>Ga0208162_1001511_pt1 | contig 12021 bp, 11 predicted proteins | sample CB_VirMetaG_4_FD_184539 | JGI IMG/M metagenome (GOLD analysis project Ga0208162, IMG submission 184539) | Freshwater to marine saline gradient viral communities from Chesapeake Bay - CB_1508_1M Viral MetaG (SPAdes) (version 4) | ecosystem: Environmental > Aquatic > Marine > Coastal | place: USA... | reverse complement strand
CGGTCTTGACGTTGATCAGGTGCAGGTATGACTCAGACTAAATACGTCGTTGGTGCTGGTGGTGGCGGCGGCAAAGGCGGTGGCAGCAGCAGAAGCACGCCAACCGAGGCGGACGATACGCTCCAATCAACACAGTTTGCCAACGTCCTTGACCTGATCAGCGAAGGCGAGATTGGTGGTCTTGATGATGGCAACAAGAGCATCTTTTTAGATGACACGCCTGTTCAGGCAGCTGACGGCTCCAGTAACTTTGAAGGCTTCACTATTGTTACGCGGGTTGGAACGCAAACCCAAACCCACCTTGCAGGACCGTTTAACGCAACGGAGCGAGAAACAGCAGTTGGCGTTGAGGCTACAAACGGCAGTTCTGTAACTCGTCGCATTACAGACACAACAGTTGATCGTTTGCGTGTCACGCTGACGATCCCATCACTGCAGGTATTGGAAGACGATGGAGACATTGTTGGTCACAGCGTCCGGATTAAGATTCAGATCCAGTACGACGGTGGCGGATACAACGACGTTATTGATGACACGATCAGCGGCAAAAGCAGCAACCGTTATCAACGCGATTATCTCGTCAACCTGACTGGCAGTTTTCCTGTTGACGTGCGGATGGTGCGTGTCAGTGCCGATGAAACAAGCACGAAACGAGCTAGCACCACAATTTTTCAAAGCTTCACTGAGATTATTGACGATAAGTTTCGTTATCCCAACTCAGCACTAGTTGGCCTGCGGTTTGACTCGCGTCAGTTCAACAGCATTCCAACTCGTAAGTATTTAATTCGTGGAATCAAGGTCAAGATTCCAAGCAACGCGACGGTAGACACCACAACACATCTGGGACGGCTTACATACTCCGGCATTTGGGACGGAACCTTTCAGGCTGCAACATGGACGAATGATCCGGCCTGGTGCCTATATGACCTCTTGATTTCTGAGAGATACGGGGCAGGTGTGCCCGAATCAACGCTCGATAAATACGACTTTTTTGCAATCAGTCAGTACTGCAACGAGCTTGTTGATGATGGAGCGGGCGATGTAGAGCCGCGTTTCAGCCTCAACATGCTGATCAACAGCAGGGATGAGGTTTACAACGTCATCCAGCAGATGACGGCCATCTTCCGTGGCATCAGTTATTACGGTGCTGGAACGTTGCAGCTGCTGCAGGACAAGCCGTCTGATCCGCAATATCTACTCAGCCCTAGCAATGTTGTTGACGGCCTTTTCCAGTACCAAGGCACGTCCCAGAAAGCACGGCATACAGTTGCTGTTGTGGCTTGGCAGTCATACGACACCCGTGGCGATGTCGAATACGAATACGTTGAAGACCATGATGCGGTCGCCAAGTACGGCATCATCAAAAAGGACATCAAGGCCATTGGTTGTTACAGCCAAGGCCAAGCGCATCGCATCGGCAAGTGGACGCTGTTGTCCGAACAGAATCTGACTGAAACCATTCAGTTCAGCGTTGCGATTGATAGTGGCATCATCCTGCGACCTGGCATGGTCGTTGATATTGCTGACCCTGTTCGTGCTGGAAGGCGTCTTTCTGGTCGCGTCAAGACTGCAACCACAACAAAGATCGTCACAGACCATGCTGATGGCCTAGTCACCGCTCTGGCTGCTGCAAACAATCCAAAACTGTCAGTCATCCTGCCGACCGGATTGGTTGAGCAAAAAGATGTGCCGGTTGGCGGCATCACGTTGGTGGGTGGTACGGAGACTGACTCCATCGGAAGGATTGATCTTGAAAACGATGTAGACGCCTTGTTGCTTGAAGATGGCGACAGGTTTTTGCAGCAAGGCACCACGATTGCTGACGGTGCAGAGATTGACGTTTCCAGTGCATTTAGCGAAGCACCTGCTGTTGGATCGGTGTTCCTGTTTCAGAACGACGAGATCCAGTCCCAACAGTTCCGTGTTGTATCTGTTGCTGAATCAGGAGAAGGAATTTATGGCGTCAGTGCTGTTGCCTATAACAGCACGATTTATGACGCGGTTGAATCTGATAATGAGCTGACCAATCGCGACATCAGCAACCTGTCGTTGATCCCCAACGCAGTTGACAGCATCAGCCTTGACGAGTTCTTGTACGAAGAAGGCAGCAGCGTGCATGTTGGCGCGTCGGTCAGCTGGAACCATGATCGTGTCAACGTCAGTGAGTTCCGGGTTCAATACCGAGTTGATAATGACAACTGGCAAGCCGTAGAGACGTCTTCACCTTCAGTGACGCTGCGAACATTGCGTGCAGGTCGTTTGTATGTCCAAATTCAGGCCAAAAACTCTTTAGGCAAAGGCAGCCAAATTACAGCCTCAAATTTCCAGCTAGATGGCAAAACTGCAGCGCCTGCTGATGTGGCTAACTTCAGCATGATTCCGGTCAACGGACAGGCACGCTTGACCTGGACGCAAGCTACTGACCTGGATGTCCGTGTTGGCGGTTATGTTCGGTTGCGTCATTCGCCTGACTTGAGCGGCGTAACTTGGCCGACTTCAACAAGCATTTCTGAGCAGATCTCAGGCTCTGCAACTGAAGCGTACGCCGACCTTAAGCCTGGAACGTATAGCGCCAAGTTTGTTGATTCTGGTGGCCGCGAAAGCCTGAATGCTGCGCTGATTGAATTCACAAAACCCGATCTTGAAAGCGTTGAAATCGTTGGCGCGTTGGGTTCCACAGAGGATACGTCATTTACCGGCACCAAGACCAATTTGACTGTTGACACAGTAAATAACGAGCTAGAGCTAGCAGCGACAGGCAGCGAGTTGGCCGCTGCTGGAGATTTTGACCTTGAGGACGGCAATGCGTTGCTACTTGAGGATGACGATACCTATTTGCTGCAGGGAGATAACGCGCTGCACCAGTCTGGAACGTATGTCTTCAATGGTGGCAACACGTTTACTTTGAGCGATGTCTTTAGCCTCAGGCTGGACAGCACGTTGCGGGCTCGTAGTTTCTTCCCGTATGGGGAACGCATCGACGATGAGCCTGATTTTAACGCGATTACTAACTTTATCGGCACCGCACCAAACACCTGTGATGTTGAGCTGTATATCCGCACTACGCAGGACGCCCCTCCTGGCGGTGGCTATCAAGATTCAAACTTCACAAGCTGGCGTCGATTCAACAATGCACAGTTCAAGGCCCGTGGTTATCAGGTAAAGGCAGAGTTCAGTACTGGCGGTCCGCAAGAACAGATTGCTGTTGATCAGCTTCGTGTTGAAGCTGCAATGCCGAGGCGGTCAGTGACTGGAACGGTGACGACTAGCACCAGCGCAGACGTGTCAGTGACTTACGGCACTGGCAACAAGTTTTATGTGACGCCTTCTGTCGGCATCGTCTTTACGACCAACGCAACAGGCGATTACTACGTCATCAGCAACTCGTCGGCTACCGGATTTGATGTGTCGGTCTATGATTTGAATAACAACCGGCTTGCCAAAGCGGTGAACTGGACTGCCACTGGCTACGGGATCGGCTGATGCCTTTTGTAAACGAGTCTAAAACCGATCCGATCGAGAACGACACTGGAGCGAACGTTCGGGTCGACATCAACGCCAATATGGCTGCGCTTTACAGCCTAAACGCGGGTTCAACTGAACCTAGTGAAGCCAGTTCTATTAAGCGGATGCTTTGGGCAGATGAAGGGAATGATGAGTTAAAGATAAGAGATGGCAACAATCAGTCGTTTATCACCATTGGTTCCTTAAGTGAGACCAATCTTGGACTAGCAAAAAAAGCCAGCCCTGCTTTTACTGGCAACGTCACTGTACCTGCTGGAACGGTTAGCAGTTTGCCGGTTAGCTTCACCGGAGACACCAACACCGGATTCTTCAAAAACAGTGCTGACGATTTCAGCGTTGTTACTGGTGGAACGCGCCGTGCTCACTTTGATACCAACGGCATCACAATCCGTGATCGCAAAGCACTAAGGCTGCGGGATACGAGCAACAGCAACTTTGTTGCGATCCAAGCTCCGTCCAATGTTGCCAGCGATGTCACGCTGACCTTGCCCAGTAATGACGGCAACGCAAATGACGTGTTGCAGTCAGATGGCAGCGGCAATCTAAGTTTTACGGCCTTGCCGCAGGCTGTGCCGAGTGGAACGGTTCACCTGTTTGCGACGACCACTGCACCAACGGGTTACTTGGAGTGCGACGGCTCAGCAGTCAGCAGGACAACTTACGCCGACCTGTTCGCGATCATTGGTACGACCTGGGGCGCAGGCAACGGAAGCAGCACGTTCAACCTTCCAGATCTGCGTGGCGAGTTTGTTCGTGGCTGGGACAACGGCAAAGGCACTGACTCAAGCCGTAGCTTTGCAAGCTCGCAAACAGACTCCAATAAGGAGCACAACCACACTGCAACGTCTACTACATCAATTAGTCCTTCTGACCACAACCACGTCTTTCCTGGTGATGACCAGTTAGGGGGTCAGGCTAATGGTCAAGGTGGATGGACTAATCGTTCGACCGGAACGTTTAGCTATGACGCTCGTAGCTCAACAAGCGGTAATGGCGTTATCTATCGCACCAGTGATGCGACTCTTACAGCCAGCACTTCCACGTCTATTGCCAATGATGGTGGCAGTGAGGCCAGACCGCGTAACATAGCAATGATGTACGTCATCAAAACGTAAGCCATGGCCGACCGCAAAATTACTGACCTGACCGCACTTGCTGCAGGCAATCAGGCCACGGGCGACCTGGTGACGATTGTGGATGTCAGCGAGGCTGCGGCGGCGGATAAGAACAAGAAGATGACGATGGAAAACCTGTTTAAGGGTATTCCCGGGGATGTGGGGATTGGAACGTCGTCGCCTGATCAAAAATTACACATTGTTGGTAATTACAAAGGAGTAAATTCAAGTGGGCAAGGTGTTCAAATTGTCAATACTACTACGCCTTACATTCAATCACTTGGAACATCAACCGTCAACGATTTGATGGTGTCTTCTAAGACTTTCAGGGTTGAAACAGGTACTTCTTATTCAACTAACGAGCGCCTACGCATCGACAGCGATGGGCGGTTGTTGGTTGGCACGACTAGCAGTTCTGCTAATGTCCGACTTGCTTTGCAGGGCAATTCTGGCAGCAGCACAGGCACTGGCGTTCTGCTTCTTCAGCGAGCTTTAGACCATGGAACCATCGGCAGCACTTCTATAGTTGGTCGAATAGGTTTTACAGATAACGCAGGCAACGAATTTGCCCGAGTATCTGGGGCTAAAGATGGAACAAGTGGCACAGATGATTATCCTGGCTCATTGAGGTTTGCCACCACAGCAGACGGTGCAAGCAGCCCAGCCGAGCGGATGCGAATTGACAGCTCGGGTAACACGGGAATTGGGACAACATCCCCGAATTTTCTTTTAGACGTAAATGGCAACGTTGGTATAAGCGAAGGACAGGTTCTTGCTTGGCATGACGGAAGCGGCAACAAGGCTGGCGATATTTACATGGATTCGTCCGATAACATCGTTTTTAGAAATACAAGTTCCGTTAATGAGCGGATGCGTATTGACAGCTCTGGGCGGCTGTTGGTAGGTCACTCAAGCTCACTTGATAACGCAGGTGTTCAATCCAACCTTCAAGTTATTGGAACAAACGCTGCAACAGCATCCTTAGGGCTCCGCAGAGACTCAGGTGATGCAAGTGGTCCTTTGATTATCTTTGGCAAATCCCGAGCTAGCTCAAAAGGTGGAAACATTGTCGTTCAAGACGACGACACCTTAGGGCTGCTTTTGTTCTGCGGTGCTGATAACACAGACGTCAATTCACAAGGCGCAGAAATCAAAGTACAGGTTGATGGAACGCCAGGCGGAAATGATCTTCCCACGCGGATTAGTTTTGGGACCACGTCGGATGGTGCGAGCAGCCCAACGGAAAGACTCAGAATTAGTCAAAATGGAAACGTAAGCATCAATACCACGTCAAGCAGCAACAAACTGCGTGTCCACGAAGGGTCTGACACTCCAAACGTTGTTGTGGTGACTGGTGCCGATGAGAGCACTGAATTCTTAGCCCTCGGTGTTAATAGCGGTGTCCCTTGCGTTACTGCTGGTGGAGTTGGCGGTAATAGTGCTGCTCTTGCATTTAGGACTGCAAATTCGGGAACTGAAAGCGAAGCGGGACGCTTCGACGGCACGGGGCGGTTTTTGGTGGGGAACACCAGCAATGTTGGCACTACAAACGGATTCAATCCAAGTGTACAAGTAGCAGGCACAGCAGCGGCTGCTGCAATCAGTGTTGGACGCTATGTGAACAGCGCAAGCTCTGGGCAAGTTGTTATTCAAAAAAGCCGCAATGGATCAGTTGGTTCGCACACTATTGTTCAAAACGGTGATGACATTGGTCAAATTTCATTTGAAGGTAGTAACGGCTCTGCTTTCAAACAGTGTGCGATTTTTAGTGCTCATGTAGACGGCACTCCTGGCAGCGGAGATGACATGCCAGGAAGGCTTGTTTTCAGCACCACAGCGGACGGTTCAAGCACCCCGACCGAGCGGATGCGGATTAATAACAAAGGATCGGTTTTTATTCAAAGTACCTCTATAAACTCACAAGCCGATGGCTGCTTTTTTAACAGCGAAACAGACAATGCGTTTCATCAAGTTTTAGTTCACAGCACTTCTACTTCTACCACCGCTAATTTGTATATCAATCGTCAAGGGTCAGACGGACGACTGATTGAGTTTAGACAAGCAGATAACACAGAGGGATCAATTTCTGTTTCTGGCTCCACTGTTTCTTACAACGGTGGTCACCTAAGCCGTTGGTCACAGCCAGCGTCAGGTGCAGAATTTACTGATGTTCTTCGGGGTTCTGTTCTTAGTAACACTGATGAAATGTGTGAGTGGGCTCATGCTGCTCAAGACGAAGTGCTCTATACCGCAGAAGATGAGCTGCCTGAAGGTGTCAGTGTTGGCGATGTAAAAACGCCAGCTAAAGCAGCGTTTACAGAAGATAATGAGCAGCTCAATCGTATGAAGATCAGCGATGTAGAGGGTGATCCAAATGTTGCTGGCGTTTTTCAAGAGTGGGACGAAGATGAGGCATTTCAAGATGACTTCTCCTGCGCGATGACGGGTGACTTTGTTATCCGCATTGCACAGGGCACAACCGTTGCACGCGGTGATCTGTTGATGTCTGCTGGTGATGGAACGGCAAAACCGCAGGATGATGACATCGTGCGCTCCAAGACCATCGCCAAGGTGACTAGCACCACGGTTTCTACTACTTACGCGGATGGCAGTTATTGCGTACCTTGTGTGCTGATGGCTTGCTAATCAGCAGTTAAACTTCACCTGCAAGGACTTTCCCAATGTCTACACCCACCACAACGTTCACTTGGGCCGTTGGCACCATGGATCGTCAGCTGAGCAACGGTGCTGTACAAACCGTGCATTACACCGTTACCGCTAACGACGGCACCTATGAAGCTGGTGCGTATGGCAGCGTCGGCCTTGACCAGCCTGAAGATGATGCAGATCTGACTGCATACTCAGAGCTGACTGAATCTTGGGCAGTGTCTGCTGTGCAGGCCAAGCTTGGTGGTGCAGACAAGGTTGCTGAAATCGAAGCTGCGCTCCAAGCACAAATCGACAAGCAGCGCACTCCTGTGACCGGCTCTGGAGTTCCTTGGTGATCGAGTTAAGCTGTTGTTGATTGCTTAGGTCAGATGGCTAACGTCAAAATTACAGACCTGGACGCCATTACGTCAGTTGCTGATACTGACGTAGTTCCGGTTGTTGACGTTAGCGCTGACACAACCAAGAAAATTACAGCAGCCAATCTGTTTGATCGGCCATCCGGTAGTGACTACAAGATCAACGGCGCGACTGTCATCAACAGCACTGGCTTGGGCTCAGCCGTAGTCAGTTCAAGTTTGACGTCGGTTGGAACGATCACGTCGGGCACTTGGAACGGAACTGCAATCGCATCCGGCAGTATTGCCGACAACGCAATCACAAATGCCAAGATCCTGAATGATGCTGTAGACGCAGACAAGCTGGCGGATACGGCTGTAACGGCAGGAAGTTATACAAACACAAACTTGACCGTAGACGCGCAAGGCAGAATTACCGCTGCGTCAAACGGTTCTGCATCGGCAAGCTTAAATGATCTTTCTGACGCAAAAGTAACCGAAGGAGGTACTGACGACGAGGGAATTTATATTGGGACGAATAGTGGTGCTGCCAGGACAAGTGCGGATAACAATATAGGGCTGGGTCGTAAAGCTTTGGAGGCTGCAACAACTGGCAGCGATAATATAGCGATTGGATTTGAAGCGTTAAAATCTACAACGGGCTCTACAGACTGTGTAGTTATTGGTCATCAAGCTGGAAAAGAACTTGCAAGTGGCAACAATAATACTTTTGTTGGCGCTGACGCTGGGAAAGAGGTATCTGCAGCTGGCAGTAATACATTTGTTGGAAGTCTTGCGGGGCTAGGAAACACCACTACTGGCCCAACAGGCAGCAACAATGTTGCTCTAGGCAGTGGTGCTTTTACTAATTTTACAACTGCTGATGACAATGTTGTCGTAGGCGATAGTGCCGCTGCATTTATGCAGAGCGGAACTCAAAATGTAATTATTGGAAAAGATGCTTTTTCTTCAACTGGTACGATTACAGACTGTGTATTCATTGGTCACGGGGCAGCTGGCGATACCAGTGCAACTCATGACGGAGACGACAATATTGCAATAGGTACTGATGCAATGTCTAAATACACTACTGGTCATTCAAATGTATGTATAGGTAAAAACGCCGGACTCAGATTTACAGAATCAGAAGAATGTACATTTGTTGGGCATTTAGCGGGGGAAGGGAATCTAAATACCACTGGAATAAACAATGTCGGAATCGGAGCACGCGCTCTAGCAGCTTTTACAACAGGTCAGAACAATACGGCACTAGGCCATAACGCGGCAATGACTTTAACTACAGGATCAAATAACATAGTTATTGGGCATAATGCAGATTCAAGCAATAATACGGTAGACGATGAAATTACTTTAGGTAATGCAAGCATTGATACTTTGCGGTGCAATGTGCAAACAATTAGCTCTTTGTCTGATGCACGCGATAAGACTGATGTCCAAGAGCTGCCTGAAGGTCTTGCATTTATCGACAGCCTCAACCCCGTCAAGTTCCAATGGCAGACACGCGACGGCAACGGCAAGGATGGAACGTATGAAGCTGGCTTCATCGCTCAAGAGTTGCAATCCGCGCAGAGCGAAGCCAACGCTGACTACTTGGGCCTGGTGATGGACAGCAATCCTGACCGTCTTGAGGCTTCCTACGGAAAGCTCGTTCCAATGCTTGTCAAAGCAATTCAAGAGCTAAAGTCTGAAGTGGAACAGCTGAAGGCGAATGCAGCGACCTGACCCAATGATTGCGTCTAAGCCTGGAGCGGAGGACGTACAGGCTATGGCGGCAAGAACGCTGTGGCTTGAAGAGCTGTTCTTCCTTGATGGCCGCGACCAAGTGTCACACCCTCAATATGGTCTGTTCACAGGTTTGGCTCTGAAGTATCAGAACTTGAATTCAACTGACGGCATCTGATGGCTAAGTCATTGAGCGGGCAAAATTTTGTCCCTAGCAAGCCAAAAAAGACACGTCAAGGTAATGGATCACATTCCAAACCGTCCCATGGACGGAAGAAGTATCGTGGCCAGGGAAAACGTTAATTCTCTTCCAAATGATCAAGCGTCTTGCTTTTGGTGCCATCGCTGGTGCTCTTGCCTTGGCCCCCCTCTCTGCACGCGCAGATTGGTACGTCAACCCTGAACTGAATGTTGGTGTCGGTCTCGACTCTGGCGTGGGTTCCGGCATTCTTGAGGGTCACATTGGGTATGACTTCGACAACGGTGCCTACGTTCAGGCTGGTCCCGCTGTCGTCTTCCCTGACTCTGGCGATAAAGAAGTTGAGCTGACCGGCAAAGCTGGTATCAGCGGCGGCCCTCTTTACGGTGAGGTTTCTTTCAGCACTGGCGATGAAGTTGGCCTTGGCTTCAAGACTGGTGCCAAATTTAGCTTCTGAGCTATAACTCAATCGTCTCCTCACACAGACAGCAAGGAGCCCCCGTATTCGTGCAGAGCGCGGGGGCTTTTTGTTACCTAAGCAGCTATGCAAAAAGTTTTTAACGCAATGGCCGTCGCATCCTTCGTGATGTCTGGAGCGCTGGTTGGTGGAACGGTGGTGGCTTACACGCGCATTCCTTCAATGGTGAAGTTGTACGTCAGCAATTTGAAGCTTGAGCTGACGGAAACGATCCTCAACCAGGTGCCTGTCCCAGAAATGCCTGAGATGCCAAAGCTGCCAGCGGAGACAGGCCCTGCAATCACGTCACCATTTTAGTGTTGGCGGTTGGATCATCGTCATGAGCTTCAGGTCCGAATCCTTCAGCCTTGATTTTTGCCATATCAAGTTCTGGCGCGGGTGCCTGAGGTTTCTGCTCAAACGACGCCAACCATTCGCGTAAAGCATCACCAGTGGGTGTGCCTTTGGGCCATTTAACCCACTTGAGGATTGCTTTTGGGTCGGTAAATGGTCTGGCAGATTTACCGCACAGTACGGTGTAGACAACAGGCGGACCTTCACGTCTGCGGTTACGTTCAATCCAAAGTTGACCTGCTGTAAACCGCTCTGACTTCATGGAGATCCGAGAGATCGTCGTGCCTGAGATTAACTCGTCTGTTGATCTGCCACAGGTTGCGTTACCGCAAGCGCCGCCGATCACATTGGACATTGGCGTTCCAGTGATCGAACTGCCTCACTTCAATCCAATGGATATGGAGCCTGAGGTTGAACCACCGCCTGTTAAACCTGCAGCGCCTAGACCTGCTGATCCACCAGCAGCAAAACCACCACCAGTCAAACTCCCCAAAAAAGAAGAATCAAAATCAGAAGCACCGCCAGCAATTCCAGAACCAACGGTTGAGATGAAACCACTGCCTCAACGCATTATTGAGGCGATTCCAACCATCCCACAAGCGGTCAATACTGCTGGAACGTCAGCGATTGCAATATCAGCCGCTTTGGCAACGCCAATACTGCTGAAGGCGATTAGGCCGCTGATGAAGAAGGTGTTGAAGAAACTTCAAAAGGCACTGGGTAAGAAGGTCAAGGTTGAGAGTGTCTATGAGCGGAGGAAGTTCCAGAGGTCGTTACGGAGATAGAATGGGTATGTGGAACGGGCCGGTGAACGAGCACGTCACGGCAGACCTTTTCGTAAGGGCTGTTCTTGGCGAAGCGAATGCCCTTCATTTTGAGTTCTCCACAATGCTTAAGACGCGAAATCTCAAAATCGAGCCTTCGATTGGCTAGCAGCTGCTGCTGGAGCGCAAGTTGCGTATCAACTGCTTTTTTGCAGCGATCTTGCAAGCCTTGGTCTAACGGAATGGTTGCCTGAATCGACAGGCCCACATTCCAGTTGTGGTTGTCCTTCTGTCCTGTGCGCGTGTCTTTGTAGAAGAGGACATCACCTGGGTTGTCCAGTACCCCATTGTCATCCAGGTCAGAGAGGTCATAAACCGGATCTGGATAGCTGTACTCGTAGGGCAGCCCCCATGATTTGGTGCGGTTGAGGTATGGCGTGACAGTCAGTGTTGGACCTTGGCATTGAATGTTGCCGCCATAGGTGTTGGTGATTGCTGAACCTTGAAGGATCTGCACCGCCTGATTAGATACCGATCCAGAGGATGTGGCAGTTGGAGATGCGGTTGCAGAAATGCCACCAACGTCTTGTGCGTTGACTGGAGCGGTGGCGATTATTCCGAGAAGGAGGAAACCGTATCGGTAACGCTTGTAATTTCGGTGGTGCGTTGAATTGTGGTGACGTTCGACAAGCCTGGTCCCTTCAGGCTTTCGACGAACTGAAAGGCTTCTCCAGGTTTGACGATTGACCAGTTTGGTCGTTCTCCTAAGGAGGTCCATCCGTTGACCGTTGTGGTGGAGACGGGATTGATTGGTCCGTCTGGTGTGATGTTGACACCGCTAGCACTGTATTCAAACCCC
>Ga0208162_1001510_pt1 | contig 12023 bp, 17 predicted proteins | sample CB_VirMetaG_4_FD_184539 | JGI IMG/M metagenome (GOLD analysis project Ga0208162, IMG submission 184539) | Freshwater to marine saline gradient viral communities from Chesapeake Bay - CB_1508_1M Viral MetaG (SPAdes) (version 4) | ecosystem: Environmental > Aquatic > Marine > Coastal | place: USA... | reverse complement strand
TGATAAGGTCTAAGTATGATTTCACTACAAGGATTACATCCAAACTCGTGGTCAATCTCTCGTCTACCATTCTCTCCTGCTTTAACTTTAGCTGCCTTACGATTAAAGATACCACGTTCACCTGATTTAGATTCGTATAAAGCTGTCCACTCTCGCATGAATGTACCCATGTCAGGCTTACCTTTGAATGCTACAGAGTTGTTAGCTAATGCTCTCTGTCCTTCGTTATCCCACCATGAACCTGACTTAGCATGTCTCATTTGGTCATCACCTAAGTTAGATAAAGATATTAATGCAGACCTACGTACTCCACCTACAACAACAACCTCACCAATCTTACACATAATATCGTGACACTCAATAGGATATAGTCTTCTGCCTTTAGCACCTTTAAACTTAGCTATACAAAATTGGAATAGCTCAACTAATGGTGCAGGTCCTGATGCTCTACCTCCAAATGTTTTTAGTCTAGCACCTGCAGGTCTTACCTGTGATACATCCCATTTTGGTACTTGTCCTACATATAGCATAGCAATAAGTTCTCTTAGTGCTTTTGCCCAACCAGGTCTGCTGTCAGCCACAGTGATGATAGTAGTGCTGTCCTCAAAGTGTTCATTGACTATTGGTAGCTTGTCTACATTCTCCCTTTCCACAGAGAATCCTACACCTGTACCACACATAAGTATGTACATACATTCGTCAAATGAACGTGGACTATCTACAGGTATATAACTACAGTTATAACCACCAACGTGACACCTGTCTAAAGCAGGTCCTGATGTCATCAATGCTCTCATGCTAGGCATGACACCTAAGTTCATTATCTGTTCTGTTAGTTTTTCTCTCAATGCTTTAGTCAAGTTATAATTATAATTTTCTTTGAGATGATTAGTCATGTAACTAAAGTATCTGTCTACGGTCTCTCCCCAATTTTCTCGTCTTTGCTCGTCATCTTTCCATCTAGCATAACGTGAGAGGGCTATAAAGTTTTGGTAGTCTGTTGGTAGGTAATTGTTTTTCATATCTTACTCCGTTATTATTCTAATGTGGGATACTTTTACACCCTCTAAATCGTGAAATAGCTCACGCATATAATCTTCAAAATCTTCTGTCACATCTCCGTCTGAAGGTATGGGGTACTCTTCAGGGTCAATGATAAGAGTTGCCATAATTTTAACTTTCATTATCTACAACTCCTATTAGTTTATTTAAATACCATTGAGCTTTCTTTAAGTCCTCTAAGCCATTTTTGTATTTATATCTCCATAAGTACTTAGCTATGTTTCCTTGCAGATAAGATTCAAAGCCATCGCCTAGCATAGCTTCCAATGCATCTATACACTCAATCCCTGATTCATTATAGTGTCTAGGACTATTAACCATGTCTTCTTTTTCTGCCATCATTCGCCTGTACTCCAAGTTTCTTATTAGTGTATTTTATTATCGTTGTCAGATTCAAAAGATAGTATCACAACATTATCCTTTTTGTCAACAACTTTTAACTTAGGTTTATCTTCATTTTCGTATTCATCTGCTTCCTTTATTGCCCTTTTTCTTAGGTCATCATCTTTTTCCATAATAGCTATGGTGGCACATAAAGCTCTACAAAAATCTAATACTCCATAATAATCATCATCATTAAGTGGGTTCTTTTCTGAAGTCATTATAAAAACATTAACTTCACTTGTCCAATTAAAATCCTTATCCATTTGTGGTCTAACACAAATAACAAAGTCTTCATCTAATACTTTATTACCTACAGTCATTTAACTCTCCTTACTTTAGCACCTGCAAACTTTATGAATTTAGGATGCCTATTCTTGCCCTTTTCTTTGAGCCATTCTTCAGGTATTATCCTGTCGTAATACCTAAATCCATACTTGTTACACCATTGTCCATAAGAAGATTTTGCACCCTTTCTTAGTTTAGCTCTGCTGTTTGTGAATACAAATCTAATGTCTAACTCAGGATGTTGTCTTTGTATAGCTAAATGTTTCCTTCTATCTACTGCTAAAAATCTACCTTTTGTTTCAATTATAATACCGTTGTCTAGTATAAAGTCAGGGGTATAGGTGCGATAGGATAAATCTTCCCACTCTATTTTAATTGATTCATACTCATATTTATGATTCAATTCTTTTAGGTAAACAGATATGGTATGCTCTAACCCACTCCTATACCCATGCTTTATGGCATCTCTCCTTATTTTATGAGGAGACACCTAGAAGTTTCGCCACGAAATAAATGGATTGCTATATGAATAAGTATTTGTATAACCTAAGTTTTTAAGTTCTTCCTTTACTGCTTCATCAGCCGCCTTTCTAGCTTCTATTGCATCACGTAAACCTGCTGTGCGAAGTTCACGATACTCTCTTTTAGCTTCAGCTAATTGCTTTTCCATTTCTTCAATGTTTGATTTTAGTTCATCTAGTGATTTACTCATGCTACTCTCCTTTCAATTTAACATATTGAACCATTTTAGGTTCTTTAGCTTGAGACATCTGTGCAGGTAACTCTTTCAAGTTCTCCCAACAGGATTGCCTATATGAACAAAATGTGCAATTCTTATTTAAGACCATATTGCCTGTTGGTTTACCTCTAAACATCTCAGGCTCAGGCTCAAAGCATCGCACTAACTCGTCTGATTCTGTTGCCTTTATATTCTTTTTGATTTTGTCAAGCTCTTTGTCCATGTCAATGTTGGCACGAACATATTTAAAATGACCATTGGCTTTGTTTACAACCCACCAACCACCTGCTTTCTTATTAGAAGCCTTTGCGTAACCTGCTAGTTGTCCAACATAACCAAAACTATCGCCTGAATGTAAAGATTCATAGGAATCAAACTTATATTTATATGACCAATCAGATGCAGATTTAATATCGTCAACTGCATCATTCATAACTAAGTCATATGACCCTGATATAGTAGTTTTTTCGTCAATTTCAAGAGTAACATCTTCACTATTTTCAAATTTAACATTAGACTCTCTTAAAATTGCTTTGAAAACTGCTTCTACTATATCTCCAATCATCATGTTCATTATGAAAGTGGTAGGTTTAGGTAACGCAGTCTCAGGTTTGTTCTTCTCAAACCAAAGTTGGCAGGAAGGTCTACCTATATTAGACATACGTAACCTAAACTTTTCATCCCTCTTAGTATTGAACTGACGATTCAAGGCATCTTTGATATCAGTAGCTACTTGTTCAATATTATCTTGACTCATAGCTGATTTACCACTTGTGGCATTCTCAAGATACTGATGAATCATCATTTCAGCAGGATGATTCACTATGCTACCTCTTCGTCTATGTCAACATCAATGAAGTCATCTACTACATCTTTATCTTCTTTACTTACAGGTGCTTTTGCCTTCATTTCCCATTCATTAAATATATAACTGTTGTAGTTATCTATCCATGCCATGAAGTTGATGAAAGTATTTTGGTCTTCATCTGTTACTTCAACAGTTTTCTGTAAGTCAAGACTATACTTAGGTAAGTAGAATGATGAACCACTAGCTATCTTTCTCTCTTCACTAGTCAATGTAATGTAATGCTGAACAGGAAGTCTTTTAATTTGATTGAACTTATTAAAAGGTTCTCCCATTGTCTTAAATGCATCACGATTATCAATCTCCCATATGAAAGGAGTGTTAGGTTCTAACTTAACTTTGTTGCCCTTCTCGTCTGTAGCATTAGGCATATCAATAAGACCAAATATTACTCTTACTCTTTTAATCTGTTTGATTACCTCTTGTGTAGCCACAGGCAATGCCTTAAAATCTTTGATATATCCTGATGGCTTACCACAGTTGAAGCTACCCTGATTATCTTTTAAGTCATTGTTTAGATTATCTGCCATAAGTGTCTTGTGATAAACACCCATAGGTTCACCCTTTTTGGCAGACATGTTCTTAACGAATCTCTTGTACATAAATCTTTGTACAAAAGGTCTTATCTCAGCAGTTGGTGAGTAAACAACAGGTAAGTCAGGTCTCTCTAATTTAAATGAGCCACCTCTAACAACAACTGTCTCTAAAGTTTCATCTCCAACTTTCTTCATGCCCATAATATTATTATGATGCAATCTCATTCTTGGGAGTGGGTTCGCACTACTTGTATCAGACGAACCTGTTTCTCCTGCGATACCCATAGCTTTTGCCATCTGTGCATAGTTACTAGTATCAATCATAGTTATTTCATTTACCATACTTTACATTCCTTTCCATCAAAGTTTATAAGTTATATCACATAACGTCTTTAGTGTCAAGCCAATTGTTACCTATTTTTGCTTCTAATAATAATGGAACATTGAACTCTAACTCAAATGTAGAATTAATTAAACTAATCATTCTACTATTTATTGTTTTAATAATAGAGATTACTTTTTGTACTTCATCAGGGTGTATATCTATGACGATAGAATCATGCACACTGTTAACAATACAAGATTGCAATCCCTTTAATTCAGTCTCTATCTCTATTAGCACAAGAGGAACTATATCAGCAGTTGCAAATGACTGCACAGGATAATTCTTTATCTGTGTAAAATGAGACACTTTACCATAAGAGTTTCTTCTAACATCAGGGAATGCAAACTGTCTGCCTGATGGTGTAGTTATCTTACTAGTGCTTATAGCCTCTTTAGCCAATTTGGAGTGCCATAGTGCGATTCCTTTGTACTTTTCTGTGAAGTGTTTATAATATGTAGCTTGAGCATTCGTTCTCCCAAATCCTGTTGCTCCGTAGAGAGGGGCAAAGGTATGTGCTTTCGCTTCTTGGCGAGATGTCTTCTCACCTGCATTAGTAATAACACTAGCAGTATAACTATGAACATCAAATCCATCTTCTATCTCCTTCATTGCAGTTTGGTCTTGTGATAAAAATGCAGCAGCTCTAAACTCTAACTGTGCAAAGTCAGCTTCAAGTATCTGTCCACCTTCCCAACGTGACACAAACACTTTCTTTACAGGGAATGTACCACCTCTAGGCATGTTCTGCATGTTAGGGTCAGCACCACTAAATCTACCTGTAGCAGTTCTGTGTTGTAGTAATCTAACATGTAGTTTGCCATCAGGTTTAGTGTGTATATTAATACCTTCAACAAAAGATGATAGGTATGTATCTAAAGCTGACAATCTTTGTAAGTCAGTTAAGAAACTTAGTGCTTCTTGTAAGTTATTTTTTCTAGCTATATTTTGTAGAGTAACCAAATTAGTTTTATTAACTGTAAAACCATTAGCACTAACCCACTTAGCATTAGGAGCAGTAAACTTCAGTCCTGCTACCAATTTACTAGGTACAAATATGTAGCCAACAGAATCACAGTTATCACATTTGGTAGGTCTAGAGTAAGGTGTTCCATCTTTCCTAACCTTTCTGTAATAACCTGTACCTTGACATCCTTCACATTGCTGTGCTTCAGTCTTGTATACAACATCTGATTTATTTTTTACATTCTTTTTGTATTCATCCACTTCCATATAAGGAGAGAATGTATTTGCCCAATCAACTTTGTCTTTAGGCTTTCTACTATAAATAACCCAAGACATTTGCTCAGGACTATTTAAATTAATACGTGTATCACCCATTAGTTGTTTAACTTGTAGATTTAATCTCTTCTCTGTTTCTTCTTTCTCTCTTTGAAACTCTTCTTTAACTTCATTTAGCTTATTCATATCAACTGTAAAACCATTCTGATATATTCTAGCTAATGTAACTGCCACACGATTTGTTAGTACAACTGTATTCATTAATCCTGCATACTCTTGTGTGTATAACTTCTTATAGATTGCATCTGCTAATTCTTGTGTTGCTTTTAAATCAGCAGATAAGTAGTCAGATAACTCCTGCTTTGGTATCTCATCAATAGGTGTTTTATTTTTAAAGTATTCTTTCATAGTATCTTGTTTCTTAGTCTCTAAGTCATATCTGTTAGCACATGCTTCAAGAGACAATGGTTGTTTATTACCTCTCTGCAAAACATATTCACCTAACATTGTATCAAAGACTGAACCATCATACTTTAATCCACATTCCCATAGCCACAGCAAGTCATGTACTATGTTATGCCCTATAAGAATAGTAGCTTGGTCTAGTAATTCTTGAACACCATCAAAGTTATCTCTAAATAAATATTCTTCTCCTTTATCTGTGAGACATCCAACCATGACTAATCTATTGTCAGGTTCAAATGGGTCAAGATGTAGCTTACCATCTCTGTGGGTAACTGTATTTTCTACATCAAGTGTTAGTTTCATTATAATTTTCCTCAAAAACATATTTATTTAAAAAGGTATTTAAGTCGTATTTATTACTTTCATATTCGCTTTTAAAAATATCTGACCAATACCAATCAATTAAATCAACCTCATATTTTTCATTAACCTTAACAATACCAAAGTTAGGATGCCCATGTATCTCAACGTGAAGACCTAGCTTTATCAAGTCTCGTAATTTTGTTAATCTAACTACCTTTCTTAAATTTTTATTATCATACCATTCTCTATAATAAGGAACTTCTTCATTCCTTTTAGCTTCCTCTTTATAATAATCTATATCCTCTTGTATCTCAGGTAACATGTCTTTAGTGTATGCATAACTATAACCTTGTACTATAGATTCATATCCATAACCCTCTTTCATAAGTTCTTCTGTATGCTTTCTAACTCTTTCTCTATATATAGGACTACTTCTCATTTAATTTCTCCTTGTGCTTAGTTAAATATATAACAGCTTTCTTTAATCTTGTCAAGCTATCTGAAAATCCACCTAAACCAACATTGCAATGATGACATAACCAACCTCTAAACGAAAGGGAGTCGTGGCAATGGTCTAGTACCCAATTTTGCAATCTAGGTTGACCATACTTACCTATTTCTTTTATATCCCTGTCACATATAGGACAACAATAATTCTCATCAGGATATGGATTACTCTTTCTTAGTTGTTTAACTAAATTAGATTGATTTCTCATGCAAGTTCTACAAGTTCTTTTTATCTCCGTTTGTTTATTCTCATCACCTGAACTAGCATATTTCATAGCATTGAATTGGTCTATTGGCTGTTCTATATCACACTTGATACAAACTAAACTATCTCCATATTCAATCATAGGTTTTTCATATCCAAACAAATCCTGTTGCATCACTGATACCTAGCAGTTATATAATCCAATTCGCAATGTTCAACACCATGCCATCCTGATAATTTATTCTTGACAATATTTAAATGTCTAGCAGGACTTTCTTCATCTCCACTGTCAGGATTTTTAACTGTATCTTTAGCTATAAGAATCATCAAATCAGCTTCAGCAGCCTTACCTGTTCTACTACCTTCCATCATAGCTTGATTCAGATATACTTTACCCTCAGCTTCAGCAGATAGCTGTGACATATAAAAGATTGCACACTCATGTTGTTTAGCTATCTGTCTAGCATGAATAGCATTAGCCTTGAGTGCTTCATCTGTCCTTGCAAAGCCACCTGTCCTAGCAAACTTATCTCCCATGTCTAGTACAACTATGTCAGGCTTGTATGCTTTACATATGCTCTCAACCCATGCCATGTCACGATTAGATGCATCCTTGATGTGTATATTCTTTTTCACAGGTTCATACAGTTCACGTGCTTTACTTGGGTCTTTTCTTATCTGATGCATAGTCATGCCTGTAGCTGATGTTAGATATCTTGCACCAACTCTGTGTGCAGATTCCTCGTTACATAGTATGATACACTTAGCACCTTGATGAGCAAATCCATTTGGACTAGCAATTAAACTAGCATGAAAAGATGTCTTACCTGTATTAGGTCTAGCACCTACTTCAATTAAGTGTCCTGCATTGACACCCTCTACCTTTCTAGTTAGACAAGGTATATTAAATGTCCACCTAGCTTCTAAATCATTTCTCTCAAGCAATGTTTCAATACTTATGTCATCCCATTCTACTTTTAGATTGGGAGTAAAATCATCAGCATATAACTCAAGAACATTTCTAAGAGGTTCAAGAGTGGATTTAGAACCATTAACATAGTCAAAGCCGAGATTAGCAATATCTTCGCCAACAACTTGCTGAAATAGTTTAGATAACACTTCTTGTGCAATGTCTGTACCAAGTGGCATCTCCTTTTTTATTTGTTTGAACAAGCTAGAGTATGCTTGTTTCTGTGCAGTAGTCATTGATGGATTGTTGGACATGAACAATGCTTCAATCTCATCAGGTGTTACTGTTCTTTCATACCTATCCATAGCTTTATCTATGGCACTCTTAATTTTTCTTACGTCTTTACTGAATAGTCTATCAGGACACTTAGCACCTCTATGCTCTTCATAAAACTCTTTGTCCATTAAACTTCTTATTAGTGATAATTCCATGTTGGTTACTCCTTTGGGGTTAGTTTAGTTAAATTATCAAAGTCTTCTTCTCTCCTGTATTTTAAATCGTCTCTAACTCGTAGCACTTTTACATCATTCACATAACCTCTCAGTTCTTTTGCGAATGCTAGTGTCTTGGGTACTGCATCAGGGTCTAGTGCTATGATAGCAGTTGAGAATCGTGAAAGGTATCTCTTGTGTGATTCAGCTAATGATGTACCCAACACTGCTACCCCTGCATATACTTCACTGCCTACTGCGATAGCACTAACACAATCCTCAACAACTACTGCCACATTACCATGTCCATAAACAAAAGGCAAGTTATTTTTTCCATACCTTTTCCACTTAGGTAATTTTTTTCCTAGTGACCTACCTGTTGCATCAATCATTCTAGTGCCATGTACAATAGGAAATACAACTCTATCCTCTTTTACATCATAAAACAATTCAACTTTGTCAGTATCAATGTTCCATTTCTTACACCATGATAATACATTAGGTCTGTCATTGTGTTGTACAACATAATCAGGTAAAGTAAAATTACTTACATCATCATCTAGTACACTAGGGTCAATGGCATCTCTTATATCATCCACAGATAAGTGGATACGTGCTGAACCTGATATACTACAAGATATTTTATAACAGTTCCATAGTAACTTACCCATATTATTGGTAGCACTAAAAGTTTTATATCCATTACAGTTAGGACAATTCATTCTTTTACTTTCACCAACACTTAACTGTAAGTCACTTACATAATTATATATATTCATTTATAATATACCACTTATATGTTATATAGTTCTTTGTTCGGCACGTTATCTGTGCTTATATCATACTTTTTTCGTGCTGTCAACAAAAAATTAATGGCTTCATTTAAATTATCTACACTATCTTTAAATAAACCTAATCCATGATTGCATTTTGAACACAACAATCCTCTAACTTTTCCTGTTGTATGACAATGGTCAACATTTGCTGTTACATTATCAAATGAGGTTTTACAGATAGCACATTTATTATCTTGTTGGTTTTTGAGACCATGATAATCCTCTAGTGTAATACCAAAACGATGTTTTAACTGTCTGTTCTTTTCAAGGTCAGGTCTCATTTTACGATATCGTTTAAGGTATTCATTTCTTTTGGTCTTATTTTTCTTTAACCATTGTAGATTCCTGTGCCTAGTGCAAATCTTACAAGCTGAAGTAAGTTTATTTAATGACCTTTTCTCCCCATAAAACTCTGATAACATCTTCTCTTGTTTGCATTGGGTACATATTTTAGTTTCACACATTAGCTATCCCCTTCATATTACTTTGTCTCATTGTCAATGCATTTTTTGCAGAGTCCAAAGTATTTTTCATATAAGGTTTCACAGATTGTGGATTAGCATGACCTGTAACTGACATTATTTGACCCATACTTACTCCTGCTTCAACCATTTCAGTAGTACCTGTCCGTCTTAAATCAGCTATTCTAAGCTCATTAGGAAGCCCACAGAGCTTCATTGCTCTCCTAGCTACTATAGATAGCCTAGTCAACGTATAGGGCTTGTAGAAGCCTCTCAGGGCTTTGGGATAGGGTGCAACATATTTTTGAAAGTCATATTCATTCTTCTGTTGTACAAGCATTTCAAGTAAATCATCACTAATAGGTAGGTGAACTGTTGCACCTCTCTTGGATTGTTCTAAATGTAACACTCCCTTATCAAAATCTATGCTAGTAAACTCTAATAATCTCATGTCTCCTACTCTCTGACACCATTCATATGCCATCTGAACAATTAAACCTAGACTTCTATATTGAAAATCTGCATAACAGAAATCTAATAATTGCATAATCTGTTCTTTTGTCCATGTAACTTTTCTAGGTTTAGTTATCTTACACTTGAATGTAGAAAATGGATTTGTTTCTGCATACCCCATCTCCATTCCAAATGAATATACTTTTCTAGATGAAGCACATATATGATTAGCCATATAAATGCCACGATTAAGCCACAGTTCATATGACTGTCTTGCCATAGCTCCTGTCAATTTATTGACTTTAGTTGTGTGTATAAACTTATCATCTAATTTAGTGTTCAACATTATAGATAAACAATTTGAATAATCTACTTTAGTTTTATCAGTTAACATATTGAAATCACTAGATAAATAATACTTATCTACTAGATTTTTTATTTGCATTTTCATGCTCCTTACTTTTATTTAACAAAGCAATTGATGCACATTCAATCCTTTTGTTATACTGTAATTGATAACCTGTACCTGCACCTAATGATTGCTTATCTATTAAGTGTTTGTGATAATGATTAACATTATTCCACTTCTCCTTTAGTTCCCTACATATCTCATCATATTCCATGTCATCAACAATAGGTTCATTCATAACATAATATAAATATGAGTGCATAAGATAGTAAGGAACTAACATATTAGGATTTGTTTTCCATATTTGCATTAGTTATACAACAAAATTAGTTGATATAACATATACTAAATATACAACTGACAAAGCAAATGTCGTATAAAATACTTGTATCATAGCTATTCTCCTTTCTTTTTTACATCAATATAAATTCTCATATGTGATGATTCATTTAATCCTTGCCCCCAATAGGTAGCACCTGTACCTTTGAGTTCTTCTTTGATGTGTTGTCCTCGCACTCTCATCTTGTATGAGTCTTTGTTAAGATACTTCTTCATAGTGTCAACAAACTCTTGTCCGTCTGTGTCATTAGGTATCTCGCTGAATACATAGTTGCAACCTTGTTTAGATGTAGCTTTAACATATTCCTTTTGCCACATCTCTGCTCTCTTTTTCCAACGTTCCCATTCTTTCCATGCTATGTCATAGGCTTCAGCAGTTACAGTAGGTTTTCTATTCACTTCAGCTAAGGCTTCTTTAACTGCTTCATACGTTTCTTTCTCAACCATGTTTAAGGCTTTCTCTTTCCACATATCACGTTCTTCAGCCATTCTAATTATTAAATCTTCTACTTTCATGCTACTTCTCCCTCTAGCCATTGTGGTTTCTGTGTAAATGTATACCTAGCAAATCTAAGTTTGTCAACCCTATAAAAATTTCTATATGCTTCAATAGGATATCCTTCATCAGTCTTGAGGTCATCATGCCCACTAAAACATTGTGGGTGTGGTGTCAAACTACCATGAGGTACAAACCTAGTTCCATTATACAATGCATCATAATGTTTACTAGCACCATGAACCTTGTGATATCTGCTAGTATACTCTCGTAGCATTGCATCATATAAACTAAAGGCAAACTCATAGTTCATCTGTGTTTCCATTGCCCATAGTGTGCAAGGGTGCTTTTGATGCACAGGTTTGTATAACCCATGCTCCTCTGCATAGTCAGGTGCATGATGCCATAGTGCAGTACATAGCATCTGTGCTTCTTCAAGTGGCATCTTAACTATGTGTTGGTCACATAGAGACTTAGCAATCTCTTGTGGTGTTTGTTCTATGATAAATCTATTCATTAGTCATCCTCCTTCTCAAAAAATTGTGACATTATTTCTTCAACCTCATTGACAATCTGCACAAAGTCATCTTCTGTGTATGCCCTTCTGCTCCCATCATCATTGTGTGTTGTTCTATTTGGGAAAGCTCTAGCTT
>Ga0208162_1001509_pt1 | contig 12023 bp, 17 predicted proteins | sample CB_VirMetaG_4_FD_184539 | JGI IMG/M metagenome (GOLD analysis project Ga0208162, IMG submission 184539) | Freshwater to marine saline gradient viral communities from Chesapeake Bay - CB_1508_1M Viral MetaG (SPAdes) (version 4) | ecosystem: Environmental > Aquatic > Marine > Coastal | place: USA... | reverse complement strand
GGGAGTTCGACTTCTCAACCTCTTTAACGAGTTTGGCAGTAAGACTGCCGAGAGAAGACTGCTTCTTGAGCGATGCGAAAGACATAGATTTGGCCTGTGTTTTTAGGATTTGGTCTGTGCGAGTCTATTATAGGATGACTCATCTATCCCTGTCAAGGACTTTCTCCCTGACCGATTCAAGCGTTTTCCTCATGTTGGAGAACAGAACCGAGCAGTCGATGTCCTTTGGGAACCCCATCATTATAGCAGAGTCACGGACATTATTCGCAACCTGCTTTGCACGGGGATCGTCTGACAATTTGAGACGGGTGTAGAGAATCTCCTGCTTTTCTAGGAGATAGTCTAACCGCTCTAAGTGTTCAATCTTTTCTTCAACAGAGAGTTCGGGAAACTTAAATGCTTCCTTATAAATTTCTGCCTGAAGATCGTTGATCTCCTCCATTTCTTGCTGAACAAGTTCAGAATCGAAGAAACTAGACATGAATCACCTCCCTTAATATCTTTTTATACTTGAACACATCGATATTTAGGAACGGTTTATACTTCCTAATTTTCAATGATACGGTTTCCCACACTGGGTCCAAGAGTTTCTTATCGAAATCATTCCCGAACAGGAATATTCTATCATAGATTACCAATGTTTCAATACTAACTTTACCGTTCAGGAATTTTTTCAAAATGATCGGATGAGAACCCCCTGTGCATTGGAATACAGAAAGTAAATTTTCACCAGAAAACAGATAAATAGACTCCTTTTTGAAGATTTCTTCTAAATCGTTTAATTTTAAAATATAATTTTCATAAGTCTCTCCCTTATCATGGACCATATCACCGACCCACGACTTATCGTCTAAAAAGTACGACACAAAATACTTAGTGATCTCTGTGTCACTTCTATAGTGTGCTAACTTCTCGAAGAAATACTTATCTTTACGCTTGTTAAACGCATTTACAGATGCTCTCGCTTTACCATTACTTTTAAAAAAATCAAACTGATCCTTTGTAAAGTGGTTTTTTACCGCAAGATATGTTCTATAGCAATCGTATGGTGTCATATAAATGTCGCTACAATAATTACACGCCTCTCCTCATGTGGAGTTTGCATATAATGCCTTCCCTGAAAAGCAATGGCATCATCTTCACTTGGTTCATGGCATATGTCCTCAATATAAGTACTGCCTCCAGAATTGGTTAAATACAGGATAATTTGCCCATGAGGAAAGGAATGATCTACATGTGGAAGTGAGTAAAAACCAAATTTATCAGGGTGAACTGCATTTGCCGATATTCTTATATACGATGTAAACTTAACCTCGTTTGCTTCGGCAATTTCGTCAATGACCCTGATAACTTTCTGTAGATCTTCTGGAGAAGAATGATATAGAGAGGAATATCTATTAGTTTCTGGTCTCAGAAGAAATGTATGAGTATAGTAAGGGACATTAGTATGCTGCCCCTTACCCTTAGGATATTCTTCAATACTAGGAGTAGATGTTTCGTGATATGCCCACAAAAAATTCTCACTTAAAACCCAATCCTTTAGATCTAAGTAATTCTGTGTCTTAGGATTTTTTAGGACTTTAAAGTGGTAGTTTTGCACGAGTAGTTCTCTTCATGAAATTCAACTGCTGAGCGTCACACTTAATCTTTTCTTTTAAAGGTTTAGAGATTAGTTTGGTAACTGACTCAATATCGATACTATTCTCCTCACAGAACAGTACAACAGCATCAATGTAGTTAAGTTTTTCGTTTAAGACAATGTTTTCAATTTCCAGAGCAAATTTTGCTGGATTCATAAATTTTTGTCCTAGTGCCTGGGTAAATTCATTTTCCATGGATTTGTAAGTGATATTCTAAGAAGGTTTTAATGTAGGTAACGAGAAGTTTCATATACTTCAACTTGTCACGCTCTTCATAGACAACACACTCACCGTTTTCACATGCCATGATAATGACCAGTTTTTTGACAGGAGTGCCTGTCAGTTCATAATACATGCAGGCGTATGCTGCTGCTTGTACAAAGTATCCATCGATCCAAGATCTTGGTTTAGGTTCTTTTGAGGTTTTGAAGTCAATAACTGCTAACTCACCCTCGTATTCAGCAATACAATCGACAGTTCCAGCAATACCAAGTTCTGTGCTGTACAGAGAACCCTCTAGGGTGTGGATGTTGTCGATTTTGTTCAGTGATGGTTTAGCAATTTTGAACAAAAAGTCCGAAAGTGGTTGGACTCTAGGTAGATCTTTATTGTAGAGATAGTTTTCGACCAGCGAGTGCATATCTGTACCACGACTGGTCGCTTTGCGAGTAATCGCATTTGCTTTCTCTTCGCCTACCTTTGCCCGCCACTTTGCGAACTTATCTTTATTATAATGACTGATAACAGAGGTAATAGAAACCATCTTGTTATCGGGTGTATCATAATAACGAACACCATCAATGGTGACCCTTTTTAATTCAGGGATTTCAATATCAAGATGGTTAAACATTACATACCGAGTGCCAATTTAGTTGCGAGATATTCCTTACAGAGACCAGAACGAACGATGTCATCAACACCGAACTCAATAGAAGAGAACGAGGGCATTTGCTCAAGGATCTTCATAAAGTCCAGGATACCATTACGCTCATAAGTCTTAGTAAGGTCCGTTTGAGTAGCGTCACCACAGAAGTGGATTTTCGTGTTCTCACCGACTCTCGTAATTATACTATCTAGTTCATGAAAATTCAAGTTTTGGCACTCATCGACGATGATAATGGCATCATCCAGAGTGGTTCCACGAATAAAAGATGTAGACCAGAACGAAATTGTCTCCTGCGTCTTGAGATTGCCGTAAAGCATCTCGAAATCAGAATCTGAGGGAAGTTCAAACATGTACTTCACCATGTTCTTATAAGGAATCTGGTAAAGAGCAGATTTGTCCTCATGATCTCCAGGGAGGAAACCAATCTCTCTAGTAGAGACCAAAGATCTAACGATATAGATCTTATGGTAAGGAGTTTTTTCGTCTAGGACATCTTTGAGCGCATTGTATAGAACGATAAAGGTTTTACCAGTTCCTGCTGCACCGTAAGCAAAGATGTTTTTCCCCAGAGAATAATCCTTAAACAGAGTCTCTTGATTTGCAGTTAACGGCGTAATATCAACAAGAAAATCAGTGTTAATTGGTTTTTTACGCCTCATTTGTTTTGCAGTCATACCAATACCAATAGACTCTACAGGCTTCTTTCTTCTGGGCATAGGATTAGTAGTTGTTGAATTTACGCACCTGGGATCCAGGCGAACGAGATGCCCTATCGAGCACTTCGTTCCACCCGCCATCTAATTTGTTCCGCCAATCTCCGACTTCGCCAGGTGTTGCACATCCTTGCGACCAATCTTTGTCCCAGTCGGGATTGTCCTTTCTCCACTGCTCATAATCAGCAATGGACATCATCAAATCTTGAGTTTCACCAGTTTTCAGGTTTTTAACAGGATATAGGGGCATGTCAAGGAATCAGAATAATAGTATTTATTTCCACTCCAGTGCCTCAGCAACTGTCGGGAATTGGAGCGTAAAAATACGCTTACATTCGTTAGCAATGTCCATATGCTCCTTTTGAGTCCCGTTTGCAGAACGCAGGTTAATATAGTGGATCCAAGACCGCACTGAACCGCTCATATAGAGTCTAGTAGGCGTTGCAAGGGGCAATACGAACCTAGAGCACTCTTTTGCCACACCAGCGTCTAACATCTCCTTGTAGAGGCACATAGCGTCCTCAAAATGCTTTTTAATCTTGATCTCGAACTCTTGCTTAACGAAAGGATCGATATCATCGATGCTGTTCTGGCGATTCTTTGTATCTTGCCGACGAATGTCAAAAACAGGAATATTGTTCGATAGCATCGAACTATCTGCGTATCTTTGGGAGAACTCTTGATATGTGAACGAACGGTGACGCAAAATTTGAGCCGCCAGTCCCCTGGTAGTCTCAATCTCAAGAGTCATAAACGCTTGCTCAAACACAGACCAGTGCCCGTGCTTAATGCAATACCCCAACAGTTTAGCATAATTGGGATTTTCCTGATTATTGGGATTCGACACTCTGGCGACATACGCCATAGTCTCTTCAGGATTCGGGGTTACTTGGATTAGACTTACTTTCATTTTTCCTCATCTGTTTCATTTTTAGTGCGCTTTTGGCATGTTTCAATGCCTTACGCATATAAAGTAATTCTTCCTCAGAATACATCCAAGGTTGTTTAAGTGCTTTTTTTGTAAGCTTAATAGTTTCTTTGTAACGCATTTTCGTCAATCTGGGTATCCATCGTCATCGTCCCAAATCTCGTCATAATCGCCCAAATGCGTCAAAGGAGGACGCTGGACATACGACTCAGTATCCGAATAAACCTCAGATTCTAAAACCTCAACAAGGGATTTTAAGTTTCTGACGATGAGTTTGAGTTTTTCCTTATCCATGTTGGTTTAGGGATATTTGTTGATTATAGCACAAAAAAAGAGGGGTGTTGACCCCTCATTTATTGACATTCCAGTTTTGTTCGCCTCGTGATTTTAAATTAACCATTTTGGCATAACAGACACCACGATAACATAAAAATCCGAAGACTTTATCTGGGTCGTGTTTTTCTGGATCATATACTGGAAGATCTTGTTGAAATTTGATCTTCAGCATATGTCACACCTCACTTATTATAGGTGTGACCACGATAGCAGAAAGTACCGTGTACTTCGTCAGCAACGCCATGCTTGCACTCAAACTTCACGCCACGATATGTAGTGTGAGAGATTTGTGCGTCATGAAGTGCGTTAGCCTTTTCGATCTGCTTCTTGATGAGAGTTAGGGTGTTCATTGTAGGTACTCCTAAAGAAATGAGAATTTTACTTCCCGTTCCTTCAGTCGTTTGCGTCCTGTGCTTCAAAACAATGAGGATCTGTATGTTCCATCCAATGGATAAGAATATCAGCCTTCTCAAAAGGAGTGAAAAGAGTTGTCTCTTCCAGTCCCTGCTTTAACCATTCATAGTCTTCACAGCGAAGATAATTCTCCACTGGGACATGACTAAAAAAGATGAGTGCCAATGAAAGCATAGGATGAACGCTCCGTTCCGCGACTTACTTGCGTCCTATTCGCTATTCGCAAACAGCGAATGGGATGAACGACAGGTCTATTATAGACCTTCATATAGTATATAGTCAAGTTTTCTTGTAACATTTGTTACAATTTTGAAAAACCTTATGGGTCAAAAAAACCTGGGAATTTTTTTTCCGAATATTTTGAAACAAAAGGTCAATTTTGATTTGGGGTCTACTTTTTTTTCTTTTGATCTGATGTATAACCCCAGAGCTTAGGGTTAACTGTCCCAGCACTCCACGCAATACTTAGGAGGTCTGACCTCAGATGATCCCAATAGAAGTCAAAGATATGGCACATCTTTCCTGACATGACGATATCGTACTTAATCTCGCCGTCAATCTTATATTTTACAAGGTGAGCACTTGTGGGCAGACTCTTATCATTAGCACGCTCAGGAAGACAGTCAGATTCAAAAATCGTGATGCTGTACTTTTCCTTTGCGTGTCTCTTGTCTGAGTCTGTCCACATTGCGGTCTCCTTACCTTCTGTTTCCCCACTCGATGTCTGAGTAGGCTTCTTTGACTGTGTTGTAGGTGATTTTGTACTTTTTCCCAAGGTTTTTATCCTTAACTAAACATAACAATTCTGCTTCATCGGGATGAAGCGACTCCAAAAGTTCAATGAAGAGATTCTCTCTCCTTGTCCGCTGCAGACGATCATTACCACCCTTAACAAAGTTATAAAGGGTGCGATACTCACTCATCAGTCTGCTCTGTGCATCTGGAGTGGGTGCAGAGTTAGGGGTATAAGGTACTTCACCCTCTGGAAGAGCACTCTCAATACTTTCGTCAAAGTTCCAGATGAACAGTGAGACAAGAGCATGTGTACGGTGATCTTGCAAGAGTTTAATCTTCTGATCTTTAGTCTTTGCGTTTGAGACTGCTCTCAAAATTTCACTTTGCAGTGGATTTGGTGGTAATTTAGCCATAGTAACTCCAAAAATTAATCTTCGTCATCCTCCTCAAAATCGGCATTCTCGAATCTGAAGGCAATTACTTCGTCGGGGATAATATTCCCGTGTTCATCATACATCTCGGGGTGAATAGGAGGATTGATGTTTGGTCTATCGTGGTGGTAAAACATGTACTCTCTGAGTACCCATCCGAGCGTGACCGAGATAACACCAGTCAAAAGGATCAAGAACGATCCAAACACTAAGGAAACTGCTAACATTGTTATTCCTCCTTATGGGAAATCCTTTTCTTAAAATCCAGAGAGAACTCTAGATAGAGATCGACTTCCCATTTGAAGAAGCCGACTAGTTTGCCGAAAACAAGATGAAATGTTTTCGGAACAGGTTGCTCCTTCTTCTTACCCCCATTAAGTATGAAATCAACACCTCTATTTATTACCCGTTTAGGCGAGTCCATTATCCTTAAAGTATTGGGCTACATCGGATGCACCACCAATAACTTCCTGGTCACGGGTCACCATGGGGAAAGTTTTTGTGCCGAACTCGGATTCAAATTCTTCAATTGTAAAATGTTTATCTAATTTGTAAGTAACGAATGTTTGTGATGTCATTTCCAGAAGTTTTACAACTTGCTGGCAGTACCCACAACCATCCATAGAGTAGACTGTGAACATAGTTAAATGTTAACCTCCACAATTATAGCACGGTAATCAGAGGTATGTAGGCTCTCCATCTTGACCGCCATAAACTACAATATTTACATCTCTGAGGTCTTCTGTGGCAGGGATGCTGTTGTAGATGGTGACGCCAAATCCTGTCGTGGTTCTATCAAAGACTGTGCCTCTGATCAGACCACCTGGGAAGTTGTTGGTGCCTCTACCATTGATTACGACTGCATAGTTTGCATCACTCATCGCGTCTGCGAAGTTAACCGTGTATACACCTGTAGAAACCTGCTCAATAGAACTTACATTGTGCGAACGATCTCCAGGTACATAATCACTGTTACCAACACCAAGGTTAGTGTTCATATACCATGCTGTAGCACGACCCTCAAACATTTGAGTGTGAGTACATGTCTTGAGACCAGCGAGGTTCTTGTACTCACCGACTCTCAGGAACTTATGGAACTCATGGTTAAAGACTTGGATGGAGTTGCCCATGCTACCCATGGTGGTTCCAATACCAGCACCATAGTACAGAAGTTGAGGAGTCTCTTCGGTAACCTGAATCTCAGTATAAGTTCCAGTCTCAGTTACTCTGTCTTCATAGACGGATGGAGATGTAGTACCAAATCCAACGCCTAGACCATCAGCAGCATAGTAGAACCTGATGGGGAAGTTTGCCTGCTGAGCAGCGTTCTCGAAGCGATAGGTCTGACCAACCTCAAATCTGAGATAAGGTGCTTCATAACCCTGAACATTAATAGTTTTATCAGATCCAACGCCAATATAACGATGTCTAGAAGACTTATTGCCGAAGGTTACAGGCAGAGGTTTGTATGGAAGTTCAGACTCAGTGTAAAGACTCTTAGAGGTCTCTGCAGCACCCGTCAGTGCGGAGAAGTTAGCAAAGGCAGCGAACGATGCATTGGTGGACGCTGTAGCGAATCCTGCGTTAGGACAGAAGGAAGATACACCAGCGATAGATGCATAGGTAGCAACACCAGCAATGACCGCCTCAGGAACCTTTTGTACAGTGACAGTAACAAAACCAGCAGAGATTGGGGATACATCCAAACTAGTACTGAAAGTAATAGTTTGAGCAGTACCAACAGTTCCACCTGTTGTCGCAATACCAACACCAGATCCAAGTGCAACGACATTAGTGAGAAGACTACCATCACCGATAAACTTATCGGTGGTTTGAATTGGTCTGGTTGTAAAGATGTCAGCGTCGGATCTAATGCCCGATGCAATAGCAGCACTAGTAGTAGCGGTAGCGAATCCAGCGGTGACTGCATAGGTAGCAATGCCAGCGTTGTCAGCATAACCTGCAAATGTTGCAGTGGTTGCAAGACTTACACTTACACCATCAGCAATACTTAAAGCAGTTTGAGCAAACCCAACAGTATCTGCAGAGGTAACTGTTACTACACCAGCAGAGATTGGTGAAACAGTAAGGTTTGTTCCGAAGTCAATGGTAGAGGCAGCACCAATTGTAGCACCACTATCACGGACTTCAACACCAGCACCGATGGCAGTTACACCAGTCAGACCAGAACCATCACCAAAGAATTGAGCAGCAGTAATAACACCAGTGGTGTTAACACTAGCAACCGTTCCAACCCCTGTTGGACCAGCATCTGCTGGGATAGAATATGCAACGAAAGATACTTCTGGTCTAGATGCCCTTACGAAAAGAGTCTGACCTGTAGCGACACCGACTTGATCAATCTTAAAGTCTTGCAGTTGAGAAAGACGCAGACCATGAACAATGTAATCAGAAGGTTTTGCAGAATTAAGATCACCAGATGCAATACCAACACTAACAGATGCACTTACATCTGGATTTCTATTTGTAGCATGGACCGTGGCGAGACTATTCTCAGTCGCATTAAGAATAGCAAGATTGTCATTAATAGTATTTGGTGGAGTGAGTTTTGTAGTCAGCGAATCACTACGACCATGAACAGCAGCAGACTCTGCCTTTACATTCTTGAAGAACCTAGTTGTGAATGCAGCAAAGTCAACACCAGGATCGAATGAGGAGACAAAGATCTTATCTCCAGGTTTCAGAGCAATGTTCTCTACAATTTCATTTCCACCACGACCAAGCTCAATACCATAAGAAATATAATCACTATCAACAAATCCAAAGGAGCTTGAAATACCAATGGAGAATGCCGAACTATTGTTTGTTGTATTGGATGCAGTTACGCTAACCTCTACAAGTTCACTAGCTTCATACAAAAGAACAGGAGTTACAACACCTCGTTGCAGCGTAGTGATTAAAGTTCTTGCTCTACCAAATGGATTGACATCTAGAGCAGGTGTTGTAAATGTAGATGTTGGAGACCACTCAGATGTAAACTCTGACTGAGAACTACCATCACTGTTTGATACATGGCGGACTCTGACATAATATGTAACATCATTTTCCAGGGTCTCTGTAATCGTTTGGAAGAGACTGGTATTGTTTAATCCAACTGTACTGAAGACATGGAGACTAAAGGCAGCATCAGTTGCAACTTGGAATTCAACTGCCTTAAGTGTACCAGATGTTGCCTCACCATTGATAGGAGAGTATGCTTTAGATCTGAGTTGAACACCTGTTACCTGGTCCAGAGCAGAACCATTGATAGGTTCTAAAACTTCAGGAGTAGAGATGCCCGCAGGAGGATTGTATGTTCTGAAAGACTGAATACCTGAGTATTCAGAGACATAACTTGTGAAAGCAGTACCATCTGCGTTAGAGATATGCCTGACTCTGTAATAGTAATCCGTTGCTTGGGCAAGAGGACCAGATAACTGAGTCAGACTTGTATTATCAGTTTCTGTTTCCCAAGCAATAGTACTAAAGTCTGTCTGGGGAGAAACTTGGAAGTGTACCTTCTTAAGAGATCCAACTTCAGATACCCTACTCGATGGACTGTAGGGTTCGGATGTCAGGGCAACACCAACATTAAATACTCCTCTCTCAGGAATATTGAGAGTAGAAATGCCAGGAGTATTGACAAAGGATACCTCTGTGCTGATAGCAACCTGAGGATCCAGATATGCAATTCTGATAGGATGGTTAAAGGTTTTATCTTGAACACCGTTCCAGGTAGAACCAACAACATGGTTCATTGCTCTGTTATATGTCCACCAGATATACCACTGGTCACCATATCCATTATAATCGTTGTAGTAATATCCATCTTGATATGGATCCCAGAATGTAGTTCCAGGTTCCTGTGAACCAGATCCAGTGGTCTTCAGCCATGTCTTAACCTGTCTTGCATCAGCAGTTGGGAATCTCTGCATGTAACATGCAACGAGACCAGCGACTACAGGAGCAGCAGCAGATGTTCCGTTGAAGTATGCGTCGTAGAAGTTAGCACCATACTCAGCGAAGACATTCCATCTTAAGTAGTCTTGATATCCCGATGGAGGAGAACCCGCTGCCAGCATGTCATCGGCAGGAGCATAGACATCGATACCATCACCCTTGTTAGAGTAAGATGCTTTCTGTTCTTCGATGCCAAGATTACCGCCCCATACAGGATAGTCATCTAGTGCGCCAACATTAATTACAGGGTGGAACTCTGGGTCTACACTAGCATCGAAACCAATACCCTGAGGGTTCATCCAGTCTCTGTGTGATGTTGGGCAGAGAGGAAATCCACCAGTGAACTCAGTTCTAGGATCATTGGAATTAAACCAAAGATCTTGACACCCATTAAATCTATGAGGGTTAGTAGAACCAACACCAACATACTGATCATTGTTACCAGCAGCAGAGACATAGATGACACCAGAGTCCATCAGTTCCTTACCAGCCTGGTCGGTGGAGTTGGATCTAGATGAAGAAGACCAGGATCTGTAAGCACCGCTCACCTGATTATTAAAACCATAGACCATGGTTCTAGCATCAGCAGGAAGACTATTGTATCCATTCATGTAAGTGAATTGGACCCCGCCAGTATCAGGTCGTCTGAATCTTGTGTAGTGAGACTGAAATTGTCTAGCAGCAGCCTGGTAACCCCAACTACCATTAATAACAGTAGGTTTCTTTACACCAAGAGTATTGTTAACAGGTTTATTCTGATGGAAGATCTTCATCAGGTCATATGCCTGCTCAATACTTGGAGCATAGAGAAGACTAGACTCTCCAACGCAAGGCATGTTCCAGATATTAGATCTGAAAGCAAGACCAAAGTTCTTACCAGCAGCAAGAGATGCGGCTGCAGTACCGTGACCGCTACCAAGAGCAGATGTAGTTCCTGTACCGATACCTACGCCACGATACTCATTGTAACTAAAGCTAACTGCAACAGTACCAGCACTAGCAAACTGAGGAGATCTGTAGTAACTATAGTTCCACCAACTGACAGCAGCCTGAGTAGTGATACCAGTAGTTCCGTCTGGTCTGAGACGGGTTAAGTTATTAGTCGCAAAGAATGTTGGGTCGATCTCATAAGGACCATCGATGATGAGATCATAAACCCTAGAGGTTCCATCCTCTCTCAAGAATTCTGGGTGAGATCTGAGAATACCAGAGTCTTGTACGATAATATCTACATTACTTCCATCATATACATAGTCAACATTACCAGTGATGGGAAGGTTACTACCAATTGTCAGTTCAGATGCTGTAGCAAATCCAGTTCTACGAACACCATAGTTAGAACGATTACGCTCACCATCAGTATATCCAATACCAGTGAGTGTACGGTAGAACTTTACATTGGTTTCAAACCTTGCCTCTGGAGGAAGACCTGTGGCAGGTTGTGGTACAGGATAAAGTTCTTTGTAATCCGAGGGAGACAGTTCGATCCAATCAATGCGGTGATCTTCAGCAAGTTCTGCTGCTTCCTCATCGGATAGTTCAAAGGTCCCTCTTACAGGACTGTGCTCCATTTCATTGCAGCACTCGACTGCTCTCGATGGAATATTTGCTTCTCGCGTTCCCGCCTTACAGAGGAGGTCATGTACCTCTCTCCAGTATTCTGGGCGAGATACTTTAAGCGTATATTTATTTAAAGACATGCCGCCAATTCTGAAATGAGCACCTTTTTTATATTTAGGTGTGGTAGAATATATAATAAAAAGATTTCAGATGAATATTGTAACTGGAACTGGTGGGTTCATCGCTAAGCATTTTAAGAACTCTCTGAAGAATGTTTTGGAAGTTGAGATTGATGACTGCTTTGATCTTCTAGAGAATTTTAATCGTTGGGATGAGGTGGACATGATCGTTCACCAGGGAGCACTGTCTTCCACAACGAATAGAAATGTAGACATGATCTACAAATATAATATTGATTTT
>Ga0208162_1001508_pt1 | contig 12025 bp, 20 predicted proteins | sample CB_VirMetaG_4_FD_184539 | JGI IMG/M metagenome (GOLD analysis project Ga0208162, IMG submission 184539) | Freshwater to marine saline gradient viral communities from Chesapeake Bay - CB_1508_1M Viral MetaG (SPAdes) (version 4) | ecosystem: Environmental > Aquatic > Marine > Coastal | place: USA... | reverse complement strand
CATCACGAGAGATCATAGTGGTAGTTTTGCTCTAGAAGTTCGTTTCATAAAGTTGAGACGTGTTGCGTCCCACTTTAATTTCTCTTTCAATGGTTTTGAAATGAGTTTTGTAACTGATTCTACTTCAAGTTCATTCACTTCGCAATAGTGAACGATTGCATCAATATAGTTGAATTTTTCTTCAATTACAATTCTTTCAATTTCTAGGGCAAACTTTGAAGGAGTTAAAAACTTACTTTCTATCGCTTGTTCTAGTTCTTTATTTGGTTCCATAGAGTTCCAGTTTATCTCTAACAAACTTTCTAATGTATTTGCTGAGAAGTTTGATGTACTTCGATTTGTCTCGTTCTTCATAGACGACGCATTCTCCATTTTCACAAGCCATGATAATTACAAGTTTTTTGACTGAAATACCAGTCAGTTCGTACAGCATACAACCATATGCCATGCACTGTACAAAATAGTGGTCGATCCACTCTCGTGGTTTTGGTTTTTTAGAAGTCTTAAAGTCGATTATTGCTAATTCGCCGTCATATTCAGCGATACAATCAACAGTTCCAGCAATACCAAGTTCTTTACTATATAGGGACCCTTCAAGAGCGTATATATTATTTATTCGATTTAAGTCTGTTTTAGCAATCTTAAACAGAAAATCTGAAATCGGTTGGACTTTTGGTAGTTCTTCATTCTTGAGATGATGCTCTACTAATGTGTGCATGTCTGTACCACGACTTGTTGCTGCCTTTGTGATACGATCTGCTTCTTCATTACCAACTTTCTTACGCCAGTTAACGAAGATCTCCTTATTAAAATGACTGGTCACCGAAGTAATCGAGACCAGTCGGAGAAGTTCTTCGTCGTCAGGAACTTTGTAATACCTTACACCATCAATAGTCTCCCTTTCAAGACTAGGGAGACTAACATCAACATGATTAAACATCAAAAACCTGCATCCATTTTTGCGACTAAGTACTCTTTAACAAGACCAGAACGAACGATATCATCAATACCAAATTCAATAACATCAAATGAAGGCATTGATCTCAAAATTCTCATAAAATCAATAATACCATTACGCTCGTTTGTTTTCTGAAGGTCAGACTGAGTTGCATCACCACAGAAACAAATTTTGGTGTTTTCACCAACTCGTGTAATTATACTATCAAGTTCGTGAAAATTCAAGTTTTGGAATTCATCAACAATTACAATAGCATTATCAAGTGTGGTTCCACGAAGGAATGAAGTTGACCAGAACTTAATGGTTTCTTGTGCCTTGAGATTACCATAGAGCATCTCAAAATCTGCATCAGAAGGCATTTGGAACATATACTTCACCATATTCTTATAAGGAATCTGGTAAATATCAGACTTATCTTCATATGTTCCAGGAAGGAATCCAATTTCACGAGTTGAAACTAGTGAACGAACTAGATAAATTTTTTCATATGGAGTATTTTCACTTAAAACATCAGCAAGAGCGTTATAAAGAGTGATGAAAGTTTTACCAGTTCCAGCACATCCATATGCTACAAGATGTTTATCTTCAGCATATGAATCAAATAACCGCTTTTGATTATCTGTAAGTGGATCAATATCAATCAGATAATCATTACCTAACGGTTTTTTCCGTTTCATTTGTTTTGCAGTCAAACCAACTCCAATTGGTTGGTCACCATTTCCTCTCTTTTTTCTTGCCATAGATTGCTTAGATTTTTTTTACTCTTGAACCGGGCATTTTTGCTGCTCTTCCGAGCACATCATTCCATCCAGGATTTTTAGCGACTAATTTATCGCGCCACTCACCAACTTCCCCTGGTTGAGGGCAAGTTGAAGGATCAGACCAATCCCGTTGCCATTCGGGATTGTCTTTACACCATTGAGACCAGTCGTGAACACTCATCGATACTTCTTTTTGTTCACCTGTCTCTTTGTTAATTACAGGATATGTCGCCATTTGTTTTGAAATAATAACATTCAAGATAATTTATTTAGACCCACTCTAGGGCTTCTGCAACTGTAGGGAACTGTTCTGCAAAGATTTTTTTACATTGCTCAGCAATTTCCATGTGCTCCTTCTGGGTGCCATTAGCAGACCTCAGAGTTATATAATGAATCCATGACCTACATGAGCCTGACATGTAGAGTCTGGTGGGCGTAGCGAGGGGAAGCACAAAACGAGCACATTCCTTTGCGATTCCCATATCAAGCATTGATTGATAAAGCACCATTGCTTCATCAAAGTGCTTCCTCATTTTAATCTCGAACTCCTGCTTAACGAAAGGATCAATGTCGTCAATAGAATTTTGACGATTCTTGGTATCCTGACGGCGAAGTTCTGGGAGTTCGATCTTCTCCGAGAGTAGGGAAGAATCAGCATAACGTTGCGAAAATTCTTGATATGTGAACGAACGGTGACGCAAAATTTGAGCCGCCAGACCACGAGTAGTCTCAATTTCCAGAGTCATGAACGATTGTTCAAAGACACTCCAGTGGTTGTGCTTAATACAATATCCCAACAACTTAGCATAGTTGGGATTCTCTTGGTTATTTGGATTAGACACACGCGCAACGTATGCCATTGTTTTCTCCGCATCGGGAGTTACACTTACCAGTTTTACGCTCATTTCTTAATCAATCAGGGTAGCCATCGTCATCATCAAAAATTTCATCGTAATCATGAAGATTAGATGTAATTTCTTCGTAACTCTTTGGTTTGGTATATGCAGAAACATCAGAGTATACTTCTGCCTTGAGAGAATCTACCAAAAGTTCAAGGTTACGGACAATCAGTTTTAGTTTGTCCTTGTCCATAAGATAGGTTCTTACTAGATTTATTTTAGCACAAAAAAAGCGGGGTATCAACCCCGCTCTTTATTCGTTTACAAGTAACTCACTTATTATAAGTGTGTCCACGATAGCAGAAGGTGCCGTGGGTTTCCCCTTCACCTTGCTTGCACTCATACTGAACACCACGATAAGATGTCATATGAATTTGTGCATCGTGAAGTGCAGATGCTTTTTTGATCTGCTTTTTGATCATGTTAAGTGTGTTCATTGTTAGTCTCCTGAAATACTAAGGTTAATTAAAACCCGTTCCTTCAGTCGTTTGCGTCCTGTGCTTCAAAGCATTGAGGATCTGTATGTTCCATCCAGTGGATGAGAAGATCAGCCTTCTCAAAAGGAGTGAAAAGAGTTGTCTCTTCCAATCCCTCTCTCAACCAATTAAAGTCATCACAGCGAAGATAATTCTCCACTGGGACATGACTAAAAAAGATGAGTGCTAATGAAAGCATAGGATGAACGCTCCGTTCCGCGACTTACTTGCGTCCACCGAAGTGGATGAACGTATGGTCATTATAGACCTTGTGCGATTATTTAGCAACCATGCTCTGTATAATGTAATACAAAACCTTACAGGTCAAAAATTTTGCCGGGAAATTTTCCGCCGATATTTGGAAACAAAAGTCGATTTTGGTTTCAGCGTTCAATATAACTCAGAGTATTGTTGTCTGCTTTGAGTTGCTGGATTATTATATCACACCCAACCTTTGGTGAACAGTCCCCACAGGTGAAGAGATCAACTGCTGCTTCACCTTTCTCTGGCCACGTATGAATACTAATATGACTCTCAGAGAGCAGTGTAAGCACCGTTACGCCTTGTGGTTCAAACTTTTTGTATATGGTTTGGATGACTGTTGCTCCGCTTGCTGTGGCGGCATTCTCAAGCAGATCAATAAGGAAGTGTTCGTTGTTTAATAGGTCGAACGAACACCCATAAAGATTAAGAAGATAGTGTTTACCCATCTCAGGTATCCTCTATTTCTTTCATGAGTTTTGTGACTACGGATTCACTACCATCCATTTTTTTAACTTGGTATAGAGGAGACTTCATATATTTTTTTATTTTCTTATAGTCTTTTATGACTTTCTTGATAGCATTAGAATTAACATTAATTTTTAATTCTTTATCCTCTTCACTTTCAACGAAACCAAGACCACTCTTTTCAGACTCTTCCTTAGAATCAACGTACTCGTTTATAACATCTTGAATTTCATCTCGAATGATTGAATTAATTTGTTCTTTGATTTCGTCTTTCTTCATTTCTTTTTTTTCTTCTCAGATTGTTTATAACCCCAGAGTTTTGGATTAATTCTACCATATCCAAAGTCAATTTTTTTAATCGACCCAGGACCAAACTTATCGTAGTAGAGGTCAAATAAATTTGACCTCTTACTTGTTCGACAAAGATCTATAGACTCTCTACCATCAACCTCATACCAAATTAGATATGCATCACTCGGAAAAGAAGGATCTTTTGCTGCTTCAACCGTTGTATTTTCTAAAAGAATCTGACATCCATAACGGGGAGGAATACTATTCTTTTCTTCTGGCGTCCATTCCACACCAACCTCCTGACCGACAACACTTTCTACTTTATTCACGAACGACCACCCCAGCGAATATCTGGGTATGCCTGACTTACAATTTCCTTCGTGATTTTATATTTATTTTCAAGTTTCTTATCCTTACAAAGACAAACAATTTCTGCTTCAAGTGGATGAAGTCCCTGAAGAATGTTAATGAACATTGTTTCTCTACGAAGAGAACTCAATGAATCATTACCCCCCTTGATAAAATTGTAAAACTTTTTAAATTCTTTACGAATCGAAGAACGTCCTTGATCTTGAGATCCTAAGGAAACACTATTCAATTCACCCATCTTACCAACAGCGTCTTGAATCTTTTCACTCAAAGTTCCTTTGAATGAATCCATTTCATCGACGGCAGCATAAGGAACATCACCAGGTGGAAGAACTGAAATTACACTTTCATCAAAATTCCAGATAAAAATTGCTTTGAGAGAAGGATGTTCGTACTTCTTCAAAACTTCAATTTTTTTAGCATTTGATCTTTGCTTTGCCGCTAGATTCAGAACTTCAAATGCAAAAGGATTTGCCGCTAGATCTGGAATTGGAGCGGCAGCTTTCTTGGATTTTGTCGTAGTCATGTCTTACAGAATGTTTAATAATAAGTTATTTTTATTTAGAGTTTATTCCTCATCCTCTTCTTCGTCATCAAAATATCCCTCTTCAAATCTCACTGCAACAACCTCATCTGGAACTACATTACCATGTTGATCAAAAAACTCTGGATGTAGTTTCGGAGTATCTTGATAATTCAACATATATTCCCTCGCTATCCACCCGACCATCAAACCAACTACAAAGAACAAAATGGTTAAAAATGAACCTACAACTAAACTGGTTGCTAACATGGCTTTCTCCGGGAAACTACTTTTCTTTTCCTAGACTTGAAGGAAAATTCAAAATAAATGGTTACTTCCCGATTTAGAAAGCAAACCATCTTTTCAAAGATGATATGAAATGGTTGCGTTTGCTTTCTTTTACCTCCATGTAAAATAAATTCAACACCACGGTTTGTGTGGATATCATTATTTAGATCGCTCATCTAATAATTTGATGTTCTTTTAAAAATTTAACAGTATCGGAGCATCCTCCAAGTTTTTGGTCATCACAAATCACTTGAGGAAACGTGGAACCATTACCAAACTCGTGGTAGAACTCTTCTCTAGTAAAGTCCTTATCGAGATTATAAACCACAAACTTACTTCCAGTCAACTCTAGAGCTTGTTTTACCTTATAACAATAAGGACATTCATCTTTTGAATAAACTATAAAATTCATTTAGATACACGAATACATACAGTAATTTATACGAAATCTTTGATCGAGTCAACCCCCCTCTTGACAAAAGTTGATTCCATGAGTAGAGTTCCTTTGTTAGGGTTGAAGAGAAATAATAGCTTGATTTATTTCAAAGACTCTGATAAAATACTGAAAAATCTCATTAGTATGGCTCAAGACGAACTACTATCACTATTCCCGACACCAGTATTGATTGCACAATATCCAATGCCTTATGATAAGGAGTTGGAGTTTATTCGTGAACTTCCTTGTCGCAGAGAAAACAAGGGTGGTGATGCAGGTAATGTGATTCACTATAACAGACAATCAGAAGATACTTTTGTATTGGATAAACCAGAACTGTCTAATATCAGAGCATTCATTCAGTCAAAGATTTATAAGTTTGTGACTGAAATTATGAGTTCTGATAATGAACTGGTGATTACACAGTCTTGGATTAATAAGTCTGGTAAAGGTGAGTCACATCACGAACACGTTCATCCGAATAGTATGGTGAGTGGTGTCTGGTATCCTGTGATTAGCGAACAACTACCACCGATTCAGTTTCGTAGTAAAGCACAAAGAGATGTAAGTCTTTCAACAAAGAAATACAATAACTTTAATAGTGCTACATTCTTACTGCCTATGAAAGCAGGTGAGTTGATTATCTTTCCTAGTAATCTGACTCATAGTGTGCCTGCAAACCAATCAGAAACTGAAAGGATTAGTTTGTCCTTTAATACTTGGGCGAAGGGTAGTCTTGGTGATATCAATTCATTGACTTATCTACCACTGGATCGTTGCGTATGACTTCTGCACTATCAAGACCACTTCCAGAGTTTCACGGCTTTGGATATAGAATCGCACAGATAGAAAACAATACTCATTGTAACTATAAGTGCTGGTTCTGTCCTAATGCCTATGATAAACCTGCACCGAAAGAGTGTATGAGTCTGGAGCAGTTTCGTAAGATTCTTACAGAAATTCGTTCTGTCTATACTCCATGGGAATTGAATGATATCTCATTTGCAACTTATAATGAACCGAACCTTGATGATACATTCAAGGAGAAGTTGCAGTTGATGACTGATATGGGTTTTGATTATGAACATATCTCCAATGGAAGTATGGTCACAACTGATTTAACTGATTGGTTGATTGAGAATCCACAGAGAATCAAACAGTTTCGTCTCAACATTCCTACAATGGATGAGAAGAAGTGGAAAGATATTACTGGTTCTTCTACTGCTGTTCTATACAGAATGTATTACCAATTGATGTATCTGTTTGAGAACTCACAGAGACTCAACTTTCCTATCACTGTAATTGTGAATGGTGATGGTAGTCAGAATCATAAAGAAGAGTTTATGAAGGTCTATCAAAAGTTCCAAAGATGCCCTCCTGGTATTAACTTCTCTATGACTGGACTAATTGATAGAGCTGGAATACTTGATGGTGCAAACTGTGAGACTCAACAGTTAGATCGTGGGCCCATTGATTGGGGTGAGCAACCAACCCAATGTAGTGCAGGTTACTTTGATAACTTATACTTTGGTGTGAAAGGTAATGTATTCTACTGCTGCCACGACTTTCACCAGGACTATAGTTGTGGTAATATAAATGATACACCACTCAAAGAATTATTGAGTTCGGAAGCATATCAAACTCAAAAACAAAGATTTCAACAAGACTTCTGCCGTAAGTGCGAACAAGCAAGACCATTGGAGACAGTAAATGAACAATCCTAATACACAACTGAAAGACTTGATTCACGTAGAGCGTGGTATTATCCCTGCGAATCTATGTGAATATCTTGTGGATGCGATTGAGAAGAATGAATGGCGTCCTCATACCTGGTATAACAATGTGCAAGGAACATTCGGTTCTGAAGAGACAATGGAACTGGATGTGCAGAACATTACCAGCGATCATCAATCACTGCTGACTCCTTTTATGATTCAGGCAGGTGCTGCTTATAATGCGAAGTATCACTTTGAGTGTGAGCGGACTATGCAGATTATGAATAAGTTTTCTGCAATTCGTTTTAATCGTTATAGTCAAGGGCAGATTATGCGACGCCATATGGACCACATCCATTCACTTTTCGATGGGAATGAGAAAGGTATTCCTGTGTTGAGTTTCATTCTGAACCTTAACGATGACTATGAAGGTGCAGAACTATTCTTCTGGGACGATTATGTTGTCCCACTGGGTAAGGGTGATATTATTATGTTCCCTTCGCTGTTCTTGTTCCCTCATGGTGTGAAGGAAGCAACTAAAGGTCGCAGATTTTCAGCCGTAAGTTGGGGATGGTGATTAGAGACCACCGTGACCGTTGGACAAACTTGATCCAGCTTCTTTTGCAAGAGTCAAATCACCAAAATCAATTGCATTTCCTGTAGTCATAATTTGTACATATTCTATTGAGTTTGTTGTAGCTGGAACTTGTCCTCCACTAAACACGGCACGAGTTGGTGATGCACACCCAGATTTACTATTATTAACCTCTATTAAATCACCAAAATCTACTGCATTTCCTAATGTTGCAATAGTTATGTAATCAATGGTATTGGCATTTGTTGGAGTTACTCCACCAGCAAATATACCTCTCACTGCATTAGAAGCAGCATCATTGCCAAATAATCTTCTTGCCTGAGTTAAATCACCAAAATCTGCAGCATCTCCTTGCGTTGAAATAGTAATAAATTCAATTGTGTTTATAACCCCATCAGGATTTTGACCTCCACCTATTATTCCACGAGTTCCATTTGAAACTCCCCCACAACCGTATCTAGTATCACTTAAATCACCAAAATCAATTGCGTCTCCAGTAGATTCGATAGTTACATATTGTATTTTATTTGTGAATGTAGGATTATATCCGCCTGCAAATACCCCACGAGTGCTGTTAGAAAAAGCAGTTGGTCCATTTTGTTGTGTATCTAAATTACCAAAATCTATTGCATTACCAGTTGATGCGATCGTGATATAATCAATTATATCAAAACGGTCTGTTGGAGATGGATCAGTTCTTCCTCCAGCAAATAATCCACGAACTCGTGAGGAACATCCAGCAGTTCCATATCTTTTCTGCGTTAAATCACCAAAAGTAGTGGAATTTCCTGTTGAATCTACATTAAAATGATCAATTACATTAGTACTGTCCGAAGTAGGTGCTGGAAGGAATCCTCCTGCATGAAGTCCACGAGTTCCACCAGTCGCAATGTCGGGTGTGAAACTATCAACCTGAAACCACGCACCAGTGATTGTAGTGGTTCCGAATCCGACTGGACCTCCACAATAAACTTCTAACTTCCTAGAGTCAGTATTAAATCTGATTGCTCCTGCTGGGGCTTGATCATAAGATGGTAATTCTTGGTGAGTCATTATCCTAAACCTCCGTGAGAATCAGAGCAAGCAGCACCTGATGCCCTATCTGATGTTAAATTTCCAAACTCAACAGCATTTCCTAGCGTTGCAATAGTTATGTACTCTAATTCAGAATAATAATTTGCTGGTTGTCCATATCCTCCGCACCAAACAGCACGAATAGAATTGGACGCAGAACCAAAAGCACCATATACTCTTGTTAAGTTTCCAAAGTCAATTGCATCTCCTTTTGATGCAATTGTAATATAATCAATCGTATCAACTGCACCCGGTGAAGCAGCAGTCGGATTATATCCACCAGCAAACACACCACGAGTTGTATTACCACCACCGTGAGTAACACTTCTTGTGTTGGTCAAATCTCCAAAATCTTGTGCATTACCATCTGTTGCAATGGTAACAAAATCCATTACATTACTTCTGACTGGAGAAATAGATCCACCAGCAAATACTCCTCTTGTTGGTGAAGCAACACCACCAGAACCATCGCGGGCAAGAGTTAAATTACCAAAATTAGATGCATTTCCTAATGTTGCGATGGTTATTTTATCAATTCTATCTTGATATATACCATTTCCTGGACCTATTGAACCACTTGCAAATAATGCTCGCACTTCATTGGACAACCCTCCCATTGTTCTGGTTCCTATGACCAAATTGCCAAAATCAAATGCATTTCCAGTCGCAGATATCGTTATATAATCAATTGTATCTTTGTCTGGACTATATCCACCACCAAAAACACCACGAGTTGATGATGATGCAGATGCGATTCTTCTTCTTGCATCAGTTAAATCTCCAAAATCTTTTGCATCTCCAAGAGTGGAAATAGTAATATAATCAATATTATTTAAAATATCAGGTCCTGATCTACCACCAGCAAAAATACCTCTCCCTCTCCCACCACGATACTCTGTGGGCCCAGCAGGCACCATCATATAACCAGTAGAAGACACAGTGGTAATACCAGAAATTACTGGCCCACTCTTTCCGTCTAAACTGGTTATATTATTAACGCTGATTTGAGACATATCTTATAAGTGCTTACAAGTATTTAGAGACCAAAGCGACCCTTGAGTGCATTGTAGTTTTGGAGAACTTCTGATGCTGTGAGTGCTCTGTTGTATATTGCGACTTGTGCTATGTTTTTTGATATAGCTTGTGCATACCCACCATCTTCAGAACCAATTGAGAGTTGTCTATTACTATTAAAAATTGAATTTGTTACATTAAGTCTAGTAGCATCTAATTGCCCATTAATATAAATTTTCATTTCTCCAGTATTTTTGTCCCAAGTAGATGATATATAATACCAAGTATTTGTAGATACAGATGTTGTTGAAAATAAATCTGGATATCCTACAAGACCATTAGAACTTAATGCAAACCACACTTTTGAGTTTCCAATTCCAAAATAATATGCCCTCTGGTCTGCAGTTCCAGACCATTTACAAACTAATGGATCTACATTAATATTTGTAGATAATGGTTTTATAAATCCCGATAGAGTTATTTTGTCTGTAATCTGCACTGTAGATGAATTGCCACATAATACAATATCATTCACACCATCAAAAACCAAAGAACCACCATTAGTCCCAGAATAACTCACACCATTTTTAAGTTCTCCATTATTCTCATTACCACTCATATCATACCAAGTATAAACATCAGGGTCTAAACTATCAGTCGTTGATGTAATTCCAGTCTTTGATGGATATGAATACTTTGCATCCAGGTGTAGAACTAATCCGTCTCTTACAATATTCTCACCACCATCCACATAGCGTTGTCCAGTTCTTCCAGTAGGCACAACGAAATGAGAAGTAGAATCAACAACAGGAATACCAGCAACGGTTGTTCCTGTGCTTCCGTCTCTGTTGGTTATGTTGTTGACTCTTATTTCAGACATAGTGTTTTATGAGTATTTATCCAAGACCACCGTGACCGTTGGAGAATGAAGCAGAACCACTTCTAGAACTAGTTAAGTTTCCAAAATCAATTGCATTTCCAAGAGACATAATTTGAATATAATCAATTTCATTTCTTCTGGTTCCAGTCTCATCTTTATAACCAGATAAAAATACTCCTCTAGTTGGAGAAGATGTTCCACTAAATTCTCGTCTTGATACGGTTAAATCGCCAAAGTCTTGTGCGTTTCCGAGAGTAGATATAGTAACATAATTAATTATATTTAATGTTGTACCTGCGTTAATTCCGCCACCAAAAATTCCTCTAGTGGAATTTGATAGTCCTGCAGAATTATCGCATATTGAAGTTAAATCTCCAAAATCTGAGGAATTTCCTAATGTTGAAATTGTAATAAATTGAATAGTATTTATTGTTGTTGGCGAAAATCCACCACCAAACAATCCACGAGTACTGGAAGAACAACCACTGGATGTTGTAGATATTTGATATAAATCCCCAAAGTCATTTGCATTGCCTGTTGATGCAATAGTCACATATTCAATTGTATTATTTGATGAATACCCTGAAATTATTCCTCTAGTTGAAGATGAAAGTGCTGCGGAATTACTTTGTTGCCCTTGTAAATCACCAAAATCTATTGCATCTCCCGTAGAACTGATAGTTACATATTCTATTATATTTGTATTGGATGGAGTATTTCCTCCACAAAATAATCCTCTGGTTGATGATGAGCAACCAGAATCATCTAGTTCTCTAGCAGTAGTTAAATCTCCAAAGTCTTGTGCATTTCCTGTTGTTGATATTGTTATGTAATCTATTGTGTTTGTAAATGCTCCTGGTTCATATCCTCCCCCAGATACACCACGAGCACCACCAGTCTGAATGTCTGGTGAGTCTGTTGTGATATTGACCCATTCACCAGTCGTTGTAGTGGTTCCAAATCCTACAGGACCACCACGATAATACTCTAACTTCATAGAGTCTGTGTTGAATCTGA
>Ga0208162_1001505_pt1 | contig 12045 bp, 9 predicted proteins | sample CB_VirMetaG_4_FD_184539 | JGI IMG/M metagenome (GOLD analysis project Ga0208162, IMG submission 184539) | Freshwater to marine saline gradient viral communities from Chesapeake Bay - CB_1508_1M Viral MetaG (SPAdes) (version 4) | ecosystem: Environmental > Aquatic > Marine > Coastal | place: USA... | reverse complement strand
TCTGTTCTACGGCAAACATTGCACCGAGAACTGGACTTGATGGGCCTGAATGAAATCTTGGATTCTGATTCAGAATTGATGAAAGCATTGTGCTCCCTGATCGTGGGAGACCTGCCATAAAGTAAAAGGTCTTGTTCATTATCAATAGTTTTCTTTATATATTATAGCATAAAGACTTGACAAAACCTCATTCCATGAGTAGGATAGGTTTGTTGCTTTTGAGATAAGATTTATAGATCTAAAAGAACTTTAAGTTGTTCTACAGTTAGTCCAATAGTTGCTAACTTTTCTTCTGGTGTAGGTTCTGGAATTGGTTCTGGTTCTGGAATTGGTTCTGGTTCTGGGATAGTGGCAACAATTGCATCCCATTCTTGTTGAGTAATAATTTCAAGTCCAGGGTCTACTGCGGTTACTAAAGTATTATCTGCAACTGTCGAAAGACAATAATCAACTCCGCGATCATCAGTTAACCAATAATGAATATTTAAACCAGAAATATTTGGATGATGTTGAAGAGGTCCATTTTCTCCTGGTTCAGTAAGATATTCTCCATTTCTTACCCAATAATGCTTTAAAAGTTGCATCTTTCTATAATTCTTTATTATTTCTTGTACTATTTAGCAAACTCCATATTTTTCTAACAACATTTTATCCTCTTCTTCTTTGGTTTTTTCTCCCTTGACTCTTGCCCAAGTTACAATAGAATATCTTTCACCAGAAGTTACTGGATTGACTCCATGTAGATAGTTTTGATCTGATGGAAAGACAACAAGAAGACCTGGTTTTGGTTTTACTTGAATATGAAGATCTGGAAATACAAACTCTCCACCTTCGAACTCATCATTAAGAAACAGAACAAAACTTAAATCTCTATCGGTACTTTTTCTCCAGATCTTATCACCATTGGGAGCAATCCAGATAGATCTTCCATCAATATGAGGAGCATAATGTCCTCCAACACCATATCTTAATAACTGAGGAACTTCACTATCCCATACTTGAATATTGTAAAAAGGATTTACAATATGTTTTACAATGTTCTTAAAGAGTTCTTCAACCTTTGGAAATGTATCTTCAAACTCAACGATTTGTGTGTCTCTTATATCCTTATCAACAATCCAAGAAGTCTCTCCAGTTTCATTTGTTTTGTCTGGATCAAAAACTGATAAGTCAGTTGTGGATGATTTTCTTGCGTGGTCTTGTAGTTCTTGGAGTGCTTCTGGTGTTAATACATTTGGTTCAATCAAAACATTTGATAATAAATTCATAGTATTGTAGTTGTTTTGAATATTTATTATGAGTTTCTTGCGTTGGTTGTTGCCGCAGAAAGAAAATCTCTTCCTAGACTTAATGGACCTCTATCTGTTGTATTTGCAGTATCATTTGCATAATCTATGCGATCTACTCTACTTGTTGCTCCTGTACCACCACCATAATAAGCAAAGTTTGAATTTCCTGTCGCACCTCCAAATCTTCTCCCGACTAAAAGTGAACCTCGTACTGATGCAGTCGCAGTATCATTAGAATAATCTATGCGGTCTACTGTTGTTATTGAAAATGCTCCAATAAAATATCCAAAGTTTGAATTTCCTGTTGCTCCAAGATAACTTCTTGATAAACTTAGTGTACCTCTTATTGATGGTTTTAATGTATCACTAGAATAGTTTAATCTCTCTACTGTAGATACTGTAGCAGGAGATGGAATAAGACCACCACCAAAATAACCAAAGTTGGAGTTTCCTGTTGCTGCTAGACCATTATTTCTTTGTGATATGTTGGTTCTTTGAAGTGAAGTTGCATTATCATTCGAATAATTTATACGATCTATAGCGGAATTAACTCCACCACTACCTCCACCAAAATATCCAAAATTAGAGTTTCCTGTTGCCGAAATATAAATTCCTCCTTGAGATAAGGAACCTCTAATTGAAGTAATTGGTGAATCATTTGAAAAATCAATTCTTTCAACTGTATTTAAGGGCCCTGGACCACCACCTCCACCAAAATACCCAAAGTTTGAATTTCCAGTTCCTGCTGGTGCATATCTTGCAGAACTTAATGATCCTCTTATTGATGCTGTTGTTAAATCATTGGAAAAATCAATTCTATCAACTCTAGATATCACTGGAATTCCACCACCACCAAAATACCCATAAGACCCCAACACTCTCTTGAATGGTAATTCAAGTGTATTAGAATCATCAAACTCAATCTGGTCCTGGAAGACTTGTGGAAGTGGATTGGTGAAATAAATTGGAGCACCACCATAAGCAAGTGGTGAGGTTGCTGCTAATTTTGATTTAGCAACTGGTAATGGTCCTCTTACTTGTGCGATTGCAGTATCGTTTGAGTAGTTTATACGGTCTATTGTTGAGAAATATGAAGGTCCGTTAGTTCCCGAACCAAAGTATCCAAAATTAGAGTTTCCAGATGCTCCTATATTAAATCTTTGTGAGGTTAATATACTACGAACTGATGTAATTAGTGTATCATTAGAATAATCTAATCTTTCAATTTGAGTTCTATAAGAAGGACTTAATCCAGGATTTTGTGCTCCTCCAAAATATCCAAAATTATCATCTCCAGTTGCAACACCTTCTCTCTTTGCTTCACTTAATGGTCCTCTATTTTGTGGTATTGTTAAATCATTGGAATAATCTACTCTATAAATTTCAGATCGGTGAGTTGTAGGACTTGCAGTTAAACCTCCCACAAAATAACCAAAAGTATTATTACCAGTTGCTGCTAAACTATATGTTGCTAAAGGTAATCCCTGTCTTGGACTTGTTGCTGTGGTATCACTTGAATAATCAAGTCTATCTACTCCATTTCTAGTTGGAAATCCTCCACCAAAATATCCAAAGTTTGAATTTCCCGCTGCTGCTAGAAGTCTTACTGCATTGTTTAATGTTGATCTAACAACTGCATTTTGGGTATCGCTTGAATATTCAATTCTACCAATTGTAGAAACATCTGGACTTGTAGGAGTAGGTCTTCCACCTGCATAATATCCATAAGAACCATTACCTGTTGCTGCTAATGAATATCTAGCACTACTCAAAGCACTACGAACACTTGCAGTTGCTGTATCATTTGCATAATCTACCTTATCAATACTTGCAAATTCATTCGTTGCATCACTTCCACCACCAAAATACCCAGCATTAGGAACAGTAGGAAATGTAAAGTTAGAAGCAAATGAAGAGTTTGGAGTTCCACCGAAACTGTGTGAGGAGGTTGCGTTAATTCTTCTTTTTGATGAACTCAATAGAGTTCTAAATGATCCTGTTGCTGTGTCGTTAGAATAATCTATACGATCTATTGTAGATTTATTTCCAGATCCTACAATATATCCTCCGCCAAAATATCCAAAGTTTGAGTTTCCTGTTGCTCCTAATGTATATCTTCCTAAACTTAACAAACCTCTTGGACTTGCTTGTGCTGTGTCGTTTGCGTAATTTATACGACTTATTGTACTTAAATTTCCAGGAGATCCTCCACCAAAGTATCCAAAATTAGAGTTTCCTGTTGCTGCTAAATCCCAACATACAAATAATGGACCTCTAACTGATGCTGTTGCTGAGTCATTAGAGTAATCTATACGGTCTACTGTTGATCTAGGAAAACCACCACCAAAATAACCAAAATTAGAGTTTCCTGTTGCTGCTAAGTATATTCTTGCTAAACTTAATGGACCTCTAACACTTGCTGTTGCTGAGTCATTAGAGTAATCTATACGGTCTACTACTGATGTCTCAGGATTACCACCACCACCAAAATAACCAAAATTAGAGTTTCCTGTTGCTGCTAAATACCTTCTTGCTGAACTTAGTGGACCTCTAAATGATGCTGTTGCTGAGTCGTTAGAGTAATCAATACGGTTTACTATTGTTGATACGCCACTATTACCACCAAAATAACCAAAGTTAGAGTTTCCTGTTGCTGCTAAACTATTAGCTTCTACCCCTAATGGACCTCTAGTACTTGCTGTTGCCGTATCATTAGAATAATCTATACGGTCTACGGTTGATACATTACCTGAAGAAGCCCCACCACCAAAATACCCATACTCCCTATAAGTCGGTCTAGTTCTCTCAGGAATCTCACCAACCAATTGCTTTTTTCTATAATCACTTAAAGAAAATATCTTGCGTATAGTCTTATTGTCCGCCATCAGTTCTAGACACTTTTTTAGTATTTATTAGATCGTAAGGTAATACTCATTCGTACAAGACTCCCTCCAATATTCCATACCAGAATACTTTTCAACAATCTCTTTACTTAAAACTTCTTCTGGTTTTTTACAAGTCTTCTTAATTGTTCTACCAATCGTGTGCATCCCATCCAAGTTATATTGGAATATATCATTTTCTGGATATTTGTTCTCTAAGTTTTCATAAGTATGTTCCCACCTCTCTAATTCCCAAAAGTCATAAATCTCTCTCATCACCTCATCAGTATTGTCAACCAAGTCATCATACTCAACGATCTTTAATAGACTCTGTTCGTTTCTCAAATATGGACGACTCATTGCAAATAATGCCTGACCGACAATACCATAATCACTCATCAAATAATCACAACGAGTATCATCATTCACTTCAATTCCTTTATCAATCAAATACTGATCCACAAATGAAACCTTATCACTATTCTTGTGAATCAAACTAATAAAACTTGCAAGGATTTCTGGAATACTTCTTACAGGACATACAATTCTTACATCTTCTTTGATATAAGTTCTAAACCTTTCAATGTTATTTGGAATTGCTCTATTGAATTCTATGATTTTTGATTTACCTTCTTTCTCCATTATATTATGATAGAAGTGGTCCATCATATTGGATAAAACATCATAACAACCTTGTGGATTTGGTGATGCAAGTAACATCTCACTGGACTGAAAGTATTTGTCTGTGTAGTAAAGGAGTTCTACTGATGGTGATATTGGTCCTGAATGAAGTTCGGGATTTTGATTTAGAATTGTACGGAGTAATGTAGAACCAGATCTGGGCAATCCACCCATCATAAAATATTCGTATCTCATATCATGTATTAAAAAAGAATAACTGAACTAAACGACTTTGTGTTGGATCTTTTGGACCAAAGTTAATGTGGTGTGAGTGATACATCCACGCCCTAAACAATATCAAACGATTAAACTTTGGTGGTACTCGTGCATAAGTATCCCACTTATCAAGATCCAAACCATCACCATAAATGATTGATTGTCTCAGCTCATCATAATGACTATAACCAAAGAGTTCTGCTTCTTCTTTCGTTCTTGGTGTTTGGTCTATCTTTAGGGTCTTATGTCTTGTGAATAATGTTCCAGAATCTGGATTATCTTTGAGTTGTTCTGGTGTTGATAAGTAGCAAACTCCACCAAACTCCCATCCATTATCTACGTGAACCTTTTGGAGTTTAGAGTTTTCTTCATCTGCAGTTTTCCAAGAGTATCTAAAGTATCCAAAAGGATTTGATGGTTTGATAGGTCTTTGGAGAATGTGTTCTATCTTTGATTTTAGTAGGTTTTCTTGGAAACCTGTTGTGGAATTTACTCCCGGATAAGTATTTTCTGGGTCTTTAGAGTATTCTGCAGATAGTGCGTAGTCTCTTACTTCTTGTGGATTCTCGTGGAAATCGTCAATTATTACGATAGAGCGTCTCATTATGTAGTGGATTGTTTGAGGTATTTATTAGGAGTTTCTTGCGTTGGTTGTTGCTGAAAAATAAGATTTGGATGCCGATAGTGGACCTCTTATGGATGCAGTTTGAGTATCATTATTGTAGTCGATTTTATCTACTCTTGTTGGGCCTCCATTTCCACCACCAAAATATCCAAAATTAGAATTTCCTGTTGCTGCTAGAACCTTTCTTCCAGTAGACAATTGACCTCTTACTAATGCTATTGCAGTATCAGTAGAATAATCTACTCTATTCACAGATGAAGTCACTGGATCACCACCCCCTCCAAAATATCCAAAATTACTATTTCCTGTTGCAGATAAAGACCATCTTCCCAAACTTAATGGTCCTCTTTGTAATGCAATTGAAGTATCATTAAAATAATTAATGCGATTTATGGTTGATAATACTCCAGGTAGTCCTCCTCCATAATATCCAAAATTATTATTTCCTGTTGCAGCATGTCTGTACCTAGAAGACTGTAATGGACCTCTTATTGATGTGGTTTGAATATCATTAGAGTAATCTATGCGGTCTACTCTTGATAGTCCAGGAATTCCACCCCCAAAATAACCAAAATTAGAATTACTCGTAGCTGCTAAATATGTTCTTGCTCCACTTAATGTTCCTCTGGTCGATAAGTTTGAAGAATCATTCGAGTAATCTATACGATCTATTGTTGAAAATGGACCAGGAAAACCACCACCAAAATAACCAAAGTTAGAGTTTCCTGTTGCTGCAAGTTGTGATTTTGGAATTGATAGCAAACCCCTTCGTATTGCTGTTGCTGTGTCGTTAGAATAATCTACTCTATCTATACTAGATGAAGATCCTGGATATCCGCTTGGAGAACCACCACCAAAATACCCATAAGATCCCAGTGCTCTCTTCTTCACACTTTCATTTGTAGTATCTTCAATTCTTCTCATTGACTGAATATCAAAGAATGTTGAAGTTGGTTGGAAGTCAGTGTCTGATGTTCCTCTAATTAGTTGGTCTGGTGAGAATGCACTGCTTGGTGTGAGTGGTGAGGTTGCTGCTAAGAATCTTCTTGCGGAACTTAATGGTCCTCTAACTGTTGCAGTTGCTGTATCATTAGAATAATCAATTCTATCAATAATAGATACACCTGATGATGTTCCTCCTCCAAAATAACCAAAATTAGAATTTCCTGTTGCTCCAGTAGAATGTCGTGCTAAACTTAATGGTCCTCTAACTGTTTCTGTTGTTGTATCATTGGAATAGTTTATTCGTTGAACTGTGGAATATGTAAACCCACCACCGAAGTAACCAAAATTAGAATTTCCTGTTGCAGAAAGTTCTCTTGCTGCTTGTATTAGTACTGCCCTAGAAGTTGCATTTTGTGTATCATTAGAATAATCAACACGGTCTACTGTAGATACATCAGCAGAACCATTATATCCAAGACCAAAATAAGCAAAATTTAAATTAGAAACAGCACCTAATGCACTTTTAACTGAGAGTAATGATCCTCTAACTAAAGCAGTAGATGTATCAGTACTGTAATTAATACGATCTACTGTTGATACTGGTCCTGGTTGTCCTCCACCAAAATAACCAAAATTAGAATTTCCTGTTGCAGATAAGTATCCTCTTGAAGAACTTAAATTACTTCTAACTAATGCAGTATTTGTTTCATTTATATAATCAATTCTATCAATAGAAGATTTAGGTCCTGGAGCACCACCACCAAAATATCCAAAATTAGAATTTCCTGTTGCTCCAGGAGTATTTCTTTGTACACTTAAAGAACCTCTAACTGCAGAAACAGAAGTGTCTGTAGAATAATCAATTTTATTGATTGATAAAGTAGAACCACCACCAAAATACCCAAAAGGTTTTGGAAACACTCCGTATTGTGAGATTGGAGATCCACCGAATGATGCTGAGGAGGTTGCTCCTGATGCTAATCTTCCAATATCTAAAGATCCTCTTGGACTTGCTTGTGCTGTGTCGTTAGAGTAATCTATGCGATGTACTGTTGATACTGTTGGAAAACCACCACAAAAATAACCAAAGTTAGAGTTTCCAGTCCCCCCTAAATATCTCATTGATCCACTTAATGATCCTCTAATTGATGCTGTTGTAGTATCATTGGAGTAATTTATACGGTCTAATGCAGAATTATAAATGTTACCACCACCAAAATAACCAAAGTTAGAGTTTCCTATTGCCGCTGATGTAGTTCTTTCTATATTCAATGGACTTCTAATTGATGCTGTTTGGGTGTCGTTGGAGTAATTTATACGGTCTACTGTTGTTAATGTCCCAACACCACCACCAAAATAACCAAAATTAGAATTTCCTGTTGCTGCCAATCCATATCTTGGAGAACTTAATAGACCTCTAACACTTGCTGTTGTAGAATCGTTAGAGTAATCTATACGATCTACTGACGATAATGTTGGTGTGGTAAGACCCGATCCGCCAAAATATCCAAAGTTAGAGTTTCCTGTTGCATTTGCTCTTGCTCTATCTGTACTAAGTGTTCCTCTAACACTTGCTGTTGTAGAATCGTTAGAGTAATCTATACGATCTACTGAAGATTTTACTGGTTCTCCTCCACCAAAATATCCAAAGTTGGAGTTTCCTGTTGCTAATGGATAATATTTTGGAGTATTAGTATTTCCTCTTCTTGAAGATATTATAGTATCATTAGAGTAATCTATTCTACTCACCAAACTTCCTGTGGTATTTGGTGCTATAGCACCATTTAAATACCCATACTCCCTAAATGCCTCTCTGGTCTTATCAGGTATAAGACCTGCTAAGTTTTGATCGTTATACGCAGAAAGACCAAATATTCCAGACATTTAGACACTATAACTCTATTATTGATTATTTATTGTTACAAGAAACTTTCTATAATCACATTCATCACCATAAGAATGAAATAGTCTTGCATCAAATAAAATAAGTCGGTTATATTTCACAAAGTAATTCATATACTTTTCCCAGTTTTCAACTTTACTTACATCATAAGTCCTTTCAATCTCCTCAACACTTTGAAGTCCTAACCATTTTAGTTTAGTTTCATTAGGTAGTTCTTCATCTTGTGTTTCTTTATGCATCCAAAATGATACTGCTTTCTTATTCACACATTCTGTTGGAAAGTCAAGGTAAAGAACTCCAATATAATCACAAGAATAATCAGCAAAGATTTGATCTTGTGAATGTGGTTGAACTGAAGAAATCTTAATGTTTGATTGAAGTGTATGTGCAATCTTATTTGAGATTTCTTGTGTTGTTTCAGGTGTATTAGAGTTCTTATATTCCAGTGGAGTGTCTAAGAAATTATCAATAATAACGATTTTTTGTTTCATTCTTCAGTAATTTCTTTGCTTCCTTCAATTGTACCTTGTGTTTCTTGTGAACCTTTGAGAGTCGTATTACGGAATGCTTCCATTCTCTGCTCAATCATCTGTCTGCGTTCTTCTGGTTTTAGGAAATTGCCTGCACCAAGATCAACACCCATCACATCCTCATAACCTTTCACAACATTCTGTTCCAGTTCACTTACAAACTTCATACGACCTTCTGGTGAAGATAATGCTTCTCCAAGTGAGGGGAATCCTTCATTGAATTGGTTTCTTTGGTCAATAAGTGCAGGTGCAGTAGATCTACGAACACTATGAATATTACCGATGCTACAACCAAGTTGAGAACCTAAAACTTCATCTAAAATTTGCTCTGAAAATCTGGACTTCCAATAGTTCTCTTCATTAGCAAGGAATTGCTCTCTAGATACTGGTTGACCACCATTACGATCAGTAAGTTCTTCAAGCATCTTATCAAGGTGATCCATTTGATACAGACGATCACGAACCTCAAGTTCACTGGATCTTAGGAAGTGCTCAAGTTGCATTTGATCCAAATCAAACCAACAGAGTTTAGTTCCTCCACCACCGGGACCATCACCATTACAATCCCATTTTACTGGTTTTGATTTATCTTCTACTTCTGACCACTTATATTCAAACTCACGAACCTTCTGCTGCATCTCAAGCAGTTTACTCATCAGTCCTTCTGCCATCTGTCTGCGTGACTTAAGAACACTTTCATAAGCACTCTCAAGTGTATAAGTCTCAAGTAATGCAAACTTTTCTAACTGGAAGTTTGTTCTTCCTTGTGCTAATTCTTTATCAATCTCGTGATACTTATAAACATTCTCAAATGCTTTGCCCAAGTATTCACTTGCCTTATCACCAACTGCTTCTTCTACAGTTCTAAATCCAAGACTATTTTCAGGTAAGATACTCATATGATCTCCAAATATTTGATGTTAATTCAACTGCTGTATTTAGTAAAATTAAAATAACCTCCAGTAGTGGTTTCCACTACCTTATCTTCTACATAAGTCTCACCTTTTCTTTCTACAATTTTGTTTGCGAATCCAACACCAGAACCTTTGCCTTCTAACTGATGAATGAGATCCTTCCACATCCCAGCAATAGTCTTCCAATCATATTGCTTTGTAACCCAGTCACTACAAGACTTTGAGACTTCATCATAAGTTTTCCTGTCTTTATCAAAATAATCCAATGCAACACAAGTTGCTTCTGCAAATCTCTTTACAAAGTTCTCTGTTACATTATAACCTTGAGTTGTTCTTTCTCCTTCAATAGGAACAACAGTAGCAAGATTTGGTCCTGCAACTTCTTCTAATGCACCAATATCAGTAATAATAGGATAAGCACCACAACGCATTGCTTCACACATTGCAACACCAAAAGTCTCTTCCCAGATACAAGGACTAATAAAGAATGCAGAGTCTTGATAGTGTTGAATCAGTTGATCTCGGTGGATGGCTCTTGAGTATTCTACATTTGGTAGAGTCTTCAGGTGATCGTAAAGTTCAATAAAAGGATCATTCTGTGGACCATAAAGACTCATAGATGAAAAGATTTTGAACTTTGCATCCGGATGAATTGAATGAACCAAAGGAATGACTGCTGCTAAGACTGGAAGTGCCTTATAAGGTATTGAAGTATAGATCAGTTGTTTTTGTTTTTGATTTGAATAAGTATATTGAGTATCTACACCATTTGGAATGACTGAGATCTTATTCTCTGGTATTTTATGAAAATGAGATAGTGTTTGTTTCGCCCAGTTTGATGGTGTTACGATATGAGTAACTTGTTCGTGTGAGAAGTTTTGATAGACTTGTTGATCGTATGCATGATGTGCCCACAAGATTTTGATTGGTTTTGCTGATGCTTTAAGTTCTTGTGGAAGATGTGAGATATGAATATCTTGTGATGGTTGAAAGTATTGATACAGATATTCGTATGAGGTTTCAGTTGCACCTGATATAGTCATTGTGTATGATAATGTAGTTTTGAATATTTATTATGAGTTTCTTGCGTTGGTTGTTGCTGCTAAAGAACTTCTTGCTGAACTTAATGGACCTCTAACTGATGCTGTTTGAGTGTCGTTAGAGTAATCTATGCGGTCTACTGTTGCTGGAAAACTACCACCAAAATAACCAAAATTAGAGTTTCCTGTCGCACTTAAACCACTACCAGTCGAACTTAATGAACCTCTTACTGATGCTATTTGAGTATCGTTGGAGTAATCAATACGATTTACTGTAGATATTAGTGCATTTGATGGTAATTGTCCCCCACCAATATAACCAAAATTAGAATTTCCAGTTGAACCAATAAACCAAGCACTAAAAGTTAATGGACCTCTTATAGGTAGTATTGCAGTATCATTAGAATAAGTTATTCTTTCTATAGAAGATACACCTGGGTTATTTCCTCCAGCAAAATAACCAAAATTAGAATTTCCAAATCCTGCTGATCCTCTTCTATTAAAAAATAAGAAAGACCTTTGAGGTACAATTAATGAATCATTAGAATAATCTAAACGTTGTATTGATGTTATAACACCTCCACCAAAATACCCAAAGTTAGAGTTTCCAGTTACACCTGGATCCCAAACTCCTAAAGATAATGGACTTCTAACCGATGCTATTGCTGTATCCACAGAGTAATCTATACGCTCTACTGTTGTTAGTCGTCCACCTCCATTATACCCACCACCAAAATAACCAAAATTAGAGTTTCCTGTTGCACCAAGATGTCTTCTTGCTAAACTTAACGGTCCTCTAACTGATGCAGTTGCAGAATCATTAGAATAATCAATACGGTCTACTGTTGATACAATAGGACTACCACCACCAAAATACCCATAAGACCCCAACACTCTCTTAAATGGTAAATCAAGTGTATTAGAATCATCAAACTTCGTAGCATCTCTTATATACACAGGTAATGGATCTGTGGTGGTGTTTGGAGCACCTCCAAATGCTTGTGAGGATGATGCTGCTAA
>Ga0208162_1001502_pt1 | contig 12055 bp, 14 predicted proteins | sample CB_VirMetaG_4_FD_184539 | JGI IMG/M metagenome (GOLD analysis project Ga0208162, IMG submission 184539) | Freshwater to marine saline gradient viral communities from Chesapeake Bay - CB_1508_1M Viral MetaG (SPAdes) (version 4) | ecosystem: Environmental > Aquatic > Marine > Coastal | place: USA... | reverse complement strand
ATTCCTCGTATGTTTGGCTATCGTGATACCACTGATATGTTTGATCGTGGCGGTAGATATGCTTCTGGCGGTTTGTACCAAGATGGTGGTGGGTACAGCGTACTAGCAAACATTGGGGCCGCATTGTCTGGTCAAGACATGGGTGAACGCCAACTGTATGTAGATCAATACATAGATCAGCAAAAAGGCGCTGGGTTTGCAGAGCAAATGAAGACTGCTTATCCAGAGTATTACCAGCAGCTAGTAGTAAATGCGATGAGAAATATGTAATGCCGAAAGACCCTAGATTAGCCCGTGCGGGTGTTAGCGGCTATAACAAGCCGAAGCGTACACCTAATCACAAAACCAAGTCACACGTTGTTGTGGCGAAAGAAGGCGACAAGGTTAAGACAATCCGCTTTGGGCAGCAGGGTAAAACGGGCGATAAGACAATGACTAAACGCGCCAAATCATTCAAAGCAAGACATGCTAAGAACATCGCCAAGGGCAAGATGAGCGCGGCATATTGGGCTAACAAGGTTAAGTGGTAATGGATAGCTATGAATTGCGTTTAAACTACGCACAAATGACAGGCGACGAAAAAAACGCATTTCGTATGCGCGAAGATGGCACAGAGGGCTACTATTACAGCGACGAAACAATCATGCGGGCAATGGATGAACTGGATCGTCGTCGTCATAGCGAACAGAATGTTTACAGTGGTGCGATGCGGCAGTTTGGCCCACGGGCGGGTGTCCCGATTGGTCGCGCAATGGCGATGAACAGTCCGTATGTGGCGAATGAAAATGCGCGGATTGATTTACAGGATGCGTTAAATGCTTACTCTGATGGCGACTATAAGCAAAGTTTGATGTCACTTGGTAGCGCAACACAGCAAGGCATATCTCTTTCGCCAGCGCGGCGAATGGGGGCAGCAATGGGTTTGGTAGATTTTCTGCGTAAGGTGATGAAATGAACCTCATTGATTTTCTAAGAATGGGCGGTCAAGAGCGCCGCAAGATGTTAGATACCTTTGTTGATGACTTGAACCTAGAACGGTTCTTGCCGCCTAATTTGCGTCCAGCAGGTCAGTTCGTAAACGAGATGAACCCCGTCAATGCGATGGGTAGCGCAATGCAAGATGCCTCAGTTGTCTTTGATCCTAACCAGACCAATGCAGCTAGATTAGCGGCAGCGCGTGACATGGGCTTTGAGATGGCAATGACACTTGCGCCTGCTGCACTTGTGCGCATGGGTTATCTTACGGCGCCAGCGGGTCTAGCGGAAACCTTTGGTATGTCTGTTGATAACGCAGCAGAGAATGCGCGTGGTTTGATTTCAGATGCTACCTATGCTGCACGTTCTGTAGCAGAGGGCGATCCGCGCGGGGTGATAGAGGCGTTCCAAAGAGGTGGTACGCCGCAGTCTGTTGGTGCTGCTAGTATTGGGGATTTGCCCGTAGAAGAACAACTATACTTGCCAACATTAGAGCCAAAACCGCCTGTAGGTTTCTACAGCCCATCCTTACGCGCAGCAGAAAATCTGAAGCAGAACAAAGGCACTTACGATCAAATGAGAGCCATGCTTTTAAAAGGTGGCGCGAAGAAAGATGAGCTAGAGTGGTCTGGTGCTGACGCTGCATTCGCAGGCAAAAAGGTCACAAAACAAGACTTAATAACTTACCTAAGAGAAAATGATCCGCGTCCCGTGATAAGGAAGCGTAAGTCTGGTGGTGGATTGACAGGTGAAGTCGGAAGACCAGAAAACGTAGATTTTGACACATTTTTTGATGAAGAAATACGAGCAGACGCTCCGTTTGTGTCACAGCTTACAGATGAGCGTCATCAGTCTTTAGTAGAAGACATAGAATATGACTTGATAGATAGCGGTTTTGTAAAGCGTTTTGACGATTTAACAGATGACGAAATCATAAACATTGCAGAAGATCAGGGTTTTGACGTTGATGAATGGGATGCTGAAGACTTTGACGCATTTTATCAAGATTTAGACCCATTGTATGTTAAAAAGGCAGATGGTAGTTGGCAAGGTGTAGATGGCGAGTGGGAAGCCGTAGAAGAATATTACGGGAGAGATGCGCTAGAGGAAGAAGCGCTGCAAATTCATTATGAAACAATGAGAGACGAATTTGATTATGATCCAGAAGGATTTTTAGATCAGTATGGCTATGATTACGGCAGCGAGAGCAATTTTGACGCAGGCGAAACGAAATTTGCTGGGTATTTTCCGTCAGGGGGAGACAGCTATCAAGAAAATTTATTTCAGTTCCGCGATCCCACAGGTCAGTTAGCGCCAGAGAACGCGCCTTACGCAAGTCATTTCGGCTATGATGATGAAACTACTATGTTCACAACACGAACAGCAGATTTCCGTAAAGCAGATGACAACGCTGTGGTAGATTATACAGGCGAAATACAGTCAGATTTTGCACAAAACAAACCAAACACGCCAAGGGATAAAATCCTAGAGTTAAAACAATTTGAGGGTAAATATAACAATTTATTTGAAGATCGTGAAAAGATACAGGCGATGCAGTCGCGTCTTGGCGCAGATAGAGCAAGAGCTTTCCGCGACATTACAGATGATCCGATGCTATTTGATCGCTTAAAATTAATGACTGCGTTAGACACACACAATACCAACGCAAAATATATGAGAGCAGGGCAAGACCCAGCAACATTAGCCAAGTTAGATGCTGATATGGTGTATGTCATTGACAGAGATATTAACAATCTTTCGCCAGATGAAGTATCTATGCTGCTTAAAAATGATGACATCAGCTTTGGCGCAATGACAGATTTCTTAGCTAGAAATCCAGAAGTTGCACAATCTGATCCACGTCTTTTTAATGTTAATGAACTCACTACCAGTTTAGCAGATTACGAAAAAAGATATGAAAATAATCTTGCGGCAATTCAGCGAGTAGACAGAGAAACTGAAAGCAATTATGGCATAAATAGAGCAATGGGTGGTAGACCAGATGGTGTAACCCTGTCTGGTGGCCCCTATATGTCAAATTCAGCCGCTTGGCCTAAGTACGCAATCAAACAATCCATTTTAGACGCAATAGATAGGGGCGCTGATTATGTGGCGTTTCCAAAAGATGAAGATGCAATTGGCGCAGTAGGTGGACAGCATTACCCAGCGCAAGGCGCGATAGATAGATACCAGAAAAATACCGTGAACTACATAAAAGACGTGATGAAGCCTTTTCAGGGTCATTACGATTTAGAAAATGTACGTTTAAGTCAAAGAGACTTAGATAACGAATATATCGGTGATCGTGATTTTGATAGTTATGGGATCAGATTGACGCCAAATCTCATAGGCCGAATAAACGATAAGGGCTTTTCTACTTTCGCAGCACTTGGCGCACTGCCACTCATGGGTGTACTTGATTACCTGCAAGAACAGAAAGAAAAACGCAATGAACGCTTTGGCGGTCTTATGGGTTACGGAGGCTTATAATGGCTATAACAACATACTCAGAGCTAAAAACATCTATAGCCAACTGGCTAAACAGGGATGATCTAACATCTGTTATTCCTGATTTCATTAGCTTGGCAGAGGCTGATATGGAGCGTAAAGTACGCCACTGGCGTATGGAGCAACGCTCTACTGCATCTCTTGACGCTAGATATACGCAGTTACCGCAAGGCTTTTTAGAAGCTGTACGGTTTCATTTAGACGTAGATGAGCGCCCGATAGAGTTGCTTACACCGTTGGCATTGCAGCAACGCAGAGAGGGCAATGCAGATGCGGGTGGAAAGCCACAGTTCTATGCAATCATTGCGGGGCAGATTGAGATTTGGCCTACGCCAGACGCTGCATACACTGGTGAACTATACTACTACTCACGGATTACGCCACTAAGTGACGGAGCATCATCCAATTGGGTGCTACAATACTTCCCAGACGCATACCTGTATGGCGCACTTGTTCATTCTGCACCGTATTTGGTGGACGATCAGCGCACAGGAACATGGGCAGCGTTGTATCAAAGCGCAATTGATGGTATAAACGCAAACAACGACAAGGCCAAATTTGGCGGTTCTGGACTGCGTATGCAGATCAACACATACTAGGAGACTAACATGGCAACTATTGCAGATTATGTGCTAGACGCTGCGCTGACCAAGCTGGACACCGAAGCGGATCGCATTGACATCACCTCACAGGAAGCAACGACATACACAGAGGCGACAAGCACATACACGCTTGGCAACTCTACGTCTTTGTCTTTTGGCGCACCACAGGATGGCGATACATCAGGGCGCAAGGTAACTGCGGCAGCGATTACGGATGGCTCTGTTACTGGCACGGGTACTGCAACGCACTTTGCGATTACAGACGTATCAGCGACACGCTTGCTTGCGACAGGATCGCTTACGACATCGCAGGGCGTTACATCTGGTAACACATTTACAATCGCAGCGTTTGACGTTGAAATCCCTGATCCAGCGTAGGATAGCAAATGCCGATAAAGCTACTCAATAGGGCAAAGATGACCACCAGTACAACGGGTACTGGGACGCTGACATTGGGTTCGGCAGAGCAAGGTTTTCAGAGTTTTGCGGATGCTGGCGCGGTAAATGGCGACATGATCCGTTACGTCATTGAAGATGGCAACAACTGGGAAATCGGCACTGGGACATATACTGCGTCTGGGACTACGCTCACGCGCACCGTTGCGGAGAGTAGTAGCGGTGGATCGGCTATCAGTTTAACTGGTTCTGCGTCAGTCTTTGCATCTGCTACGGCAGAGGACTTGAAGCCACAGACGTATACATCAACGCTATTCACGGCAACTGCGGGTCAGACCACGTTTACGGTGGCGTATGACCCAGATCAGGTGCAAGTGTTTATGAACGGTGTTTTGCTGATTAGCGACAGCAATACAGACGTAACTGCCACATCAGGCACACAAATCGTACTCACAGAGGCCGCAGAAGCTGGCGATCTGATTGAGGTCGTGGCTTGGTCGTCTTTTGAGGCGGCTGAGATTAACGACATAGAAGCAATCGCATTAGCAGGGTTATAGACATGGCTATAGATACAGCAACCTTTGAAGCAACACTTGATAGTAAGATTGACGCGGCAACAACGTCAAATGACGCGAAAGAGTTTTTGCTCTTAGCCAAGGCGGTTGAGGCAACGAATAACGCAGTAAGTTCTAGTTCACTTGCGGTGTCTAACAACTTATCTGACGTAGCAAACGCTGCAACGGCACTGTCAAATTTGGGTGGCGTGGGTGCAGCAAGCCCAGCGTTCACTGGCACACCTACCGCTCCAACAGCGACAGCAGGCACAAATACTACTCAACTAGCTACGACAGCATTCGTAGGCACAGCAGTAGCAAACATTGTAGATAGCGCACCCGCAACCCTAGACACTCTGAATGAACTTGCAGCGGCTTTGGGTGACGATGCTAACTTTAGCACTACGGTGACAAACAGCATTGCAACTAAGTTGCCTTTGGCTGGCGGTACTATGACAGGTGACTTAACTGTTTCTGGTGGTACAGGTGCTATTACAATGTCTGCCGACAGCGACATACGCGCTACCACTGGTGCTTGGACAGGCGAACATTCGGGGAAAATTCAGTACCATGATAGTAGTTGGTTTTTACAAGCTGCTAATAATTTAATTTTTAGAGATAGCTCTGGAACTAATGTGCTTACTTGTGGTCAAACTGGAGATTTATCAGTTACTGGCAGCGTGACATCAGCTGGCATGACCGTAAACGGTACGCTAGACATTGAAGAAGTGTTTGAGAAGGTTGCAATATCAACGTCAACAGTAGGCGGCACTTATGATATATACTTACTGGACGAAGGTATTGTATTTCTTACGGCAAACCAAACGTCAAATTCTAATGTAAACTTTGTTGGTAATGGATCAACTTCTCTAAATACTACACTTGGTGTGGGCCAGTCTGTAACGGCAAGTTTATTGTATACACAAAGCTCAACAGCCTATTACCCAAGTACAATTCGGGTTGACGGAACTACGGTCACACCAAAGTGGTCAGGTGGTTCTGCGCCAACGGCTGGCAACGCTAATAGCATAGACGTTTACACCTTCACAATCATTAAGACTGCGGATGCAACATTCACTGTTCTAGCGTCACAAACTCAGTATGCATAAGGGCTAAAAATGACATTATGGATGCCTAAAAAGAAACCGTTGTACGCGCCTATGTTGGCTACGTTTGGCGGTGGGTCTGTGCGTGGGTTCAAGGGTGCTGGTGATAAACCACCCCTTGCTTTAGGTACGGTAACACAGCATTATAATTATGGCAGTGAAAATGGTAAGCAAAACATTAACATAAATAATACAACTTACAGTCTAAATTATGCCAGTTTTGCCAACAAAGGTTGGGTAGAAGTTTTATTTCACGCAAATGTTGCCTACGGTCATCAACAAAGAGGGTCATTTTACTCTCAGCAGAGTAATGGCACATACAAAATTATATCGGAGAACACTCTCAATTCTAACACTGAGTTAGATTACACTGCTGATTATGCGCAGATAATGCTTGGCACGAATTTTAGTGCAACCGAAATGGCTGTAACAAGTAAAAGTAGCAAGACATTAGCGCAGATTAGTCCAGCAACAGGACAAAACCAAAACTCTGCATTGCCATTGAACACAGCTAGTGATTTGGCTGGTCAACAAGCCTCAACAGGTAAACCTTATTTACTTGATTTCTTTTTAGGAAACGGCAGTGGTGTCTCTGGTTTTTACAGTGGGTCAAACTTCAACACTCAGAATAAGCACTTCCAAATGTATTGGGATAAAGCAAACTTCCAATTTGCAATAGTCTTATTCAACAGGGACGGAAGCCCTCAATTGGATCACTGGCACTTAGCATCAAGTCAGACCCAATCTAACTCTACCTACAAAGCTAACATCGGTTACCGCGATACTGTATCCAGTGGTTCTTATGCAAGTAAATATGTGGGTGCTTGGGACAGCACGGGTTCCAATGGGATTTCTAGTCAATACGAAATCAGTAACTCAAACGTCCTAAGCATTTGGCTGACAGATATGTAGGTGACCCATGAGTAAAGCAAGAGACATAGCAGCGGGAACATCGGGTGGTTTTGCTATTAAAGTTATATCTGCTGACAAGGTGTTAGACGCGGAAACCCATTATCGCACTGGTGACGAAAGTGTGATAAACTATGATGCAACAGTCACGGTGCCAACGGATAGCCTATTGGAAGTTGGCTATTATGACGCACTGAAATCTTTATGAGGTGATACATGCCACTGAAACTACAAAGCGCCACAGGTTCAATCACGCTGATTGCTGAAGATGGATCGGGCAACGCAAACGTCACACTGCCACGCGCTGGTATCGGGTCTGTATCATCACTAAGCGATCTAAGCATTACTGCTACAGCCGCTGAACTGAACATTCTGGATGGTGCAACGCTTACAACAGCTGAATTAAATTACGTTGACGGTGTGACTAGCGCAATCCAAACGCAGTTAGATGCGAAGGGTACTGTTTCGTCGCTTTCTGATTTAAGTATTACAGCGACAGCAACAGAGCTTAACTACGTTGATGGCGTAACATCAGCAATTCAAACGCAGTTAGATGCTAAGATGACACCAACCTACACAGGCGATGTGGACATCACTGGAGAGTTGATCGTTGACAGCTACAACGAAACCTACGCGGCGGTTACATCATCCTCCAACGCCACTACGGTAGACTGTGAGGCGGGTAACGCATTCAGCCACACACTGACAGAGAACACCACGTTTACGTTCTCTAACCCCCCTGCCAGCGGCACTGCGTATAGCTTCAGCATTGAGATCATTCAGGATGCATCTGCGTCTGGGTTCGTTGTCACTTGGCCAAGTTCAGTTGACTGGCCCAGCGCGACTGCACCTACGCTAACAGCAACAGCATCTGCGAAGGATGTCTTCATCTTCACAACGCGGGATGGCGGGACTAACTGGTACGGATTTACCGCTGGACAAGCATTGGGGTAAGCAATGGCAACTAAGAAAAAGTTACTTCAGGCAGCGGCAGGCACGGCAGCGGCATCAGGTGGTGCGGGTGGCCTGAACGTAGAAGATGTGTTCAGCACTTATTTGTATGAGGGTAATGGCTCCACACAAACGATCACCAACGGGATTGACCTTGCTGGCGAAGGTGGTTTGGTTTGGCTGAAGAACCGCACCCAAGCGTACTCTAATATGTTATATGACACAGAAAGAGGTGTTGGCAAAAGTTTAGATACAGATAATTATTTTAATGTAGAGCAAACAGGTAGGACAGGTTTAACATCTTTTAATTCTAACGGATTTTCACTTGGCAACTACACTTATGAAAATGCAAATGGGGCAGACTACGCCTCTTGGACATGGCGGAAAGCCCCTAAGTTCTTTGATGTGGTGACTTATACTGGGACGGGTTCTGCTCAGAATATTAGTCATAACCTTGGCACTACAGTAGGAACTATTATAGTAAAGAGAACAGACAATATAGCAGATTGGGCTGTATACCATAGAAGCACAAGTGCTACCGATGTTTTAACGTTAAATAGTACAGCAGCAGCTAGTACAGATGGTTCACGATGGAATAATACAGAGCCTACAAGTACAGTTTTTACAGTTGGTTCTGATGTAACTACAAATGAAAATACACGCACCTACGTCGCCTACCTGTTCGCCCACAACGATGGTGACGGTGGGTTCGGCGATGGTACGCAAGATATTATCAAGTGTGGGAGTTATACTGAACCTGCATCTGGTTCACAGACTATCAACCTTGGTTTTGAGCCTCAGTTTATTTTAATAAAGTCAGCTAGTGTTGTAGGCCAGTGGCAAATCCTTGATACAATGAGGGGCATAACTGATAATCAATTTACACGATTAGAGCCTAACAGTTCTGGAGCAGAAAGCACCTTAACATCAGGGTATGTATACCCTCTTTCTAATGGCTTTAATGCCCCATCAGGGTTTTACGGGAGTGGCGCAGAAATCATCTACATAGCCATTAGACGTGGCCCTATGGCTGTGCCGACTGATGCGACTGAGGTGTTTGATGTTCAAACATACACAGGGAACGGAACAGCCAACAGGAAATTTACCACAGGTTTTGCAATAGACACAAACTTAATATTGCAGCGTGGTGGTGGTTTAGGTGGCATGGGTTCACGTTTGATTGATGGTATGCATATGACATCATCTGATGCTGTAGTCCATGACAGCCTTTCAGATTGGATTGATTATGACTACAATGACGGATTTGAATTAGAAACATCTTATGGTCAGTCTAATTCTAATGGTGACAACTATGTAACCTACAGTTGGCAAAGACGCCCCAACTACTTTGATGTCGTTGCTTACACGGGTGACGGAGTTGCAGGGCGTACTGTAAGCCATAACCTTGGTGTTGCACCTGAGATGATGTGGGTGAAGGGCAGGGATGTTGCTGACGAATGGCATATATACCACTCTGGCATTGACAGAGATGGTGATGGCCTACCAGAAACAGATTACGCAATATTCAGCACCGCACAGCCTACGGATAGTGTTACTATATGGAATGACACAGCCCCAACAGATAGCGTGTTTACGTTAGGAACAAACGGTGGTGTAAACGGATCAGGCTCCAACTACATAGCCTACTTATTCGCAAGCCTAGATGGTGTGTCTAAGGTGGGGAGTTTTACATCAGATGGGACAAATTTAACTATTGACTGTGGATTTAGCAGTGGTGCTAGATTTATCCTTCTCAAGGATACAAGTGCCCTTGGTGCTTGGTTTGTCTGGGACAGCGAAAGAGGTATTGTTGCAGGTAATGACCCTAGTTTAAAATTAAATGATACCGCTGCTGAAAACACTTCCAACGATTTTGTAGACCCAGATAGTTCAGGATTTATTGTAAATTCTAGTTTTACTTACACAGGTAAATTATGGATTTTCTACGCAATCGCATAACGCATAAGCAACGTCCTAACGGACTACTCAAACTCATCTGAAAGGATCAATCTAATGAGTGAATACAGAAACAGAACAACAGGTGTCGTAAAGACCCAAGGGCAGTGGCGCAATGAGTTCACCAATATGTCCCTGCCTCGTGTATGGAAAGCAGCAACCCTAGACGCACTAGACCTAGACCCTGTGCTACGCAGCCCATCGGCTACAGTAGGCGACTATCAAGTGTCTGTGCGTGATGGTGTTGAGCAAAACGCAAACGGTGATTGGGTTGAACGTTACGTTGCCCGTGACATGTTTGCAGACACCACTGATGAGGATGGCGTTACGACAACCAAGGCAGAGCATGAGGCGGCTTATCAGGCAGGGCTAGATGCTAAGACTGCTGAAGGTCATCGCACCACACGCAATAAGCTATTGGCTGACAGCGATTGGACGCAGATGAACGACAGCCCACTGACGAATGAAGCAAAGACAGCATGGGCAACCTATCGCCAAGAGTTACGCGATATGTCAGACTTGGCATCATGGCCTAACATTGCCGACGATGATTGGCCTGTAGCACCGTAAGGAGCATTAGATGTTTGGTTTTGCGCCATTAGCAAAAACGCCTGTAGCTGACGACAGCGGCATTGTTAATTACAACATTGGCATTGCTGACCAGACATCTACGCCCACACTTTCTGTAGGCATTGACCAGAAGCACATCTTCAACGCGGATGAAATCGCAACGGCAACACCGATTGTAGACACCGCACCAGTATTTGAAGATGAAACCTTTGCCATTGCAGACATTACGATTGGCACACCTACGATTGGTGCAGTCAATGCAATCTTGCGCTTTGATCTAACGGCAGATGAAATCACGCTTGGTGCGCCCACTATTGGCACCACACCACTCTACGAACTCTGGACGATTGATGAGATTACACTGGGTGCGCCAGTAGTAGATCAAGCAGTTCTCACAGAGGTGGTCAATTTTGGTGCGGATAGCATCAGCGTCACGCCAGTTGTAGATGAAGCACCATTTACGCAAGAGCATGTTCTTGGTGGCGATGACATTACGGCTGGTGTACCTACATTACCAGTGCGGTTCTTGTGGGACTTCCAAGAAATAGAAGCCAAGACATGGACAGAAGTTTCTGATATAACAGACATATGGACGGACGTACCAGACCCAAGCGATACTTGGTCTGACGCGGCGTAAAGGAGATTTAGATGGTTTTAACAGTAACCAAACCCACGGTAGGCGGTTCTGAGGATAGTTGGGGTACAACCATCAATACCGCGCTGGACGATATTGTCCTAGAGATAAACAGCAACGCTGACGGTACAAACACAGTCACGCCTAATCTTGGATCGGGCTGGGAAGTCGGCGGCGTTGCGGTTACGTCAACTGCGGCAGAGCTAAACATCCTTGATGGCGCAACCGTTACGACAGCAGAGCTAAACATCTTAGACGGCGACACAGCGGCAACATCTACAACTGTTGTTGATGCTGACCGCGTTGTATTCAATGACGCAGGCACGATGAAGCAAGTCGCAATGAGCGATCTTAAAACCTACATCAATGCCTCTGTAGGTTCTGGGTCTGTCACCAGCGTTGCGATGACAGTACCAACGGGCCTGACTGTCAGCGGAACGCCAATCACAACGTCAGGCACACTAGCAGTTTCGCTGCAATCGGGTTACAGCATTCCAACAACGTCAAGCCAATCTAATTGGAACACGGCGTATGGTTGGGGCGATCACTCATCGCAGGGTTATTTGACATCTGCGCCTGCACCTACGTCTTCACAGGTTGGTTCGGCAATGGCTGGTCTATCTACAGGCGCTGTCGGTACATTTGCCTTTGCCATGATAAGCGCATCAACAGCTTCAACGTCTGTAAGTGTACCCAATGGGACAACTACAAGTAGTCTTTTTTACACTGACAGATCAGCGTCCAATAGTGCAAGCTACAAAACATCAGGAACATGGAAATGCATGGGCTATGCAACGAATGAGGACAGAGGAACAGTTTGGATGAGGATTGCGTAAGATGGTAGCTATTACAGAAATAAGAAACGCACGTCCTATGAATGCTGAAAATACTCAT
>Ga0208162_1001499_pt1 | contig 12068 bp, 16 predicted proteins | sample CB_VirMetaG_4_FD_184539 | JGI IMG/M metagenome (GOLD analysis project Ga0208162, IMG submission 184539) | Freshwater to marine saline gradient viral communities from Chesapeake Bay - CB_1508_1M Viral MetaG (SPAdes) (version 4) | ecosystem: Environmental > Aquatic > Marine > Coastal | place: USA... | reverse complement strand
TTTTTCACCAGAATCCCTTGTTGACCAAACTAGAGGTGTTACAGGAATATCTAACTTATGAGATAAACAAACTGCAGGGATTAAACCACCTCTTGATAAACCTATTATTCTACTATACGGCTGACCAACAGCCATAATATTATTGTATATTTTTTCTATACCTTCTTCAAACGCTTTATAGTCATAATCGACTTCTTTCTTTTTAAACATAATATTTACTCAATAAATCTAATCCTGTCACCAAAACTTTTTATAATTTCATATTCTTTTTCAGGTTGATGTAGTTCACCTCTCGGCTCATTATCTGCATAATGATGCTTATCACGCTCCCACCAATCAAAGCCGTGAATCCAAATAACCTCATTAGTCTTTAAGTAATGCATAATAGCTATTAATCCTGTACTTGGTGCTACTAAACCATAATAATCAATAAAATCATTATCAACTTTAGTTACATCATCTCTTCTTGAATGAAGTTCATTATAGAGTCGACATTTTTCTTTTGGTTCCCATGAGTGAGATATAACATGTCTGAAATCATCCATATTTTCTTTATGCTTACCCATACAGGTAAACCATGTATCAGTTTTACTACCGGTAAATTTTTCATACCCTTTAGTAACAAAAGAATTAAATCTAACTACATTACCAAATGAATCAATTTCTTCACCTAATTCTTTATCAAGAATAGATGTACCATTACCAACTAACAATACCTTATCAGGTCTATTGTACCAAGTTACTAGAACTGTTCTAGTTCCTCTTAATACTTTACTAACACTATGCATTGTAGAGTGACTGTAAAAAATAGATTCACCCACTTCTTGATTAACAATTACAGGTATAATTTTTTGCCCAGGCAGATATTCACCTCTATAGTAATTAATCATTCCATTTTCAGCTGTAGCTTCCCAATCAGTATTTTTAAAGTGAGGTTCATATACTATTATATCACCACCAATCAGATCTTCTTTATCTATTAAAGTAATTACAGTTTCACCAACTTCTTCTTCATTATCAACATGAGATTTAGTAAAAGAACCTTCAATATATTTTAAAAAATATTGAGCATACATTTCACCATTACCACCTACATCAATGCGTTGATCTTTTGGTACATCTCTTCTTAAGCAATAATGTAAATTATAAAATTGCTTAATCTTTTCTTCAGGTAAAGATTCATATAGCTCTAAATATTTTTTTAGATCTGAATCAGAAACAGATTCTTTTTTATAACAACTAGACACCTATTGTATTGCCCCATAAGTAAGTGTGTACTCTGGCAGATACATTATATCCTCGTTTAAATGCTTCAGTTGCTACATCAGCAGCTACTAACTCTTGACCTTCAACTGTAGCACCGACAGGCATAACCCATACTGGCCATTCAACACCATGATATCTAAAGTTGTCGATAGTAGTTTCTAACTCTTCCCAACATTCTTTAGTACCGTTAATAACAAATTTAAGTTGACCTCTATTAGTAAATTGCTGATAAGAGGCAACTATTTCTGGTTTTATAGCTCTTTCAGTTTTTTCTCCTGCAACAGTCCATAGTTTAGGACTACAAGAAATAAATAACTCACAGCCCCATACATCTCTGTATTCGTTCCAGAATTCAACAAAACCGTCTACTTCTATTTCTTTTGTTCCATTAGTTTCATAAGTAACTGCTCTTGGAAAGTCTCTTTCATCAATCCATTTCTTCATCATGTCCATAGAACATTGCTGAGCAGTTTTCATAAGAGGTTCACCACCAGTAAAGCACATGTGCCTGTTAAGCCACATACCTTGGTTATAATCATTAGTAAATGCTGCTCTAACTTTATCAGCTATTTCATCAGCAGTTCCCATTGACTGGTATTTTTTAAATTTCTTAGACCAAGAATAAGAACTATCACAACCCTTTTCCCAAACTGGAAGGTCTTCTAGTTTATCTATATTAGTTAAATCTATCTTCTCGTAAGGAAGATCGTATGTGTCTGGATTAGTCGGATCATCTTGACCGAAACCATTACACTGTAAATTGCAAAGGAAGAATCTCAACCAGGCAGTAGGGACGCCTGTATATTGTCCTTCTCCTTGTATTGAATCGAAAATCTCAGAATAGAGATACTTTTTTGACATATATACTCCTAGTTTTATTTAAGATGTGGAAGGGCACATCTGACTATTATTTAGCTACCTTAGCCGCCTTCCTAATTAAACGTTGTACCTTTTTCCATTTACGTTTAAATCTATCTAAATGAATTGGGTGAGCTTGAGTAAAATATTCTATACCGTTTAAATGATCTAACTCATGCTGAAAAACTCTTGCGGCCATACCATCAAATTTCTTAGTACAAACTTCTCCATAAGGATCAGTAAACCTAACTCTTATAAATCTAGGACGTTTAATTTTAATATAAACACCTGGATATGATAAGCAACCTTCTTCCATAGTTACAAGCTCATCACCAAAGTATGTTATCTTTGGATTAAATGCAACTATAGGAGGCTCTGAATACATAGCAAAAGCCCTGACAGGTACTCCTATCTGGTTAGCCGCAAGTCCGATACCTTTACCATCTTTCATAGCATTAATAAGTTTATGTGATAGTTCAACTGGATCTATTGTAGGGTCAGCAAAATCAAAGTCAGGCATTTTATTCCTGAGCATATCATTATTATCACCAATTGGAATTATTACTTTACTCATGATGCTAATCTAGAAAATGACTTAACTTTTTCAAACTTAAGTACATTGGTAAATTTATCTATTAAGGTATCACCTTTATGACTTATTATAAAGACATTTGTATCAGAAGTCAACTCATTTAGTAACTTTAAGAACTCATCAGTTCCTGAAGCGTCTAAAGAAGAATCAAATACTTCATCCATAATAAGCAGATTAGTTGAAGCACTATTTCTTATCTTAGCAATGGAGCGCCAAGTAAATAATAATGCAAGATCTATTCTCATTTTTTCACCTTCTGAAAATGAAGCATATGAGAAATCGTCTCTGAATCTTGATCTAATAGTTTCATTAAAAGACTCATCTAACTCAAACTGAACAAAGAAGTCCATAGCAGCAAGATATTTATTAATCAGCTTATTCATAATAGGAACATACTGTCTTATTATTTTAGTCTTTATACCTGAATCTTTAAGTATGGTAGAGACAACACCAAGTACATTTCTATTATTTACTTCTTCTACTTTTGTTAGTAGAGCATTATCTCTTTTCTTTTCAAACGTATCAAGCTGCTTTAAGTTCTTAGCTTTATTACCACTAACATCTTTTAAGCTATTATTCTCTTCTAGGAGTTTATTGATACTATCATTTAAAGTTCTTTCTTTCCATGAAAGCTCTTTCATAGTATTTTGTAACGAGATAACTTCTTGCTGCTTAGTCATTATCTCTTCCATTCTATCTTCAGCAGTCTTTAGTTCTTCTTGAAGCTTTTCTATACCTTCATTTATTTCATCTACTTTTTTATTATGATCACAAACTATTTCTTCTTTAAAAGTAGAATCAATTTCTTGACCGCAGGCATCACAACTATCATTCTCTTGATAGAATACAAGACGTTTTTTAAGATCTAATATTTTACTATTAAGCTTAACTCTAACTTCTTTTAACTTTTCATAACGATTTTTAACAGTATTTTGATCATCGATACTATCATTAATACTTTCTACTTTTTGTGCTAGATCGTTAGTTGTCCCTTGCAGAGCCTTTATCTCCCGCTTGTTTTCTTCTACCATAGATAAGTTACTCTCTATCTTAGAATTATTATCAGCTTCAAGGCTCTCTAAGTGCTCTTCAGTAAGAGCTATCTTTTCTTCTAGCATTTTAACTGTATACTCAACTTCAGCTAGCTCTTTTTCATTAGAGTTTATTCTATCTTTTAGAAGAGTATTCATAGTAGAAAAAATTTGTAAGTCTAATAAATCTTCAATAACTTCTCTTCTATGCATAGATGAAAGCTGCATAAAAGGAATAAAGGAAGTAGAACCTAAAACAACAACTTGACTAAAAGCTTTATGAGTAAGTTTTATAATTTGCTTTTCTAAGAAGTCTTGATAGTCTCTTGCATTAGCATCTTGATTAATTAACTCACCGTTTTGCCATATCTCAAATATATTAGGTTTAGCAGCTCTTACTATCTTATAGATATGTTTACCTACTTGGAATACTAATTCTACTCTCATATCTTTTTTATTGATAGAGTTAATTAGTTGTGATTTATTTACTTTACGAAATGGTTTACCATATAATGCAAATGATAAAGCATCAAGGAAGGTTGACTTACCGGCTCCATTATCTCCAATAACTAACGTTGTAGGATTTCTATCGAGCTGTAACTCAGTATATACATTACCAGTAGAAAGAAAATTCTTCCACTTTAAAGTTTTAAATTTTATCAAGTTATTGCTAGCGCCTCAGAATATATTTCTCTTAAAACTTTATTGACTTCATTTTTATCAGCCTGAGTCTCAAGAGCTTCAACATAATGATTAAGTATTGTTAAGGTATCTTCTGCTTCACCAATAATATCATCATCATCTTCTAAGTCTAAATTTAAATGATCTTCTACTATTTGTAGGTGAACAGGATTTTGCTTTTCTAATCTCTCAATGAACATATCGAACCAATAAGGATTAGTTTTATTTTTTACTATTACTTTTATATAACAGTTTTGATATATGGATAGATCTTGATCAATAATATCAGTTACTACTGCATCTTCATCGTTATACCATATCTTTTTAAACATAGTATTAGGGTTATGAATAAACTCTAATTCTCTTTTTTCTGTATCAAATATATGAAAACCTTTTTGATCATCAGCATCAGCCCAAGTCATTTCATATGGGCATCCAAGATAGTTTACATTACCTTGTTCTGATTTAGTATGATAGTGACCGGTGCATACAAGATCAAACTTTTGTAACCAATCATCTTTCATACCATGATAGATAGATTGTCCTTTATACATTTGATATCCTGCTAGTTCAAGATGACCAAACATAACAGGGCATTTAGTCTCCTCTACTTTCTTAAATACTTCTTCTTCGTTACTATCACATATCCAGGGTACCATAAGAATATTATTCCACTCTTTAGGTTCTTGATATGTTACTATATTATCATAGTGTTCGGCAAGTAAATTAATAGAATTAAGCTCAATAGTATTTTTATAAAAAGAATCGTGGTTACCAACTAATACATGAAGCTCAATACCTCTTTCTTTTAGAGGAGTAAAAAACATTTTTTTAGCTCTATCAAGAGAATAAAAGTTAACAAACTTTCTTCTATCAAAAGTATCACCAAGATCAGCTACTACAGTAATGTTATGCTTATCGATATAGGGAAAGAAAACTTCACTAAAGAACTTTTCCTGAAAGTCAGCTACTCGTTGATTATCATTACGAGCACCGAAGTGAATATCAGTAACAATAGCGATCTTACTCATCTATAAATTTTCCTAAATTTTCTTTTGCTTTCTTTTTTTCTCTTTTCTTCTTTCTATCTTCTAGCTTGTCCTCAAAATTACTAACAAACTCTTTCATATAGTCAGTATCTAATCTAACAGCAACTCCACTAGTCTCTGAAGCACTATCATGATGTGTTGAAAGCTCATCTTCAATCATATGATTTTCTAAAGCTTTATGCTTTACATATAATTGTCTTTTTTCTCTTTCAATCCTTCTTAAGAAGGCATAGTAAATTATTTGTGTAAAGTAAGCAAATGGATTTTTACTTTTTTCAGGATCAAAATTATTAAGATAGTTAATGCAGTTTTCAATACCATCACCTACCATTTCTTCTCTAAACATATAGTTAGCAAAGTTAGGCTTATATGATAGTCTGTTTGCTATCTGTAATAAGCATTCACCAACATAGTTAGGGATAGGTGGTTTTGGTTTATTCTTTTTTTCTGCTTCTAGTCTTGCAAATTTATACTCTAAAAGAACTTTATACAACTCTTTGTTGTCAACGTAATGTTTTCCCATTTAATGTATCTCGTTATTTGCTAGAGATTGATACTCTAGAAAGGCTTTCAATCTTTCAACATCATCTTTATTTACTTCATTAGTAGGTTCAGTTGATATTGTTGCTTCACCTCTTAGGTTTTTCCATTTAGCGACGTATCGCTGCCAATGACTTAGAACATATTCGTCCATATCTTGATGTATAGAGATAATATGGTCTTTATATATTTCAGTTATAATTTCATTCGATGTAGAGAAAGGTGAATAAACATTTTTAAAAAAATATTGTCTCTCTAAAGTAGTAAGATTCTTAGAACCAAGCTCAACTGCATCTTCTATAAAATATGTTTGATCTGACTCATCTATAATATTACCAATTAAGGCTGTACCGTCAATAAGTCTTATGAAACTAAACATTTAATTTTACCTGGTATATCTTATAATCAAACTTCTCGTCATTATAATATTTGATTCTTTCAGCGCTATGCTGTAGAGTATAGTTACGTCTCTTTCCATGTGATAGATCATCTGAGATATCAAATAAGGTTGCTTTATCTTTTTTATCAGAAGTTCTTAAACCTCTTCCAATAGATTGCAATACTCTAATTTTTGATTTAGATGGAGACGCAAATATAATATTATTTAGGTTACGTATATTGATACCAGTTGAGAAGGTACCGTATGATGCAACTATAACTGCGTCTTTCTCATCTTCAACAACAGCTCTAATATTTTCTCTTACTTTAGCGTTTACTTCACCGCTTACAAAGAAGAACTGTCTATCGAACAATTCTTTCTTTTGTTGCTCTATTAAGTTATTATATAATATTTTACCGTGACGTTCAACTAGTTGAAACAAAACTAAAGTATTTCCTTTCATAGATAGAATAAGGTTCTGAATAAATTTAGCTCTTGCATCTGAACTAACAATATAATCCATTTCTTCTTGATAGGTAGCTTTCTTTAGTAGCTCACATTCTGACTTAGGATAGGATAAAGCGATACATTTTATCTTTAGATCAGCTAGAGTTCCTTTATCCATTAACTCTTTAGAAGTAGTTACTTTTTTAACAGCACCAAATAGTCCTTCTAATACTAGCTTATGAGTTTGTGTACCATCTAAAGTACCTGTAAATCCATATCTATACTCACAATCTTCTAGCTTAGTCATGATAGAAGTTAATGACTTAGATTTAAAGTTATGAGCTTCATCACCCATTACACACTTAAACTGATTAAACCAAGGCTTAGGCATCTTGTAGATAGATTGCCAAGTTGATACTACTATATCTTCTATGATATCATTACGCCAAGATTTATCTTGAGTGCCATCAATAACTCTAATATTGTTTTCATAACCATATGACTTAAAGTCAGATTGCATTTGATATACTAATGATGTAGTAGGTACAATAACGAGAATTTTTTTCTTTGATTCAATCATCTTCTTAGCTAGAAGATATATGATAAGTGATTTACCTGAAGCGGTAGGTGATAGAAGTAATGCTCTTCTTGTTCTCATAGCATGAGCAAAAGCTTCTACTTGATAATCTCTTGGTTCTAAATTGGTTGCTTGTTTACAAAAGTCATATGCTTCTTTTACTGAATAACTGTCATCATGTAAGTCATCATCTAGGTCCACTTCATAGTCTCTATCATAAGCAAACTTTCTTATATAAGGAGTAAGCCCAGCATATAGTCTTTGAGTAGCTACATTGAATAGACGTATTTTTCCATCCCAGAATTTATTTCTAACCTGGGGCATAAACTTAGCATTAGGGATTGTAAACGTAAAATAATCCTGGAGCTCGTAAGCAATACCAGCATCACAATTTACTTTAACGTATGCTTCGTTATACTTTTCTACGAATATTTTCTCTGTCATATACTTTCTTTCTGAGGCTACTTGTAGAGAAATTATGATCTCTATTATTAAAGTATAACTTTATGCCTCTTTTCTGGCAGATTTCTTTTCCAGTAAATTCTTTATTCCTATACTCATCACCTAATATTCTTACATCGATAGGTAACATACTAATAATGTCTAATAAGTCATCTTCAGTAATATATGGAATTATTTCATCAACGTAACTAATAGCTTGAAGCTGTGTATATCTTTCTACTATAGTTTGAATAGGAGTGTTTTTTTCTTCTCTATCTAAAGAAGGATCTACTTGTAAGCCACAAATAAGATAATCACATTGTGATTTAGCTTCACGTAGCATAGCGACATGACCAGCATGAAGTAAGTCAAATGCTGAACAAGTAAAACCAACAATCATTTCATTTTTCTCGCTATCTCATTACAACCTAATACAGCCATAAAGAGTGTATCATTTGATAGTGTTTGATAGTGAGTGGTATCTTTAGGTAAGCATTTACCACCGAAACCAAACTTACCATCTGGTCCTGGAACATCTAAATGCGTAGTTGGGTCGATATTTCTTTTTAAGAGTTCTTTAACTGTATAGTAGTTAATATTATTCTTCTTACAGTTATCATTTAATATGTTAGCAAAGGTTACTTTCATACTTAGGAAAGCATTCCTACTCATTTTAAACATAGCAGCTTCTTTAGCTGTAACTTCGGTTACTTCAGTTTCACCTTTCAGCCAGAAACAAAAATAGCTTGATCCTGATTTACCAATAACATTTTCTACTTCAGGTTGAGAGAGCTGATCCATCCAGGTAATCTCTCTTAAAAATTCTGGCCACATAGTAGGCTCATCAAATTTTTCTACTTGATCTGGACCTATAGTTGATCTAATAACTTGTTCACCTTTCCATGTACCATACTCTTGTTCAAGTATAGATATATCTAACTTACCATTCTTCTCGTTAGTAGGTAAACAATAAAAAACAAAATCATATTCTTTGTTTCTATCTGCTTCTAATCCAATTGCTGGATCATGAACATGTACATCGATATTTAATTTATCTAGGTATGCTCCTGTTGCTTTTCCAACAAAACCATAACCTACTATCACACAATTCATTCAGGTTTATTCTCCTCAATCCACTCTTCCATTCCATGATAAGGTGGAACATTCTTTAAAGCTTTTTCTGCTGCCCATTTAGCTCTATAAATTTTTTTCATACAAGCAAAGCCATTATAACCGTCTAAATTAGGATCGTGCATAACACCTTCCCATAAGTTTATAGCTTGCTCTACACTCTCTATCGGAGTCTTATCAATATATGGCATTAGATGCCTCCCATCTTAAATTTTTCCCAATCAATAGCAGCTCTTAAGTTATAACCTCTAGTATTAAGAGAACGTATAGCGTTATCTAAGAAATCAACTTTCTCTTTTTGATAAGCTATTTTAAGATTAAGACTAACAATATCTTTATCAGCGTCTATATACTGAGGTATATCTGCTCTAAGTATTTTTAATGGGTTGGGTTCCCATCCTAGATCATTTAGATCTTCATAATCCATTGAACCACTAAACCATTCATACTTTTGCTTCTTAAGTACCTTTAAATCTTCTTCTAGTTTTCTTAGAGAAAGTCTTTCAGTAGAATAGAATTTAAAGTACTTAGAATGTAGTTGTGGTATCTTAATAGCCTCTTCTCCGAGTTCAGTTCTATCTATCTCAGAGTCGGCTTTCCAGTTTTCGAGTAGTTCATCCAGAGTCATAGTATAATTATAAGAGCTTTTTAGTCAGAAATCAACTCTATTTCAAACTTTTCGTATCTAAAAGAAGCAACACATTCAATATATGAAACGTCGCCGGCTCTTAAATCAAACGCTAGTTCTGAAAGAGTTGAGGGAAATAATCCAGTAAACTTAACTTTTATATTAGCATTAGTATTACTGTTATGAATAATAAGAGTACCGTCTGAAAGTATCTCTTTATTTCCATTAGGGTTAATTCTTCTATCTTCATCAGCTAATGCTTTATATTGTTCAAAGCTTTCAGGGAAACCTAATGCTTCAATCCAATAATATAACTCTCTGTATGATTCCATTTGTTCATCAACTCTAAATCCAATCTGGAATTCAGTAAAGTCAATGTGATCACCTGCTTGAGGAATCTTAACGAAAGGAGTAGGTACTTCAGCTGCGTTTAAAGATACAGCAGGAAGCAATACACTCTGTACGAAGAAATTAACATGAGGTAATTTGTTTACAATAAATGTAAACTTAAGTGGTGATAAGAAATTTAAATTCTGTGGTTGGTTAGTTAAAGCTGCCATTATTTTACCTCGATAGTATTTATCTTATTTGGATCTAATGATACTGATACACCGCAACCACAAGCAGCAACTTCACGAGGGTTGTTAATTTTAAATTGTGAATTGAGACCAATCTCTTCGTATGAGATTATTGAACCACCTAGATAATTTGCTGATAAATGATCTACTACTATTTTAAGTTGACCAAAATCTAAGAGAAGATCTGACTCAGCGATTTTATCATCCCATGTAAAAATATACTCATAGCCAGCACACCCGCCACCAGTAACCCCAACACGAATAGTATCTCTGCCCTCATTTTCCGATTTCTCAATCGCCTTAGCCAAAGCTTCATTTGTAAAATCTATTAGCACGTCCTTTTGCTCTCCCAATCTTCTATAGCTTTTCTAATACTATCTTCAGCTAAGACACTACAATGTAGTTTGATTGGAGGAAGCTTTAGTGCTTCTGCTATATCCTTATCTTTTATTTGTTTGGCTTCTTCTATTGTTCTACCTTTTAACATTTCAACAAACATAGTAGAAGAAGCAATAGCTGAACCACAACCGTAGGTCTTGAATTTGACATCTATAATTCTATTACTACCAGGGTCCATTTTGAGTTGTAGTTTCATAACATCACCACATGCAGGTGCACCAGTCATGCCAGTAGCTACAGTCGGATCATTAGGATCGTATCTGCCTACAGAGAATTGTTTAGGTGAGTTTAACACCTGTTCAAATCTTTCTACAACTTCTTTACTGTATGCCATTTTTCTTTTCTAATTCTTTTATACGCTTTTCTAATTCTTTATAGCCATCAAACTCATCTAAACATATAGGTGGATGAGCATCTCTTTCTAAGATAGCTATACGTTTTGAAATATTAGGCCACTTCTGATGAAATTTCTTTTCTTGTTTAATAATATCAATACCTAATTTATCTTCACACCACTTATCAAATTTAAGTAGATATGGTTGCATAAAAATAAGTAATCTAGACGAGATAAGTTTCATTAGCAATGGCTTAAGTAACTTAATAAGTAATGTTAACATAGTATCTGACCCTACTACATAGACGATTATACAGTCTAATTGTTCTAATTGCAACTATATTTAGGCAAAAAGACAAAAAAAGAGCCCAAAAAGGGCTCTTTTAGTATAAAGTAACCGAGATTACATTATATTGTTAACAAGTACTCTTCTGTAGTATACATTTGAGTCTTTTGTTAATGCACCGTTTCCGTATGCTGTACCTTCAGCAAATGGGTTAGCAACAACACCATACCTAGTCTTGAAACCAATTTTAGGTTGGAAAGTGTTCTCACCAACTGCTCTAACCATTTGTAGAGGAACATATGGACAGTAGAATATACCAGCATCAAATGCTGAAGATCCTTTATATCCTAATGTGTAATAATTACCAGTAGTATATGGATCGATGTATACTCTATATCTTCCGTTCAATACACCAGCAAAAGTATTACCAGTATCATCTACTTGTAAGTTATTAGAGTTAAGTGCAGGAGTGTAATCCAATACGCCAGCCATTTGAAGAGCTGAAGCCACGTCAGAAGATGTTATAAGGACATTACCCTTTCCTCTTCTTGTGTCTTTTGCGATTTGGTTTGCATCTCTTTCAATTTGGAACATTAAGCCTTTGAACTTCTCAACAGACCATCTACCATTTGAATCAGTATCTAAATCAAATGTTCCAGCTGTTGTGACGTCGTCCTGAGCACCTTGCTTAGCAACAACGTTAATTGTTCTAATAATCTCTCTGTTGATCTCAGCTAAGATTTCAGTAGAAAGAATATTTGCAAGTTCAGTTTCAGCGTCTAGTCCATGGATAGCTCTTAAATCTTGAGCAAGTTCCATTGAGTATTCAGCTTTTAAAGCTCTTGATTGAG
>Ga0208162_1001498_pt1 | contig 12069 bp, 11 predicted proteins | sample CB_VirMetaG_4_FD_184539 | JGI IMG/M metagenome (GOLD analysis project Ga0208162, IMG submission 184539) | Freshwater to marine saline gradient viral communities from Chesapeake Bay - CB_1508_1M Viral MetaG (SPAdes) (version 4) | ecosystem: Environmental > Aquatic > Marine > Coastal | place: USA... | reverse complement strand
GGCGTGGATGGAGCCGGTCGTGCGGACAACGTAATCAATACGATCAACCGCCGATGCAGCCGTGGACAGAGTAGGCGCAGTTCCGCCCGTAAAGTCCCAGGAAGATCCGTAAGTCAATAATCGCCCGCCAGTTCCGTCTTGCACAACAAAGATTGAACCGCTTTGTCCTGCCGTCAAGTTGCTGGGATTAGCCAGCGTGCAAGATGCCGTATTTGCAAGCGTCAAGGCAAAGTTGTTAGCGGTGGCAAAATCCAGCGTCTTGGTGGTATCGCCAGAAGCAACCGAGATTGCCGAAATGCTGCCGCGTTGTGCTGCCGTAAAGGTTTGCGCCAAGCTCAACAGCGGAACCGTGCCAGTGGCGTTGGGCAGCGTGATCGTCCGGTCAGCCGTCGGATCCACAACCGCCAGCGTGGTTTCAAAGTCGTTTGCCGTGGCGCCTTCGAAAACCAGCGAGCCAGCAGTGCCGATCTCAAGCGCACCAGTGACGGTGCCGCCAGCCAATGCCAGGTAGGTGCTAGCCGCTGTGGAGCCGCTCAGCAAGCCCAAGTTGGTAGCGCTGTAATCACCAACCGTCACCCATGCACTGTTTGCCGCGTTGCGGATCTTCAGCAGCGTGTTATTCGTATCCGCCCACCACTGAAAAGCGTAGGTAGTAGCGGGTTCCGTGCTGCTGCTGTTATTGCTGACGATTGCGGCGAGGGCGTTATTTAGATCGCTCCTGACGGCAGCACCTGTGCCGTTGGCGATGTTGTAGTCGTGGGTTGCCACAGCCGCTTACACAGTCTTTCGTCTACTTTAACCAGCCTTGCCATACCCAACAGCACTCCAGTTGAAATTACGATCCACTGCGGTATTGCTGCTGTTCTTGAATGTCACAGTAAAGCCGGTGCCGCTGACGCTGCTGACCTCAAAGTAATCACCGCTCTGCATGTTTTGAGCCGTGATGCCGATGCTAGGCAGGTTGCTATTGGTCCCAAGCAGTGATGCTGTACCAGTAAAGAAGGCATTGGCAAAGGTCACCGCCTTGGCGCCCGCACCACTGGCAACCGCTGTGCTGCTCTGCTCCTGACGACGAGCAAACTGCGCCAGATAACCCAGTTCATCGACAAGAATGTTCTGGGCGGTGTCGCTGCTGGTCAGTTCAGCCTTGAACTGGAATGCCCGACCCTTAAACGTGCCATTGGCAAAATCCTGCCAGCTGGTCCAGGTTGGCGTGCCGGTTGGGTCGTCATCAGTTCGGCGCACCAGCAGTTTGGCGTTGACCTTGTCAACGGTGCTGCCGTCAAAATCATCCCAGTTGTCAATCAACTCGGTCTTGGCGTCGATCAGGTCGCCGGGATAAAAACCGCGAGTGACAAACCGCCGTTCCAGATCCAGTGAGAAGACATTTTCAAGATCAAGCGTATCGACAAACTGATATTCACCACTGCTGAGAATGTTGCCCAAGAAATCGAAGCTTGCAATGTTGTCCACGTCGGCAACATCATCAAACTCGGCGTCACCATCCAGCGTCAGCGCGTCAAACTCCTCGCTGTAGAACGTATCGGTGCGTTGCCCTTGGAATGGAGGGGCATCCTGATCTTCACGCCTGTTCTGTACCAGCAACCGCCCGAGTGTGTCGGGTAGGTCAATGATCACGCTGGTTTCGTCGGTGCTAAGCCGTCCGCCGTCATCAGCGAACTTCACCAGCACTTCGCCCTCAATCAGCGGGATCTTGGCGCTAGTAGCAGAACCAGCAACAGCTTCAATCAGGTCAACTGAATTGCTCCAGTTGGCAGTTCCGTCGGTGAGGTTGCTGTGGCGGATGTAGACCTTACCGCCGTTTTTAACGTCAAGCTCGGTGGATTCATCCCACTTGAGCATTCCTTCTTTTTCGTTTGTCGCCTCAAACCGCAGGTTTTGCACCTGCTGAGGCACCGCCGTTTTGCCGATGGCATTAAATGTCAAGCTGGCAAAATCCGAAGACTGCCGACCCAGTGAGTTGATGCTGTAAATCTCAATCGTGTAACGGGCTGCCCGTGTGTCGAGAATCTCGGTGTCGGGCTTTGTAACCGTTAGCTGTTCCCAGTTGTCATCATCTGCGCGATAGCGAACCTTGTACTGCGGGATCCCTTTGACCGCTGCCCAGCTGACAACCAGTTTGACCTTTGCTTTATCGTTTGCGGCGTAAAATTTCTCTTCTGCTTTTGGACTAGTTGGAGCGGCAGGGATTGAGTTGAGGTTGGTGATTGTGCGTGATTGAAGAGCCGTACCGCTTTCGACATAAGCGTATTTACTTGCGTTGTATTTCAGTCCAGTTATTTCATACAAATGCCCGTCAGTTTCTTTGACGGTAAGCACGCGGTATTGCTGCGTTTGCAGAGAATCAGTTTGAATTACCCAAACACTGTTTACCTGTGGTTGCGTTGTCCAGTTTTCATCAACAGTGATTAAAACGCCTGTACGGCTGATGATGTTTCGCGTCTCCAGCGTCCCGTCGGGCAGGAGAACGCTGATCGTTGCGTTGTCGCTGGGTATCCCAGTGGTGTCATCAACAGAGACTGTATTAGTACCAGAGCCGACAATTCTGCCGCCAAAACGAACACCAGCTCGTACAGGATCTTGTACGTCAAAGACTGCGCCAGGGCGAATCAGCGAACCCGCTTCGATTGATGCAGTGAAGCTGATGACTTCTGTCTCTTGCTGTTCGCTAAACAGAATCCAACGCCCCAAGCGGTTTGCTTGACCGCGTGAAGTGCAGGCAAAGGCTCGAATTTGGGTTGTAACTACGCCGTATTTGGCGATAGCGTCACGATCTTCAACGGATTCGTAGTTCAGCTCCCGCGTTTCTTGATCGAGGTAGGCAACAACAGCGACGGTGTGACGGGTTTTTAGATCCGAACCGGCATAACTAAACCCAGGCTCCAGCACGTTGGAGCGGTTAAACAGGTACGTCGAATCGGTCGGCTTGTCTTGCGTAATGGTCAGCGAACCAGTGGACCAATACGGCTGACAGCGCATGACCGAACACAGGTCATTGATCAGCTTGTAAGCCTCATATTGGTTTTGAATTTGAGCATTGCACTGGAAACGCGGCTCTTCTCCGCCTAAACCGTCATTGACAAGCTCATTGCAATACTGACTGGCGGAATAAAACGCAAATTTATCGAGCTGAGCTTCGACAATGTGGTCGCCAAATCCGTAGCGCTTGCTAATCAGCAAGTCGTACAAAATCCAAGCTGGATCCTTACACCATTGGGCAGCGCCAAACGTTCCAGTCCAAGTGCCGCTATAGGTGACCCTGCCCGTATCAGAATCGACGCTGGCGTTGTCGGGGAGTTTGACTTTGATGCCGCGAATTCGGTAAGACCGCGCCGGTATTGAGTTGAACTGTTCCGCTTCAAAACGAATCGCAGCTAACGCGCTGTTTGGATAACGCAGCTTTTGGTTGATGATCTCCGTGTAAGCAACAAAGAATGAAGGGCTTACATCGGTGTCGCTGCTATCTGCACTTGTACGAACAACACGAATATCTATCGGAAATGCCCCATCCAGTTCGATGTAGTAATCCCGTTCGTACTTATCCGCCGTACGACCACTAATTGTGTCTTGTTTTACGGTTGTAAAACCACCGCCGTTGTACTGAACTTGGAAATCAAATGAAACGCTGGTGCCAAGCACGTCACCTTCGTTAGTGCCACGCTCCAAGCGAGAAATTGCAAGGCTGATGCGAACAGCATCAACATTGGTATCGGTAATTTGTCGAGTTACAGGCGTTGCCTGTTTGATTTCCGTGTTGACAGATTTAACGTCTTCAACAGCTTCAAAACCTGGGCTTGAGATGTACGTTTGCGCGTTGGTGCCGTAGCGGGTTTTAACCGTGACGCCTTTGAAGTTGTAGTCAGAGTCGCTGAGGTTGGTTACATCTGCCCCAGAACGCAGAACCGGCGTGTCGGTAAGAAAGACATCCTTAAGTAACGCCAGGTTGTAGTTGTCCGTGCCACGGGTATAAGCACGAGCGGAAGGGAAGCCTTCAATTTCACCTTCACTCAACAAGTCGAGAATGTTGGCTTTTGCCGTGGAGGCAAGGTTGTCCGCTGCACGAGTGGGCGTCCGAACAGCCGGTGGAGCTGACTGCTGAACAACAGTCGTTTGCTGTACAACTGTCTGACCACCACCACCGCCGCCACCGCCGGCACCAATGATCTGATTCCGCTTTTTCTTAGCCATGTCAGATCGTGTCAACGTCAATGCCAGCGGAGATCACCACCGAACCCACGATAGTTTCGCCGTACACAACAGGGACAGGAACGCCCTGTTTGCTGGTGTTTTGAATTCCACTAAAGCTGTAAGACTCTTGCGGGTCAAACTCGGTTCCTTCCGTAGATGTTTGCCGCCGTCCCGTTCCACCGATACCGCCGAGAGGACCGATTGTTCCCATTTGGGGCGTAGGACTCAGCAGCTGAGCAACACCACCAAGTGTCAATGCAACACCAATACCGGCAATTGCACTGGCGCCAGCAGCAGTCAAAAAACCAGCAGCACCAGCAGCACCAAGACCGCCTCCAATGCCACCGATGCCAAGTACTGCCGCCCCTGCAGGAGCAAAAACAATTGCCGCTGCAATCAATGCAATTCCAGCAACAACTTTTCCGACACCACCACCAGCACCGCCAAGCACTGGAACAATCTGAATGGTTTGAGATACTGGATGATTAATTTCGTTTAAATCTGATTCGTAATTATCAACAATTACCTTGTAATACTGATCAGCCATGTGCTGCTCAAGCCCTGGGAAGTTAGCCAGCAGCATTCGCATCGCTTCACCAGCGCTACTGACCTCTGCCAGAAAACGCCGTTGCCCTACAAACTTTGCGAGGGCGCCGTATAGCTTGACTTCACGCACCATAACGAAGCACCCTACCAGTGCATTTTAGAAGCCATTCGCCCAATAAATCACGGCTGGACAGGCGACCGCGTAAATGATGCAACACCATTTGATCGCCAATGTAGACGCCGACGTGGTTCAGTTTGTTTGAGTCAATCGCCATCAGCAGCGCGTCGCCAGGCTGCATGTCCTCAACGTCAACCTTGCAAAACCCAATCTCTTCCCAGCAATGATCAAACATCGGGTTTTGATTAAACTCTTCAGGCGTTGTTGGGCGGTCCCAGTCCCGCAGTTCAATTCCCTGTTCGGCGTACCAATCGCGCACTAGCGTCCAGCAGTCGGTCACGCCCCAAACCCACTCCCTTCCAATTAGCGGTGCTTTGTAGCCTTCAGGCGACAACTCCCCCCATTGCTCCGTCTTGGGATTGACGATGTACCAAGGCAAGCCGGATTTCTCGCACGCCAGTCGATCAGCTTGGCTGGGAATGGGTGGGGTAACTGGATGACTGTGGATGACGGCGGTGACCTCTCCTTTGTCTTCCGCCGCTGCGTAGTCAACTGGATCAAGAATGAAAAACTCGTTTCCTTCTGCCAAGTTTTTACAAGGGACGTAATGCTCCCGTCCTTTGACGACCACAAGAAGACCGCAAGCCTCACGCGGATCTTCCGCCTTCGCATGCTCCAGTGCTTTTGCCTTAGCGGTTGCCTTCATCCGTTAAATGCGCCAATACCTGGGAATGCCCCAAAGGGTAGTTCCGCTGTGGCACCAAAGCGAACTTGGCAACTGCTTAACCGCTTGCCGCATACGTCATCAGCAGTGTCTTCTACGGCGTTATCGTTCTCATCAAAATAATCAGTGCCGCTATAGCCGCATTCCGATCCCTTGTAAATCCAAGGGCAAAGGTTGGCGCTGCATTGACGTTTTGGTGCGCGAACACCGGCAAGATCAAAAACCGCAGCTAATTCAAACTGAATAGAATTCCGGTCTTCAGTAACTTTACGGGCAACATAATAAACTTCATTTGGCAACTTTGCGCTGGTATCTGGCGTTCCATACGGATTTGTGCCGCCTGTAAAATTAACCGCATCTATATAACGAACAAGGGTGCGAATTCGCGTTAATTTTGCACCAGTCAGATCGTTGCCGGGGGTAACTTCGTTTACCTCAAGAAGAATTGCGGTAATACTGCCAAGCAAATTTGCAACGGTCAGTGTTGGACGCGGTGGGCTGCCGCCTTCACCGTTGTATTCAAACCCCTCAACCTGTATCGGCAGTGCCGTATATTCATTTGAATCCCAAGTGATATTGCCGTAAGTCGCTAAATCATTGGTGCCTGCATGAAAGCGATAGGTATAGTCAACGCCATGAATATTGGCAAACAGCTCAAGCTCAAATAGCTCAACAATGCTGCTTGGATTGACCTTCTGTAATTCTGAAGTTGGGATTGCCATTACGCTTCAAACACTTGACGGAAGGTCGCTTGAATTGTGTTGATATTTGCTGCAATCAACGTTGTTGTCCATTCATCGCATACCCACTTTGCTGAACTTCCGCCGGGCGGTGTCCAATCAAACGATTCAGCTGCGCCACGTGCTTCCAAGAAGTCACGAATATTGTCCCGTTCAGTGTCGGTTCGATTCTTAAAAGTCAAACGCCATTCAGCAGGCTGAGTGTGCAATCCATATGCCAAACGCTGTTCATATCCATCACCAAATTGAACACGCCTTACATTCGGACGCCTGGATTCAGAAGCGTCAAAGTCAGGTGTGTACGAGAAGGTTGCCATGACCGTTAGCTAAGGAGACCACCAGGTCGCTTCTGCCTGATTATCTCAGCTTGTACCGCTTGTGACACGGCTCTGCCAAGTGCCTCAGCCCGTCCGCTATCGCCTTGTGTTGCGCTACCAGTTGCATCAACGTTTACGACGACGTTAGTGGTGCCAGAACCGCCGTTCTTCATGCTGACGGGGATGCTGCGACCATCAGGCAGCGGCACGTAAGCCTCAGGCATGCTGCCCTCACCAAACATTGCCAGTTGCGGGCTGTTGGCGATGCCGCCCCTTGCGTAACGCTTCAAGGGCATTGCACCATTTTTGGTCATGATGCCGCCGTCAGCAAAACCAAGGAAGCCAGTGCCTTGGAAGACCCCTTTCAATGCATTAAACATTGCAAAGCGAACAAAGATCTTGGCGAGATCCTGCAGTACCGATTGGGTGAATTCTGCAAACGATGCTTTACCAGTGGTAATGAAATCAGCAAGCTGATCGCTCAAGCCACCAAAAGCACCGGCAAGGGCAGAGCCAAGATTCTGGGATAGTTCTCCCATCGTCTTAATGCCTTCTTGGAAGCTCTCGCCCAGCTCTTTGCCAAAGTTAGTAGCGCCACGTTTTATTTCATTCAGCTTTTCAATGATTTTGTCAAATAGCGGCAACATGTCTTCCGAAACTTGACCTCGAAGAGGCTCAAGCTCAGCAAGCTCACGAGATGCCTGAAGAATCTTTGCTTCTTTTTCGTCAATAACGCCGAGCTTGATTGCACGATCTTGAATTGATTCATTTAGCTTTTTCTGCTCTTCAACAGCTTTTCTATACAAAGTGGGAGTGTCTGCAACAAGGCGTCCAATTCCCTCTTCCAATTTCAAACGATTGTTGTCGGAACGCTCAAGCGCCAAATTTCGATCAATTATTTTCGCTGCTAGCTGCTCCCTAATTTGTTGTTCTTTGTATAAAAAGTCATAACGTAAAGCGTCTATTTGAGATCCATCTCTTGCTGCTTGATTTCTTTTTTGAGCAAGATCTAGTAGCTCTTGGCTCAGAGTTTTTGTTTTTACTTCTCTGGTTTTTTCACCCGCGCCACCCGTCCTGTCAACACCAGGCAATCCTGTCCGTGGCTTCACTGATTCAGCAGCTTGCTGAATACCTTGCAATGCCTTTAATTGTGATTGTTGCTGGACAAGTCTTTGTTGGAATAGCTTGAGATTGTCTGCTGCTTCCTGTGACTGTGTTTTGTCAAAACGTTTTTGAAAACCAGTAATTCTTTCCTGCGTTGTTGCAATATTTCTTTCAAGGCGCTTGATTTGATCGGCTTTTCCTAAACCAAGGAAATCAGAAAGTTTTCGCGCAGCCTTGTCAATCGCCGCCGCAATATCTGCAAAAGTACTTTGAAAAGCAGCACCAATAGGCTTAAGCAAAGTACCGACTGACTCACTGAGCCTGCTAAGAGAATTTCTCAGCCTGTCACCAGCCGCGTCCGGTCCATCTGCGATAACTTGTGCAGTTTTTCCATATTCATTGAACAAATTTTCTGCAAATTTCTGAAAATCTTGCAAGCTAACTTGACCTTTTTCAAGAGCCTTATCAAGCTCTTGTGGTGTCATCTCTAATGATTCAGCAAATAAGGTGAATGCACCCGGCAAGCGTTCACCAATTTGCTGCCGCAATTCTTCTGCACTTACTTTGCCTTTACTGAAAACCTGAGCAGTTGCCGTCAATGCAGAATCGAGATCCTGCAAATCTCCACCAGTGCCGCGAATGCCAGCGGCAATACCTTTAAATGCAACCTCAGCATCCGCAACACTACCGCCAGCCCCAATGACAGATGCGCTTAGTTTTGTGAATTGCCTTGTAATAATCTCTTGAGGAATAGCAAAATCTCTGCTTGTTTTATCAATAAATGAAAGCGCTTGTTGATATTCAATTGAACTTTCTGTGACCCCACGCAAGGCAATCCTTTGTTTCTCCAAACCAGCTGCATATTCAGCGAGAGAACCCAGTTGTTGCCGCAAACCACTGACTTGCGCACCAATTGCGCCGCCAGTTGCTGCACCAAGAGGACCGCCAACTAATGCACCAATTCCTGCTCCAAGCGCCCCTTCAGGACCGCCAAAAATACCAGCAGCACCTACAGCACCAGCAATCTGGGCGCCCTGTGCTAAGCGACCCCGCCCTCTCCGACCTTGCGCTTGTGAAACAGCTTTTTCTAAACGCTCAGCTTCTGCAGTTGCCTTTTTGAATTCGGCGCTTGCGATATCAACGCTGTTTGCAACTTCACGCCATGAAGCCGCATAACTACGCAGCGTGTTAATGCTTTTGGTTGATGCCTGCTCAGTTCTCAATAACGAACGCGAAAATTTATCAAACTTGAAATTGGTATCAACAGTGTTCTTCCCGATATTGCCCAGAGACCTAGACAGCCGGTCGAGGTTGTTCTCACCAGCTGTCTTGACAAGGATCTTCAGTTCAGTGGCTTGCGAGACTGCCATTACTTGTCCTTGTTGAGCGTCTGCAGAACGGTCAGTTCCATCACCTGTACGCCTTCAAAAATGGCAACAGGATCCTTTACTGCATACAGCTTACAGAGCCATTCCAGACTCGGGTAGTGAAGACCAACAGCTCCGTTGACGCCCGTGTTCCACTGCGTAGCCATACGCATGAACATCATCACGATTTCGGCGTTCTCCTCCCATACCTCAAAATCTCGATCTCGCTTTTTTGCCGCAAGATCAGAAATTGCCTCGGGGGTCAGACCTAAAGCCTTGAGGTCGTCTTCAGTTTCTTCATCTTCACCGCCAGCACCGCAGTAGTAACGGGCGGCGTCTTTTAGTTTTTTGCGGGCGCCCCAGTGATGCTGTCCGCGTAAGCCGTGATCAATGCGCGGACCACATACGGGTCATCCATCAAATCCTTTTTGGTTTTAGCGGTAAAAGGAATTTCCTTACCGCTTTCATCGGCAATGCCGTCCCAACCTTCAAGGATCGAATCGATCAAGGCATCATCGCCCTTTTCAATCAGATCGTTGAAGGCGGAACGGCTCATCTTCTTGAAGACTGCGTCAAACGTTTGTTTTTCAAACTTGCCGCCGTCAATAGGTGTCTCCACCGTGACTTGCCACTTGTAAGAAGCAGTCTTCTTGAAAACGAATGCCATGCAGGTTAGGTGTAAGCGAGCGTGAACTCGTCGTTACCCGCAGAAGAGGGTACGAGAGTATACGGCAGGTTCAGCATAACAACGCCTTGGTCTTCTGAGTAAGACGGGTTGCCAAGGCTGATACCACCGGCTGCCGAAGCAAGCGTGATGATGTTGCCTGCGTTGGTGCCATGAGTGATGCTCATTGCGCCAGTTGTACCTGCCACTGCGTCAGCAAAGAAGTCGTAGGTGGCAAGGGTCGGCATTTCGATCACCAAGCTGCCGTTACCGGCGCGGTTTACGATGCTCACTTCCTTGTCGGAATTCACCAATTCCCGATACACCACTTCGTTACCGAGATCCAAGGTGCAGCTCTGCAGGGGCAGACCAGTTTCACCAAACAGGCTGAATGCCGTGGTGTTGGTGTCGTTAAAGATCTGCGGAGCAGCTTGGTTGGTGAAGGTGGTGGTGGGATCCGCAGTGTCAGTAGGTGCGTTGTACTGACCTGTCATCGTGAAGTTGACGACAGGGATCTGGTTGGCGTTCAGGTTGACAGTAAAAGTGCCACGGGCGCCAGTCACCTTGTGACGAACACCATCAGTCGAGTAATAGATGGTGACGCTGTCGAACGAAGTGGAAACAGGAGCGTAGGTAACGGATGTCGAGGCAACGACGGTTTCAGAGAAACCACATGCCTTGAGCAGTGCGCCATAACGAGGCGCAGTACCTGCAGTACCCGAACCCGAATACTCAACCTCAAAAGTCACCAACACACGAGTGTTAGCGATCAGCTGAGGGCTGTTTCCCAGGTAAGTTCTGACGAGATCTCGGCTGAGAACCTCAGACTCAACAGGGGTGATCTCAAGGTTCCGAACTTGAACGGCGTCACTGCCAGCCGGAGTGGAATCCGTGCCGTAGGTGCTTTCTGCCTTAACAAGGACGGTCCGCTTCCGGTAAAGCTTCGCCATCTTTTTGGTCCGTTAAAGGATCAGTTTCTGTCAACAGTTTAAGCTCACCAGTCTCGGCGTCAAAGAGATAAGTTCCCCCGACCCCAGGATTAGGAACCGGCTTTGGAGTTTTGCCCTTAGCCATGAGATTAGACCGTTGCGGTGAGGTCAGTGCGACCGGAACGGTACATGACCATGTAGTCCATACTAATGACACCAAGCGGCACGTCTGCTTCGTATAGGTTGAATTCAACGCGGTCTGGATCTATATCCAACGCATTTCCATCGCAAGTTGGATCCAACATTATTTTGTTATGAACCAATTGCGTGTATGCATCTGAGTCGTCATCAGGCACATTTGCTCGAACAATGACCGTGACACGAACCCGAAGAGACCATTGAAGCTTGCTGCTAAATACCTCAGAAGGCTGATCGCTTACAGGCTCAACAATGATTGCAGGCGCTTCGCCACGAGAAAGCGGCTCAACACGGGAGCGGTAGACGGTTGCAGTGCTGATTGCATCAAGGTTGGTTTTGATGCGAGCAAGTATCTTTTCGCGGATTGTGTCAGCCATCGTTATGCAGAAGCGATTTGAACAACGCTGCAGTGAGCAGAAGGCGTTGCTGGACGGGTATACGGACTAGTGATAGCTGCACTTGCTTGCAGATATGCATCTGCATGACTTGTTGCCCAAATCAATTCAACGTAATCGCCGGCACTCAAACGCATAGCGTGATTCAAGGCTGCAACGTTATTTCCCGGAACGCCGCCATGGCTTTCAATCACACTGATTTTTGTTCCAGTACTAGAAAGATCTCCGCTGGAGCCTGAATCATTTAGACGAAGCCAAACGTTTATATCGTGAATTACTGTGTCATCATTTGAAAATTGCAGCACAAAAGTAAAGGAATAAATTCCCGGATAATCAACGGTAATCCGACTATTGCTTACATTGCGGACGCCACGGTTGCGTAAATCGTCAACACGAAAAAGAACAGCGGTTGGCGTATTTGCTACAGCAGTTTGATTGCTGGAATCCGCAAAGTCTCCCCAATAACCAGTTGCCCCGTTATACGGCAATTGATTCCATGGCGTTTTGCCATCGCCGTTTTTCTTTGCCTTGGTATCCGTTTCAATCCCTGTCTCACCAGACAACAGCACAGGATTCAATGCTGTCCACTTGGCGCGTGTGTTGACCTTGGCGATGCTCATGGCTGATCAAACCTTGGACAACAACAATTCAGAAAATATTCCGTCGTCAATTGCGCGATTTTCACGCACGGTGTACGACGAGCCACCGACAGTAATAGAAGTGCCGCGAGAGGCGGAACTCACATCAGAAGTCTTCGC
>Ga0208162_1001497_pt1 | contig 12073 bp, 25 predicted proteins | sample CB_VirMetaG_4_FD_184539 | JGI IMG/M metagenome (GOLD analysis project Ga0208162, IMG submission 184539) | Freshwater to marine saline gradient viral communities from Chesapeake Bay - CB_1508_1M Viral MetaG (SPAdes) (version 4) | ecosystem: Environmental > Aquatic > Marine > Coastal | place: USA... | reverse complement strand
ATGAAGTCAGCGAAGGAGTCGCTTGAGTTGATGTCTTGAGCCATCTGATATTTTTTTAAAGGGTTAAACAAAGGAGGTGCAAGATACAAAATATAGCTGCACAACCAAATGTTTTTACCTGAATTTATCTGTTAAATTAGAGCCAATATCTATGTGATAGTAACCCACAATCTTATTGATAAATTGACGCTGGGAAAACTCAGAGGTCTTTGGCATACCTCTGGTCTCCCAAGCGGGTTGGTCTATATCTAACAGTCGAAACGCCCATACCCCTTGAGGCGTTGAGTTTATATAGACCGGTGATGTGCCGAAGTTAGAAGCACGTAGTATAAGCGAGTCGTACTTCTTTTTCTCTATCAACAGCTCATCATAGTGTCTCTTTCGACACTTTAATTCTATATCTATATTATGTAGTAACGAGTAGCAATCATACCTAGCTGTTGTTTTTTCACTGGGTTGTAAGTCTGGAATGAAGCTTTCTTTTAATGCTGTAAACAGCTGACTCTCGTGTGAAAACATACTACAACCCTAGCGAATCAGTTCTTATCTTATTGATCTTGTCAAGATCATAATGCTTTTTCACATATTTGTTTAGATTTTGTGACAGCTCTCTATGTTTTTCTTTAGTCATAGACTCAATAGCATTCTTCCAATCCCTTGGACTAGAGCACAACAACCCTGTTACACCATTTTGTATAGATTCTTTATAAGGTGTAGTATTAGAGGCTATGATGGACGTCCTTGTATACCCAGCCTCTACCACCTTTAAATCACTCTTACACTTGTTGAAAGTACCTCCTTGAAGGGGTGCTAAAGAAACATCAAAGTTTTCATACAGCTTACCATAATACTCTATAGGTAAAGGACTCATTGCGTGAGAAGCTCCAAATCTAGCAGGGTAATCATCAAGATCGATAGAGTACATTTTTTTACCCTCAAAGTTGTAGGAGATTAGATTAATATCCCTAACGTGATTCTTAGCTCCAAGATAACCAAACCTAACTTCTTTACTAGGTTTTTTCTTTTGCTTCCACTGCTCGTGGGTGAGGTCTAAAGTGTTCGGTATAATATAAAGCTCTGCCTTAGCGTTAATCATAGATATACGCTTTCCTAGATATTGTGATGGTGTCCATATGATATCGCATATCTTGATACTTTCTAGTATCTCTAAAGATTTTACCTCTTTGTAATATTTATGAGCCGCATTATGTTTAGGTAGTTCCCAGTAATCATCGAGGTCTAAAACAAGCTTGATATTGTTCTGCATCAACCAACCTTTAAAGGGTTGATAGTTTGTCACGGTACACCTTCTAGAGACTACAATGTGAGAGATAGCATCTGTATTGAAAGATTTAAGCTCGTTAAAATCTTTAAAGAAATGAACCCTCATTCCTTGAGATATCAAACGCAAGAAAGGCGTTTGTAACCTGTGAAAGTTAACACCTTGTAATGCATCAAGAAAAACAAGTACTATCTTATCTTGACTCACGGTACTGTGCTGCTGCAGATTTGATCATATCCAATTCACCACGCACTATCTTCTTGTATTCTTGTATGGTGTTGTATAGATACTCCTCATTGAGGATAGGGTCGCCAGCTTCTGTGTGTACTTGCTCGTACAGCTCGTTGGTTAGTTCGTGAACCATAGATAGCGCCGTGTAGTAAGACTTACTCACGGATGCTGTATCCATAGCACTTGATTGTAGCTCTGAACTCATCTTTGTTTAATTCTGGGTTAAAGGTTGTTGATTGCGAGAAAAAGTATTTCGTATTGTCGTCAGTAACGTAGCCATCCCCACGTAGATAGTCCGCAAGAAACTTGACGCAAGTAATAGCATTGTCAACGTCATAGCGACAATTATACTGAACATCAATTGCAAATCGATCCATAGTAAACGCATCGATTGTTTGAAGCTCATCTTTGATTGCTTCGCAGTAGGTTTCTTTCTGCTTCTTTCTAATTGCCCAATGCTTGCCCGAATACCATTTATTAAGGCTCGGAGGCTTTGGAAGAGTGAGGGTAACTTCATTGTATTCTATTTGCATTCAACAAATCTAGTATAAAATTACTAGATATCCAAGAATCCCTGAGTATTTTTCACATCTATAGGTTCAAACAGCCTTCCGTAGCTGTCCATACTCTCAAATGCGGTACGCTTGACGTTCATTCTAAAGATGAACGGCTCATCAAAAGGTGTAGGCTCACCACCAGTTTCTTGTGAACGTACCTTGCGGACGTGAAACTCCATAGTGCGCTTCTCCTCAGAGGTTGGTGCTTGAACCCGTCTATGAAGCGTTAAGAAGGAATCAGCCCTATTGATGAACTTACCGCCGCCTTCAGTGTCCTCAGCAAACGGAGCTACAGGCAACCCATCTTCACCCTTTCTACGTTGCGCTTCAGTCACAGAGTGTGCATTCAACCACATAGCCATATCGTTTCTGTTGGCAAAAGTTAACAGCTCGCTAGCCGCCTCGTAATGATACTCGTGTGTCGAGATAGCCGCACCTTGGTTTAGCTGTATCTTCAAGCTGTTGTAAGGGTCTACAAAGAATCCGTGGTAATTACCTTCGTATTGTATAAGCTTCTCAGCAAAGATGATGAGATCCATATAGCTGTATACGTCCGCATTGCTAATCACTTTGAAGTGATGAGACACCCATTTGAATGCTACGTTCCTTTCCTCTGTAGTCATATCATCTATAGGGGTGTTTAGTATAAACTCCATCAGACGCATTTTAATAGCCGCTGTCTTGTTTTCTGAGCTGTAGACTATCCACCTCCATCCGTGGCGTCTAGAGGCGTTAGCCATCATATATAGAGCCATAGTGGTCTTACCTACATTGGAGTGTCCATTGATAATAACAAACTCAGGCTTGTACCTGAAGTATTGGTCGAGCCTAGGGTTTCCCGTGTCGAGACCCTTGGGGATCTCTCCACTAGCAAACCTACGAATCCAATCAAAGTCCGAGTCTTCATCAGAGACGAAGGACATATCCCCGTCATTGATGAGCATCTCACGCTTTACCCGGTTCTCGCTGTCTACAACATCCTGAACTGGCATATTCTTACCGTACTCTATCCCTTCACGAATTGTATTAACAGCTAACTCTTCGCTGTCAACATCCCGCTTCATTATCTCTTTGGTTAGAACTCTTACAGCTTCCTCCTCCTCAACACGTCCTGAGGATATAAAACCACCGGCAAGCTTTGCTGCTTTTAGGAGCTCTGTGTGTTTCTCTCCGTCCTCAGCACGCCTCACCATAGAGGCAAGTATTGCTAATTTATTATAGTCAGTGTTTGTCGCTTTAGTTATCGTTTGATTTTCTACACGTTCAGAAAGTATAGCTGTAAAGACTTTAGAATCTTCATTGATGATAATCTCAGGGTCGTAAGACTCAAAGCATAAACGGGATTCGTTTAGACCTGTAGGGTCTACCTCTAGCCCGTACTGACGATCCATATAAGATGCCATTGCCCTGAAGTGGTCTCGGTGTTTTCTAGGATGGGATATTTTTACAAGCGCCTTAAGTCCGTCGCCGCTGGGAGACACCCAGCAGGCTAGGACATACTCGTCTGTGGCTAGTGCACGCTTTGCACCCACCACATCTATATGGTCAAAGTCAAGAACCATAACACTGCTAGGCTCTTGGAGGTCTTCGTCTTTTCTTCCGCAAAACTTACCGCTGTACATAACAACGGGCAGTTCCTTCTTAGCGTCCTTATCAGGTATTGGATTCCCGTTCTGATCTACGCTGTGCGTCCCTCTTACTCTCTCTATCAAGGATTTCTGCTTGCCACTCCTGATACGCTCCAGAGAGGTTTTGATTGTAGTGTACTTGGGATTCGTTATCTCTCTGATGTCCTTGAACATCGTTACTGTCTTCTCTAGCATTGTCAATTAAATTTGTAGTGTTGCTGTCGTCATCACACACAGCGTCTAAACTATTGATATTCTCTTTCCTTTCGATTGCAATAATAAGCAAAGTTATGTATCCGTGCAAGTCGTATAGTGTATCTATTGAATCTTTATTGATGCCGAGGCTTTTTAGCCGCATCAACTTATCATCCATACGAGCACCTAGAGACACGACAGCATCTCCATTTCCGAAGATGCCTAGTGGGTTTAGTGCGCTGTCTCCGTACGCTTCATTCTTTTTGATGAGTAAGTTCTTTGTGTTGTCACACACTCTCTTGATATCCTCCTTAGTCATCGAGCGAGTCTTTAATGAGTCTAGTAATCTTTTCAGGATCGATATCAATGATACGCCGGAGCTTTTGTCGCTCCGCTACTTTAGCTTTCTGGTAATCTGATTTGGAGCTGTCAATGCCTAGATTTTGAAACAGCTTTGCGTTCTGCTCTAGTACGCAGTCAATGATCTTCTTGTGTTTTTTGTTGTCTGAATAACCCATACTTATTCTTCTTTAAATACTTGATACAATATAAAAAGCCCACCTAATATGTAAGCTACAATTAATAGAACTCCTGCTGTCATAATTTAATCTATTAGCTGTTTACTTTCAAACTCTTTTTTAAATGTTAAAACTTTATCTAAGCAAATAGATCTCTTAAGTGTTTTGCTATTACCATTTATCAAAGGTCGATATATGTATGACAATTTATTATTATCATAACTACAGGGGTAAGCACTAATATATTTCGGAAGATCGTATTTTTTCCGCTTGCCTTTCATAATGTTCTCGTATTGGCTAATGCATTGCAAATTATGTAAGCAATTATTATTCTTGTCGCCATCAATATGATCGATAACATATTTAAATCCGTCTGGCTTACCACCAAAAAAAGAATAGTAAACAACTTGATGAACACGCAAAGAGTTAGCACCTTGAATTTGTACACTTGAGTATCCATTAAATGTACTTATTTTCATCATTTTTTCTTTAAGGTGATAACCTTTAGAGCTAACGTGTTTTAATCTTTTTACCCTTCCTTTATTGCTTACTAAATAATTTTTATTGCAATAAACAGGAGTCCATATTTCTTTCATAAGCAAATTTATTTGCGGTGAGGAGTGCAACGACTCATCTCTCTTTGGTGTTAAAGGTTTTATCAAAATACTCTTCTGTGCTTAAATCACATTTCACTTCTCCTTCAAAAGAAGCAAAACATTCGTATTCAACAAAATTGTCAGTAAACTTACACATCGCATCCTTCTCTTTCTCAAGTAAATCAGTATTTAGCATCCAAGCCTTAAAGTCTGCATCACTCATTAAATTGAAGTTCTCGTAAACTTCTTGCATTGGTGTTTTCATCTCTCTTTGGTTTCTCTAAGTTTTCTGGCTCTCTTGATTTCTTTGTAGTCGATTTCGTATCTGTCCATATAACGGAAGACACTACGCTCACTAACCTCTAGAAGCTTTGAGGCTTCTAGAATACCTTTGCTCCGGATCAGAGCTTCAGTAACATACCGCTCTTTGTGGTAGTCTATGTTTAGGATTTCTTTCGCTCTTGCCATCTCACATACATTTTAGCCGCCCAAGCATTACGCTGTTGCTTGTTCGGGTAGATACTTCTGAGTCTAGCATTTGCGATACGTAGAAACTGCTTCATCTGGTTCATAGTCTTTCTCTTTTCTCTTTATTGTCTCTTACTGATATGATAGCTATTGTCGCTGTGAATGAAGCTAACAATACTATAATGGCTATAATTGCTCCCATTGCATTACCAATTTGTGATTCCTATCTGCTTCTTAGAGTATATCTTATCGATGCGTAGACCACGCTGACCCTTGAATTTAGAGCCGTATATCTCTTCATTGAGTTTGCTGTTGGTAACGAAGTCATCTTTAAGTATTTTGTCTTTATCGTCCACGAAGCTTACTGCCCACGTGTCGATCTTCCTCCAGCTCTTTGCCTTGAAGTAGGCTAGCTGAATCTCTAGGTGATAGATAGGTAGGCGGAGTCTCTCAACTCCGCCCCTACCACTGATAACTTGTTTAGAACGGTAAGTCACCCGTTGTTGATTTTGGGTTGTACCCACCAGCGTTAGCTGTTTCCTTAGGTTTCCAAGTGTCAAGCTCTATGTAGTATTTACCACTCTGTCCGAGCTTGATTTCTAGGTTTACCCAACCATTGTTTTGATTAGCCTGTAAAAAGGCTACTGCCTCGTCAACCTTGATTGACTGCTTACCGATAACGAAATCGGGTGCGTTTTCGTTTCTCTTAAAAGAGAACCCGTTTGCAAAGATTTTCTTCTCTTCTGCCATAACTAATTTATTTAAAATGTTGAGACAAATGTATAAAGTCTCGGGTTAATACACAAATTATTTGGATTAAATTTCTCGGTAGATGGCAAAACTATCTGTTTCTTTGGTCGGGTCGTCCAACCATCTGGTGATGTTGTTGATAGCTGACCAGAACTTACGCTCTCCGGAAGCTAGTATCTTTGGCGATGCCTTGTATACAGCTGTTAGGTAGGGCTTTGTTTTGCCCTGAGCCACCCAATAGAACGTGTCTGTTTCTGCCACCTGAGTGTAGATGTACGCCTGAATATCGTAGTCAAAAGACTTCACATCATACGGGAATCCATACACGCTACGTGTGGACTTGCTATCGGTAACAAACTCATCACCCTTCACATCAAAGAAACCACGTACAGGTATCTCATCTATCCACGTGTTGAACTCTACCTGTGCTTCTCCTTTTAGGAAGGCTCGCACGGGTAAAAGCTCACCTGTATCAGGATTTACTACCTCTGAGGCATCAAGGCGGTTGATCATATCTACAGCCATCTGCCAATCGTCTTCGGTGACCTGAGTTCTCCCATCACTTTCTTGTGATGCTTTCCAATCCTTGTAGGCTTTGGAAGCTCTAGGGTTCTTATACTCTCCGGCTAGCTGTTGTAAGATAGCGGAGTCGTCCAAAACGAAGAAGCTATCGTTTACCTTTTCAGGTTCTAATAGCATCATATCGTATAGGCTACCAAAGGTTAGTGCTGGACTACTCTTTTTCAGTAACCCACGAACATAGAGCTCAAACAGCTTCATATCTTGCTGTTTTCCTCCATCTGCGGCGTATTTTAAAGCAGAGTAAGACAGGTATGGTTTACCTGTCCTCTCTACTAGTTTCTTAGCAAACTCCATTATAAAACGGTATTTGTTTCAGGGTCGTATAAATTACCCTCGTGCCATTCATATTCTTTACCTTTGTAGAGAACAATAGTTCCGTCTTTTAAAATCTCTAGATTTATAACGGCTTCGTTGTTTTCAAGAATACCCATTACACAAATTTTCTAAGTGCTTCAACTTGCTTGTCTGTAAATTTATTCCCGTGCTTGTCGAGAATCATCTGTAGTACAGCACCCTTGTTTGCATCAGGTGTAGACTTCAAGTAATCTATAGACTGCTTAAAGCTGTCGTCTTTTTTAGCGGGAGCTTGTGCTTTTGGAGCACCGCTCCCTCCGTGTGTATTGGTTGCGTCAGCATCAGCTGTATCGTCAATCAATAGTAGGTTTCCTAGTGCGTACTTCTTTCCGTAAGAAGAAGCACTACCGAATGCTTGAGGTGTCTGCATACCTTTCTGCTGGAGATCAACTCCAACGATAGCTGTTGCCCCTATGCGCTCGTTAGATTCATTGTCTACGATTCTTGCGTGTGATACAATCACTGGCAAAGAGGATTCACAATTGTATACCTCATCAATAACGAAGTGTACTTTGTACTTTTTGTTGAAGGGCTTGAGTCCTTCTAAGATATCTTCAGCTGAACGGAAGTTGTACTTCCCGAAGCTGTTGTAACGGCTTTTCTTAGCCTTGAATTCTTGCTGTATGTTTGACAGCTTTTCTCCTAGAGTCATAGTATTTAATTTAAGTTTGACTTCTAAATCAGGTGCAATATAGTTATTATCGTTGTGGATAACAAGTTTTTCGGTGTGTTTTTTCCTATTTGTTTCGGGCTTGTGCTTGGGCTTTTGGGAGCCCTGCACTGCACCCTACTGATAGCTTTGATAGTATCGGGTGCTATTAGGTCTTAAAAACCTAATAGCTATATACTGCTTGAGTATAGATTCTGAGTGAACAGCTGAGCTTACCCAAGTTAAGTGAAAAGACCCCCCTTTCCCCCCATCAGGGAGGAAGTTAGAAACACTCAACTCGGGTACTGCTTTCGTATGAGTTCTTCGCTCACAGCATCGCAAACCTATAGACGCAAGTCTCCACGCCGTCACTGAATCAATCAGCTAGTTGTATATGCTTTTGTTTAAACCTTGACACTCTAGCTAACAGCTAAAGGGGTTATCTCCGGTGCACATTATTCATCCGGAACATTGGCGAAGCTATTTTCAGTAACCATCTCTTCCAAACGTAAGGGCTTTTGTAGTTGCGCCCAATACAAAGCAACAAAAAAGACCCTATCAGTTCCAGCGTCTACCCCTCGCACGGTTCTAATAGAGTCTTAAATGTATACTCGCAAAACAATCAATACCGGGTAGAAGGATTGTTCGTGATGCAAATATACACAAAAAAATTAAATACCTCCGTCCCCATAGAAAATATATTCTTCATTCTCCCAATCTCTCCATTCAGCCTCTTGGAATTGGTACTCAATGTTGCCCATTGGTTTAGGCTTAGACTTAGCAGTATCTAAGTTGCGAAGAATCATCTTGAATGCATTTCTTAGGTGGTTGGTAGACATATCATCCACATCTACCTTTGTACCATCTTTAGTTGTCCAATAATACTTCATCTCTCTTTGGTTTTAAAGTTTATTGACAATTACTATGGTGCTGTTTAGTAAACACCTCAATCTGCCCCATCAGGGCTTCTACACGTTCGATGTCGTAAGCATCTAGAATCCGGTCAGCAAGACGGGCTCTTAATTTAACTCTGTCGAGTACTGAATAAAGATCAGTTTTCAATTCATCTAGCATAAGGCTTTGAATATTTTAGTTAATACAAATTCTATTGCAATTACCATTAGATAGCCTATAGCCATTGGCAACATCAATAACAACATAAACACGGATAGCAGATTCAATCTGCTGACAATTTCTTTAATCATAGTCATTCAATTTAAGTTATCAGTAACCGAGCGCCTTAAAGCGCTCTTGCATAGTTTAGGAATTCATTAATCTCCTTGTAGAGGTCTACCTTAGTGTGTACCACCTGAGTGCCCTCATTCAACACCTTTGGTAGTTCAGGTAGGTCAGGTATAGATACCACCCTACAAGTAACCCAATACTCACGTGAGGTCTCTACGAAGGCGCTAGTGGATTCTTTTTGCTCCACCCTTACCTCCATAAGTTCAGCATCGTCTTTGTACATTACAACCTTTACAAAAGCCATATCATCCCTATCAAACACCTGTAGGTCAGGGAAACGTTTTTTAATGTCAACAGCTAACTTCATAGTCTATTTATTTTGCGTACTTTTTTTAGTACATTATACAAATCGGACAGCACCTCCCGAGATATCGTAGATGCCTCATCCATTCCAGCAGTTTCGTAGCTGTGTAGCTCTTCGCTAACATCATCTAGTACGAGCTTTAAGCTCATCTCAATAGCCTTCAAATCGGCTTTGTTTAATTCTATCATCATAAGTCAAATGTAGCATTTAATTCGGTAACCCGCAAGTCTTTCCTTGCTGTCAGTCTTTGGTAATCTTTGGCGTTATGATACCCTTATGTCGGGCTCGGAGTCCACCTTAACCTGAATTGAATTGTAGTGTGGCAGAATACCCTTCACTCCCGAAGACATCCGGGAGTTGTCTTTACTCCGACTTATATGGTCATCAGGTACAAACCCCTATCAAACTCTTTGAGCTCTTCATAGGTTACAGACCTAATCGATTTTTCATCGGGCACAAGAACCTTTCTATCGGTGAAAGGCTTGTCGTATTTGTACCCGTTTCTGTCGTGCGTTCCCGCACCAAATTTCTTAGCTCTTCTAAGAGCCGCTCGTTTGCTTTCTGCAAACACGCTGTTACCACCGCCACATTCCCAAGCGAATACGTAACACATATCGCCATTGGTGTTTCTATACTTCTTCATAAGCATTTAATTTAGTTATCAGTAACCGGTATACCCTAGTCAGGGTATACCTTGTGTTTATATTTCATTGCTGAGAAAGTCCTCAACCATCGTATCCAAGAATATATGCCTTAGACTCTTTCCGGTGATTTCGTGCACAGCAAATTGCATTGCGTTCCAAATGTGTGTTTTGCTGTACTTGTTATCCTTTCTTTCGGTATAGAACTTGTGTTGGTCTTCGTTGTAACGATTGACAAACTCATCCATCAATGACCTGAGTACATCGTCAGGAAGGTTCTCTTTGATGATGTGGATGATGTCGTGGTTAGCAATGTCTTCTATCTTTTGATTCTTTCTCTTAAAGTCAATGGTGTATGGTTTTGCCCCTCCAAAGACTTCTACGGCGCTTATACAGCCGTTAGAATCCGTTTCTACCCAATCGTCAGTAGACTCTATAGTATGCTCTCTAAACACGTCTCCATCGGTTATGGTGAGCTTTGTGTCTCCTAGTGTGGCGAAGGTCTTGTTAAAGCCCTTGGCGTTCAGCACGCTTATTAATGTTCTCCTAGTCTCTTTCATATTCTATTTTAAATTTCAGTTGTTAAGTATTACTTAAGTACTCAGTAACCACCCTCCATCAGGAGGGCTTCATTTACCCGGGGAAACACATAATAGTTCCGGCATCGTACCATTCAAAGTACCATCCGTGCCGCTCAGCGAAGTTCCATAGCTTAGTCTCCACCCCAAAGGTGTAGAGTGAGCTCATATCGTAGTAATCAAAGTAAGGAATACCCTCTTTGTTTAAGTATCCACCTTCACCACAAATCCATATACCATCCGGACTTCCATCGAAGTCCTCAGTAGTTCCTACAATCGGGAACTTCTTCCCGAGTAGCTTCATCATATCTTCTCTGCTAGTCATAAAGCATTAATTTAAGTTATCAGTAACCAAGAGGGCTTACAGCCCTCTGTAAAGAATGTCATTAGGTATTTATATACCCTCTGCATTTTCAACTTTTGATAAAATCGAAGCAAGTGCTTCACCATTAAACACTTGAGTAACACCTGATGGTATTGGCTCAACATTGTAAAGGATGTCACCATCCATACCGAGGATTGCTACCTCAGCGCCTATCTCCATCGGGATAATGGAAACAGCTAGCCCGTTCGCAAACGGCAAGTACATTTTATTTTTCATAAAAAAGATCAGTTTTAAGTTATCAGTAACCCCCTCCATCAGGAGGGTTCTCATTAATCGTAATGAGAAGTTAGCTCATCAAATGTGATGTTTCTAGCTTCTGCCTCTTCACGTGTCTTGAAGTATGGCTCATTTGGATTTTCATCGTGCATCTCTTCACTAATGTCATCCCAACAAGACTCCACCACCCTAAAGATGTATGGGTTTTCTCCATTGCTGTTTAACAGCATAATCTCCTTCAAAGACAATCCTTCTAAGGTGTAGTATGTATCACCTTCATTGAATGGGTATTCCATAAAGCATTTATTTAAGTTATCAGTAACCCCTCCATCAGGAGGTTTTTTAATCTCTACGAATAGCATCCAAAACAAGGTTTCTTACTACCTCTACGAGTAAATTTCTACCCGTATCAGGGTTTTTGAGAGAGAAGGTTTCTTACTATCTTTACCTCTACGAGGAAATTTCTACCCGTATCAGGGTCTTTGTAGGTCTCGTATTCTACACCATCACCATATATATAGACACTTTCAACGTACTCCAAGTAAACTTCTTCCCATTCACCTATTTGGTAACTTTCATCTATGAGGTATTGGTCATCAGCTTTGTTGAACTCCTCACATCCATTCTCTCTAAGGTGGTTTACTAACTCTACCTCATCCTTAAAGTAGATAGTTTCTTTAGCCAATTCAGGCTTGAATTTTATTAGTCGCATAAGACATAATTATTTAAGTTATCAGTAACCCCCTCCTAAGAGGGTTTAATCAGTAGTGTTGGAACAGCGCTACCTCATCAGGCTCATTGTCCATCTCGAGGTGCATCAGGTTCTCATCATTGCTCCAAAAGTTTACAGCGTTCTCAAACGTTCCTAGCGTTCCTGAGACAAGTTCATCTCTG
>Ga0208162_1001495_pt1 | contig 12079 bp, 16 predicted proteins | sample CB_VirMetaG_4_FD_184539 | JGI IMG/M metagenome (GOLD analysis project Ga0208162, IMG submission 184539) | Freshwater to marine saline gradient viral communities from Chesapeake Bay - CB_1508_1M Viral MetaG (SPAdes) (version 4) | ecosystem: Environmental > Aquatic > Marine > Coastal | place: USA... | reverse complement strand
AATTTTACAGTCTTTAGAAAAAGAAAAAGATTTAAAAGCTTCAAAGTTTGAAAGATTTTTATCTGTTACTTTGGGTAAATCTTCTACAAGATATTTAAAAATAGCTGAAGAATCTGAGCCAATGATGGAGTTCTTAAAAACATTACGTTATGATTTAAGAAGAATTGGCGGTGAAAGAATGCCGGGAGTTAAAGAAGAAACTTACGGTGAAACAATTGGAAGATTGTTTGGGTTTTTCCACATGAATTTAGATTATTCTTTAAATAATATAGATAGAGTTTTTAATAGAAGCAGATTTAAAACAACTATTTCTAAAGAACAAAACGACCAGCTTCTAGCTTTAATATCAACCAATGGCAAAGCTACAGAAATAGGTGGCAAGCCAATAGATGACTTTGTTAAAGAAGCTTATTTTGGAGACGGTAAAAAACGTATAGGTATTAAACAATTATTAGATAGAGCTTTTGCAGTTGGTAATGAATACGGGTTATTTGCATTTAATCAAAAAGTTCAAAACTACTTTCCACATAAATTTAATTATTCTAAATTATCAGATCCTGTAAACAGAGAAAAATTTGAAGATCTTTTAATACAATATAATCATGCTAATCCTTTGGGAATAGAAGATGTCAAGCTTCAAAAGTTTTACGATGTCTATGGTAGAGAAATAGAAGGCTTACCGGAAAATACTTTAGGAACTGACATGCAAGTTTTTGGCAGAGATTTTTTAGTTGATGCTAATGGCAATGAAGAATTAGCTAAACGATTAAAAGCTAAAACTATTGTGGATAACATGCTTGAAAAACGTTGGACTCCTTTTGAGTATCAAGGAGCCGGTAATGTTGGGAATGGTTATGGCTTTATGAAACATAGAGTATTTGATATTCCTGATAGTGAATTAATTCCTTTTATTGAAACTGATGTACGTTTAGTACTCCAAGATTACTTTACAAATTTATCACAAGGAGTAGCCAGAGCTAAACACTTTGGTAAAACTAAACAAGATTTTGAAAATAAATTTATAAATCCTATTCGTGAAGATTTATTAAATAAAGGAATGGCAAGAGAAGATGCTGAAAAAATTGTAACTGGTGTTAGAACTATTTATGGTAAAGTTACTGGAGTAGATCAAGATAGAATTGCAAATAAATTTTTAAGAAGTGCATCAGACTGGGGAAGACTTAGCCAGCAAATGGCTCACTTACCTTTAGCTACTTTATCAAGTATTACAGAACCTTTAATTCTTTTATCTCGTGTAGGTTTAAGAGATACACCTTCTGCTGTGTATGAAATAGGTCATGCTCTAAAAAAAGAAACAGGTAAAACTTTTGATAGAGCAGTACAAGGTATTAAAAGATTAAGTGGTAAAAAGACTAAAGGATTTAAAGACTTAGAAGATGAAGAGTGGCGAGAAATTTATGAAACTGGATTAGCTCTAGAACAAGCTGTGATGGACAGGATAGAGGGCTTAACTGGTGAAGCTCTTACTGGTGATGTAGCTAAAGGATTACAAAACGCTTTCTTTAAATCTAATCTTTTAACACAATGGACTTCTGCGGTACAGCTTGCTTCATTTAACACTGGTAAAAAATTACTACGAAGAAATATAGAAAGACTTTATAAAGATCAACAAGGTATTACAAAGTTAGGTGCTCCCAAGAAAAAATATTTACAAGATCAATTAGAGGACTTAGGTGTTGATGTTAATGATGGCTTGTCTTGGTATGGTAAGTACATGGAAGATGGCACCTTTAATTATAATAAATCCATAGGTGATGAATTTTATAATGATAGAATAGTTAGAGGAGCTAACAGATTTGTAAAAGAAATTATTTTAAATCCAAGCACAGCAGAAGCTAATAGACCTTTATGGTTTTCTTCTCCTGCTGGTCAGCTTCTTATGCAGTTTGCTGGTTATCCTACTGTATTTAGTAATACTGTTTTGAAAAAGTTTATTACAGATATGAAAGATTATCCTTTAGTTGCTTCTCCTAAAGTTGCATTAACTACTGTACTTATGACATCAGTAGCTATGATGGGTAACTATGTTAGATCTGGTGGTAAAAACTGGGAAGAACAAGAACCCGGTGAGTTAGTATATGAAGCAATCAGAAGATGGGGTGGTGCTGGCTTTTTTGAATATCTAGATAGAATTGATACTAATGTTAATTTAGGTGGTGGTCAGTTTGCATCACTAGCTAAAGCATTTACTGGTCCTCTCGGTCAAGACGTTATTGATTCTCTTATTTATAGAAAAGGTATAAATGAACTAGCATTAACAAACTTACCAGCTTATTCAGCTTTACCAAAAGAAACTAGAGATAAACTTAAAAAGTTTGGTAGAAATGTAGACAAAGATATTTTAGAATTTTTAAAAGATGAAAAGGAAAAGAAAATTCAATATGCAAAAGGTGGTGTAGTAGATGTACCACAAGCTATTAATGAACCTGATGAAAGAATTAATCCATATACTGGAGAGCCTTATAATGCTACTGCTGAGTTTATACAGGACGAAGAGGATAGAGATTTAGAAGCACAGATGAAAGGTCTTGGGCTTAAGTAATGTACAAGTACTTCAAAGACTCTGAGTTAGCTTGTCGACACACAGGACAACAAGGAATGGACCATGACTTCATGCAGAAGCTAGAAGCTATTCGTGAAGAATGTGGATTTCCTTTTATACTTACCAGTGCTTATCGACATCCTAGCCACCCAATAGAGGCACGTAAGTCTAAGCCGGGTGCACATAGTTCAGGTAAAGCTGTAGATATAGCTGTAAGCATGGACAAAGCTTTTAAAGTTGTTGAAGTAGCTTTAAAGCATGGAATAAAAAGAATTGGAATAGCTCAGAAGGGTGATGAAAGAACTAGGTTTATTCATTTAGACGATGATACATCTAGACCACATCCTAGAGTTTGGTCGTACTAATGTTATTATATACAGAGAAACAATTAGATACAGCGTACAGAATAGACTGTAAAGCTAGAACAAAGTCAGGTCTTGCGTGGATAAAGCGTGAAGAGTTTAGACCTTTATATGAGGATTTGGTAGAGGCATTTATGGTTGCATACGATGAAGATGTTTTATTGGGAGCTGATGTTCCAGTATATCTTCTTGATGCAGTTAATGATTTATTGGAAGGTACAATAACAACAGAGGAATTACAATGAAGGATAAATTAAAAAGTTTATTAAGTGCGTTTGCTCCTACACTTGGAGCAGCTGTATGTGGTCCATTAGGTGGACAAGTTGGACAAATACTTAGTAAAATTTTGGGAGTACCTAACAATCCTAGGTCTCTTGAGGATGCTATGAATAACCTGACAGCTGAACAAATGGTTGAACTTAAAAAAGCTGAACAAGATTTTAAAGTTCAAATGAAAGAGTTAGAGGTTGACGTATTTGAATTAGAAGTAGACGATAAACAAGATGCTAGAAAGAAATTTAAAAAGGATTGGACACCTAGAATACTAGGAACCATTACACTAACAGGGTTCTTTGGTTACATATTCTTAGTAACTTTACAACCGCCTGACAGTACTTCAGATACTATCGTGTCTTTAGTGTTAGGTTACTTAGGAGGTTTGGCAAGTGCAGTAATATCTTTTTACTTTGGTGCTTCCAATACTCCTGATAAAGATGAATAATGAAATGGTTACTAATAGTTTTGTTCAGTTTACCATGTATTGCTGATTGGCAAGATTGGAACAAGACTGATAAGCTTTTATGGAAAACAAATTTAGTTTTAGACGTTCTAGATGCATCTCAAGCTTATGACATGATTCATTGTCAAAACAATAATCCAAACTGTGTTTATGTAGAAAAAAACCCCGTGTTTGGAGAACGCCCAAAAATTGAAAACATTTTAATCGGTAAAGTTGTTGGAAACATTATACTTTATCAAGTGTTAGATAACTTTCCTGAGTCGAGAAGAACAGGATTAATTCTTTCCAACGGTATAAAATGTTATGTGGTTATAAATAACAATAATATTGGGTTGAATTTTAGATTTAATTTTTAGAATTTAAGAGGCTACAAGCTCTTGAATTTTAAAGGTATGACCTTATAAAGGTTGTATCATTGGAAGCTCTTAGAAAGGCTTACAAAGCGTTCTAAGGCTATTATAAACTTGCTTAATAAAAGGAGTATATTATGAGCAGAAATATATTGGACCTTAATGGTCTATTCACACCAACCTATGTGGGATTTGACAGACTCTTCAATGAGATGTTAAAGACACAGTCTCGTGGTAAATCAGTACCACAATATCCACCCTATAATCTTATCAAGGATGGAGAAAACTATACAATTGAAATGGCTATGGCAGGACTTACTGACAAGGACATTGATATTGTTCTTGAAGAAAGAACCTTGACAATCTCTTATGATAAAACAGAAGAGACACGTGAAAACTTGGTTCATCAAGGATTAGCTCAACGTTCTTTCAAAAGAAGTTTTAATCTAGCCGATGATATTGAAATCAAGAAGGCAACACTAAAGAATGGATTACTTTCTGTAGAAATGGAAAGGATTATTCCTGAAGAGAAGAAACCTATAAAGATTAAGATATCTAAATAGATTAACTATCAAATCTTCTACCATTTAGGTGAGCCTCTATCTTGTTATGAACTTTATCAAGCTCGGTAGTGGCTTCCCTAATGGTAGTTTTTAAAATGTTATAATCTTCTACGCTTAAAAACTTCTTAAGCTTTTCAATATCGGTAGAGGTTCTTTCGGTAATGAGTTTACCGGACTTGTCGTATAGCAAGGTATAGCTGAGAAGCCTTGCTTCTTCTCGTTTTGTTCTCATGATTCTAATCCTGTGAAAGTTATCTTATCTTGTCTGCCTCTAAGTCCAGCTTTCATGTAAGATGTAGCACGACCTTCAAAGAAGTTCTGATGCTCAACTCCCATAACTTCATCTAACCAACCAAGAGGATTCTCTCTTTGGTCATAGTTAGTCTTTAATCCTAGCTGAAGTAATCTTCTGTCAGCTATATATCTGTTGTAAGCGTACATATCTTTCTTAGTAAGACCTTGAATGTCTCCCATGTCAAACACTAGGTCAAGGAACTTATCTTCAAGCTTTACCATTTCACGACATATCTCATAGATTTCTTTTTTAAAATCGTCTGTCCATATATCTATGTTCTCTTGAATAAACTGTCTAAATAGTTTAGTCATTGCTTCAACGTGCATAGATTCATCACGAATAGAATAAGTAACAATCTGACCCATGCCTTTCATACGTCCAAAGCGTGGGAAGTTTAATAGGATTGCAAAGCTTGAGAAGAGTTGCAGTCCTTCTGTAAAGGCTGAATAGACTGCTAAAGTTTTTGCAATGCTTTTTTTATCCTTTAGTGTTGTCTTGATACCACTAATGTATTCGTGCTTGTCAGACATCTCTTCGTACTCTGCAAAAGCTTTGTACTCTATCTCCGGCATACCGACTGTATCAAGTAATAAGCTGTAAGCATGTTGGTGAATAGATTCCATGTTAGCAAACGATGCCATCATCATACGTGCTTCAGGCTTTTTAAAGATTCTCATGTATCTATCTATGTATCCTGAACCAACATCAACATCAGACTGAGTAAACAATCTAAAAATTTGTGTCAGTAGATTCTTCTCAGTCTTTGAAAGTTCTTGCCAGTCTTTAACATCTGTATGTAGTGGTACAGACTCCGGCATCCAGTGCATTTGGTTTTGTAATACATAGTAATCAAACATCCATGCATCATCAAACGGTTTGTAATATTCTCTTGTTCCTAATAGACTCATTTTTATTCCTTAATAATTATATCTGCTTCAGTTTCAATAACAACTCTTGCACCACAAGATAAAATAGGTTTATCATTACCGCCATATCTAACGGTAGACTCTCCTAAAATTTTTACCTCGTGACAATACGTATTTGTTTTACCCTGCTTTATCGTAATAACAGGTTCGTTGGTATTATTTTTTTTATTTGATCGTATTTTATGTTGATTTACGTGGATATATTTTTTTGTCATTCTTCTTCCTTTGGTAAATAAACATAAACTTCTGCCTTACATTTAGGGCAGCTTAAATTGGTTTCAATGAGGTAAGCGTTTTCATCTTCTTCAATGTCGTGGTCTCCACCCCAAATTAATTTTGTGTTACAGTGCCAACAGTTCATACTATCTAAAAGGCTTTATATCTTGTATCCAAGTTACCAAAGCCCATCGTTCTCCTTTTGTTATTGGTGTTACTTTATGAAGCACATAACTAGGAAACAACACCATGTCTCCAACTTCCATATGTATTGGTCTGTCTGCTCCTTGTTTTAAAACAATCTCTCCACCAGCACAGGTGTCAGAAAGTAAAATAGATACAGATATTTTTCTGTTAGAATAAATACCATCGCCTATGTCTGTGTGCCAATCGTAATGACAGCCTTCTTTGTAATGCAACAGTTGTAGATTATCAAAGATACCTGCAATATCAAATCTAAAATAATCATCATTATAAATTTTAACAGTTTCAAAAATCATTTCAGCTAGTGCTAAGTCTTGAAAAGGATAAACATCTACCTTTCTAACATCATTAACTTTGGTAGACTCTTTATCGTTTCCATGTACTTTACCTTCCCATTTCTCTACAGTATCAGACATTCTTTTAATCATTAAACATTCTGATTGGCTCAAAAAGTTATGAATGTTTTTAAACATCTCAGGCTTGGGATTGTTTGGTTGTTGTAAGTACATACTATCCTTCACATGCAATACATTCCACTTCATCAAGTTTGATACGTGGAACTTTTATATTAACGTTCTCTGCATTACGAGCAGCATTAGATCTAAAGTAATACAAAGACTTTAGTTTGTTTGCACCATACCAATGAACATCATTGACATACTGCATATATTCATCATGCACTTCTTGTGGCTCTGTAGCTTTGGGAAGTGTAAAGAATAAATTAACAGACTGTGATTGACATATAAACTCCTGCCGTTTAAACGCATGTTCAACAATCCATATTTGATTTATCTCATTAGCAGTTTTAAATACTTCCTTCTCTTCATCAGTAAGAATATCTAGATGCTGAACAGAGCCATCCATACCTGCAATGTCTTTCCACAGCTTGGTAAGCTCGTCAGCCTTCAATCCTTTCTTCTTTAAAAGTTTTTCTAAGTGTTTGTTTTTGACTTGGTACGTGCCTGAGAGAGTTTTGTGCGTGTAAACATTAGCACGGTATGGCTCAATCGAAGGAGACGTACCACTGCAAATGATACTGCTAGAAGCGTTAGGAGCAACAGCCAAAAGGTGAGCATTCCTAAGACCACTGCCACTAATATCAGGAGCCTCACCACGTTCTTCAGCGAGTCTACGAGAAGCCTCCATGGATTTGTCTTTAATATGCTGAAAAGCTTGGTAGTTGAATCCCGTAGCGAAGATACTTTCAAAAGCGATATTATTTTTTTGAAGATACGCATGGAATCCCATTGCTCCAAGACCCACTGACCTTTCTCGGTAAGCAGAGTAAGCAGCTTTCTTAAAGCCTTCCTTACCTTCTCGGATATGTTTTGTAAATCTTTTGAAGTTTGCATTGTATTCTCCTAGTTGTGTTGTATCAATTGCATTGTCTATAAAGTGTTGGAGTACGTTGTCCAACATGGTTATTAAATCATCTATGAACTGTTCGTTCTTTGACCACTTGTCAAAGTGTTCTAAGTTTACAGAAGATAAACAACACACTGCTGTTCTCTCGTCATTAGTTGGTAGTGTAATCTCAGAACATAAATTACTTTGTTTGATTTCTAATCCCAAGTCTTTTTGTTTCTGTGGTAAAGCCTCATTACAGTTATCAAGATTTACAATGTAAGGCTCTCCTGTTTCTGCTCTTGCTTGTATTAATTGAAACCATAAGTCACGAGCATTAATAACTTTAACAGCTTCATTAGACTTAGGGTCTACCAATCTGTAGTCTGCATCATCTTCTACAGCTTTTAAAAATTCATTGTTAATGTTTACAGCGTTGTGAAGGTTAAGACATTTACGATTGATGTCTCCACCTGATTCTTTTCTCATGTTAATAAACTCTTCAATTTCAGGATGCCATATATCCATGTAAGCTGCGTAAGAACCACGCCTTGTTACGCCTTGATTAAAGGCAAGCATCTGAGAATCTACGACATGCATGAAAGGAATGGAACCAGTAGACTTACTACCGTGAGTAGTAGATACACCATTACTACGCACATCTCCCCAATATCCACCGATACCTCCACCTGAACTTGCGAGCCATATGTTTTCATCATAATGAGCAGATAACCCAGTCCTACTGTCAGGAACATAATTGAGGAAACAACTAATAGGAAGCCCACGCTTCGTGCCTCCGTTGCTAAGAATAGGAGTGCTAAACATGAACCAACAATTGGAACTGTATTCATAAAGTCTCTGAGCAAGCTGATAATCAGTGACACCTTTGTAGGTTGCTCCGAAGACGGAGGCTCTTGCGAATGCTTCTTGGGCATGGGTTTCTCCTTCGATAAAATATCTGTCTCGTAATGTATCAAGACTAAATTTATCTAGCTTCGATTCATTGTCATAATTAATTTTAATTCCTAAATATTCTTTAGGTCCAACTGTATCTTCGACCATTAAGTGTTCTCCATGTCGTGTACGTAAAGCATTATTATAGCATAATGTAATATTTTAAGCAAGTCTTTTCGATTCTTTCCTTCTTTATTTCCATATCTTTTTGCGTACTTCATTATGTTACCCAACGCAAAACCTTCACCATGTCCACTATCAATGATAACATCGGTTGCTTGGTATTTATCGGATGCATAATGCTGACTATATGTAGCATCAATGTATGTTTGAATCTCTTGTATAAGTTTGTGCTCATTAAATTTATAATTAATCTTTTTCATTTATCCATTCCTTCGGTAATGTTTCTTCACTAAACCATCTGAAACCATTCAGCTCAGCCCATTCAGCATGTGATCTTTTTGTTTTATCTTTTCTTAGTTTAGCTCCCGGCATAGGTGAGTTAGGCTTTTGAAAAACAAATACCAACTCATAGTTATCAGGTAATGCATCCCTAATATGTATGTACTTACTATATTCTGCGTAATCCCAAAACCTACCTTTTGCTTCTATGAGTATGACACTTCCATCAAACTCTTTTACAAAGTCAGCTTCGTAACTTTTAGGTATGACATATTTAATAGTATCCCAATGGTGCTTCCAGTCCTTGAGAAATTCTTGGTGAAGATTATATTCCCAAACACTGTCGTAACCTTTAGGAGCTTTAAGATCTCTTGGTCTAACCTTACGTGGTATTCTCTTAGCCATCTATAAATCTCGCAGTTATTTCATCAACCTTTGGTTCTCTAACTGTAGTGGTTAGATACGTAAGACCTTTAGAGTATTCAAAGACTCGAAGTCCTTGACCCTCGTTAGCATCTTTATGACATTCAAACTTGTGAGGACAGTAGACACAAAGCATTGGAAGCTTCATGTTACCTGAACTGCCTTCAGGGATAGGTTCGTAACATCTCTCCGGAGGAGTAGTCTCTTTTAATTGAGACTTAACCTTTTTTATTTTAGCATCTATATTAGGTTTGTCAAGATCTTGAGGTTTAAAAAGTGCTAATTCTCCAGTCTCTTTGTTGATAGCTAAGAAACCACCACCAGTTGTGCCTTCAGCTTTCTCATAACCAGCAAGCTGAGACATATATCCAAAGCTATCTTCTTCAGCAAGAGTACCATTCCTAAATTTATTGAAGGCATATCCTGATGCTGACTTAATATCTACAACCTCACCATCAATCTTACAATCCATGTGACCCATGATGCCTTTGATTTTAATTTCTTTCTGTTCATCAGTAACTTCATGACCTGCAAGTTCTGTCAAGAACAACACAACTCTTTCAAGTAAATGACCGTACAAAAACTTAATCATAGTCTCAGGTCTAATAGCATGAGGCTCACGCTTAGAGTTTTGTTCGTACCACAATTGTCTTGTAGGCTTTCCAATGTTAGACATACGCAATGTAAAGTCTTTGTTAGCACGAGGAGTTAGCCAATCCTTTAATGCTTGTTTCATAAAGTCAGCAAACTTATCTAAGTCTTCTTCGCTTACATCAATTGCTTCACCTTTTCCAAGGATAGCTACCTTGTCGTATATATCTTTAACGACTGTATCAAGCTGTTTCTTTTTCATAATTTTTCTCTTTAATGTTATTTATAATATCAATAGCAATATTAATATCCATTTTAAACCATTCACCGTTCCTATCTTTGCAAACTTTATCACATCTTTCATGTGCTAAACTTTCTGCAAGTTTGTTATTATCAAATAATTTACTATAAACAAGTTTATAATCTCTTTTAGGACTAGATGTTTGGTATCCATTGCATCTGTTTTTAGCATTAACAGCCCTGCCTATCTTTATCCATTTTTCCCAAGCAGGATTAGTTACAATATATACTTCGCCTTCATCGCCAAATTCATCATATCTTTTTCTATTTTCTAAATCTACTTTTTCTAATTTTTTTCTTAATGTTATTTCGTCTAATCTTTTTCGTTCACAACTTTGACAAACATATTCTCTTCTAGCTTTTCGTGAAGCAAGCCAATTAAAGTCAGAGCTTTGTCTATCACTAATAAGTTTAACATCACACTTATGACATTTTGGATTTTTTTTAACACTCCAATCAGCCGTGTAACCTTTATGATTTTTATTTGTTTCCATGTAACATTCCTATCATATCTTTATTATATGTTTTATCTCTATGCTTAGTAAAATACATGCTTCTATCTTTTGGATTAAATTGTATTAATTGTACTCCAGCTTTTACTTGAGCTTTTGATCGACTAGTACATTTAGTAAAATTATTATCTGAAGTTTTGTGGTGTTGTTCATTAGCAGTTTTAACATCTATAAGTATAACCTTATCATCTTTTATAGCAACTAAATCAACTAAACCAGTACAACCACAGTTTCGGAATACTTCATATCCATTATCCCATAACCATGTTACTGCATAATATTCTGCAACATCACCTTTCCTACTGCTATCATCTTTGTTATCAGTGTGTTTCATCCCAAGACCTCCCAATCTTAAATTCTCCATCTAACGGACAACGCATCTTGTAGTACTCACCAGCTTCTTGAATGCTTTTCACTGCAAGTTGTCCAACCTTATTGGCTCTACATTCAGAGACTTCTATCTGCCATTCATCGTGGATGTTAGCAACTAATTTAAAAGGTGTCATGCTAAGTTCTAAACGATTACAAAGTATAGCTAAAGCTTTCTTCATAACAATAGCACCACCACCTTGAAGTAAAGTATTTAAAGCAGCGTGTTCACTTCTGACATAGATCTTTCTACCATCTAATCCTTTGAGGAAACCTCTTTGAGCTGCTCGTTGCACTTTATCCTTAAGAGTTCTAAGTGATGGCAGATTATCGAGGAAACGGTTCTTAAGTTCTGAACCTTTTCTTCTAGATCCTCCAACGACTTTACCAAGTTTCTCGTCTCCTGCTCCGTACACAAGTGCATAGATGAATGTCTTTGCTGTATCTCTTGATTTAAGTCCTGCAAGTTTTTGGTTAGTAGTGTGTATGTCTCCATTAACAACTTCATTAGTATACTCCTGATCGTTCATGTAGTGTGCCAACATTCTAAGTTCTAAACCTGAAGCATCAACTCCAAGTAAAACATTACCTTCATCAACAGTCCAACAGGCTCTACATTCTTTACCGAATGGACTGTATACAGCAGGGACTTGAGCCATGTTTGGATGACTGTGAGACATACGTCCAGTGATAGTTCCATTAGGAATAACAGAACCATGTACTCTCCCATCATCTTCCAAGGCATCAAGCCACGACTGTATTTGAGCTATTCGTTTTTGGTAGAGTAGGAAGTCAGCTATCAGCTTAGCCTCACGAATATGCTCTATCTTTTTCAGTGTTCCTTCATCAACAATAGGCTGACCTGTAGGAGTAAACCTCTCAGGTTTCCAACCAAAGTCTATCAAGTATTCACCGATCTGTTTACGACTTCCAAGATTAAACTCTTGTAGTTTCTTTCTCATAAAA
>Ga0208162_1001492_pt1 | contig 12100 bp, 13 predicted proteins | sample CB_VirMetaG_4_FD_184539 | JGI IMG/M metagenome (GOLD analysis project Ga0208162, IMG submission 184539) | Freshwater to marine saline gradient viral communities from Chesapeake Bay - CB_1508_1M Viral MetaG (SPAdes) (version 4) | ecosystem: Environmental > Aquatic > Marine > Coastal | place: USA... | reverse complement strand
CAGCATCAGCCAGGGCGGGCACCGGGCGCAGGCCCTCAGCCTCAGCCTGAGCCTGGGCGATCGCCCACAGCTCAGCCAGGGCATCAGGCGCCCAGGCGCGGGACGCGCCCCGCAGGGTGATTACGCCCCTGCGGGCCAGGCCGGGGGCGAGGGCGCCAAAGGGGCCAGCGATGGGCTGGCCGTTGCACCAGAGGGCCACCCGATCCGCCCAGTTCAGGGCCTCGGATTGCAGGGCAAAGCACTGGGCGGGGGTGAGGCTGTAACGGCGGGCGAACAGGGCGAACAGGTGGCGGGCATCGCCAGCCAGGCGGCAGCCAGCAACCGGGGCGGGGGCGGGCTCAGCCTCAGGCGCGGGGGTGGGCTCAGCCTGGGCGGGCAGGGCCTCCCGTGCCAGCTCGCGCAGGCGCCCCAGGTTCACGTATTGGCCCGCCACCAGATAGCAAAGGGTGCGGCAGCGCCCGCGCGCGGGGCTCTTTTGAGCATTCACGCCCGCAGCGCGCAGGATCGCGAGGGCATCAGCGGCAGGAATCAGGGTTGCCATTAACAGATAAGGGATAACGCTCACCCTTTATAGGTGCGCGCGCGCCACCCGGCAACCCACACCCCGCACCGCCTGTGCCGGATATCCGGGCGGCCGGGTTGCTGCCGGCACGGGCACCCCCGGCAGCCTGCGGGGTGCCCTCCATATAGAGGGCGCGCCCGGGTGAGCCTCATCAACCCCACGGCGGGTGAGCCTCATCAACCCCACGGCGGGTGAGCCTCATCGGGCCGGCGCAAGTTACAGATACAAACGAGCCGCACCGTTTCACTCACAAACCCTCCACGGGTTCGTGATTCAAACCCGCTGCGGCCGTGCACACTTTGCCGTGCAATCGCATCTGCGATGTAGCCAACTGCCCGCGCAGTTCGCTACACCTCCCGCGCAATCGCGATTGCAGGCTGTCACAAACCGTGTGCCGCTATATGTAAAGAATAGGGGTGTGCGCGCCGGGCGCCGGGCGCCGGGGCGCTGGCGTGCGGCGGCGCGGCGGGGGCGGATAGGCGGGCGAGAATATATGCGTAAATATGCTTGGAAATGCCTTTAAGAACCCGGCTTGAAAAGTTCTTCAAATTTTTTGACGAATTTATTTTATATAAAAAACCAGCCTAGCGCAACTCCCTGGCCTCGCGCGCGATAGAAAAACCGGCTGCGCGCGAATTCTTGATGTTTTTGATGCGAGCTGTTAAGATTTTTGTGCCCCAGCGACGGACCAACGTCCTGAGGCGTGATCAACCCACTGAGCCTGAGCTGATGACAGGAATTATACGGCCCCTTGACGGGCTGGAAAAAGTGCTGCGCTACGAGCCAGACACTGGGCGATTCTTCTGGTTAGTCGATAGACCCAGGAAGACAAAAGCAGGTGACGAAGCGGGCTACAAGAACAAAAGAGGCTACATAGAGATTAGATACAACCACAAAACCTACAACGCACATCGCATCGCATGGTATTTGCAAACCGGGCATGATCCGCAGGCGATGAAAATTGATCACATAAACAACGAAAGAAGCGACAACAGGTTTAGTAACCTGCGACTGGCAACGGAGAAAGAAAATGCAAGAAACAGAAAAAAGGGCGAAGGCGTGACTTCAAAATACAAAGGAGTTCACTGGTATAAAAGGCATCAAAAATGGAGAGCCTCAATCGGTCACGCGGGCGGATGCATGCACCTTGGATATTTTGAAGACGAATACGAAGCTCATCTTGCATATTGCAGGGCAGCCTTAAGGCTTCAAGGCGAATTCGCCAACTTCGGCTAAATGGCACAGGGGCGCACAAGCGCCCCTTTTTTAATCTTCCCGCTCATAAGCCGCTTCAATCAACTTCCCGCAGCAATCGCACCGAAGCTCGTGATCCTCCCAATTGATCACGGTGTCGACCATGCACCAGCCGTCGTGCCCATTGGTCAAAGCAATCGATTCACGCTCCTCAGCAGCACACCTCTTACAAGTCGCGCCACCGTCATCCATCAACCCATACAACGGGTAGCCACCAGGCCACACATACGGCTCAGGCACGAGCTGATCGGCCAGCCTGAGTGACTTCGACCCGATCGTCATCGTTTCTGCTCCTTGCGCTCAGGCCAATCCTCGTTAGGATTTTTAGGATTGTTACGCTCGTGATACATCTCTAGATAACGCTGATCCATTTCCTTGATTAGCTGTTGAATTGTTTTAGGTTTGCGCATGAATTTCAATGACACGTTGCAAAGGTATTGCCGCAACCTGTGGCACCACAGCGTTGCCTAAGGCTTTAAGACGGTCCACCCGACCGGAAAGCCCATCATCTCCTCGACGAAGGACGGGTTTAGATATGTACCCCCCCCATTCTGGGTTGAGCACTGCATCACGACGACCCCAGGCAATCGCCCCTTCTCCGCTGCTTTCTGATAGTTCATATTCAGTCCGCTGTCCTTGTAGTCCCGAGTGGTTGGCGTTGGTGGTGGTGTCGGCGCACCGACCGCCCTTGGGAAGCCCGCTGCTGCCAGCATCTGCCGCGCCGCACTGCCGCCGTCCAGTCCTTTCGGCCCGCCTTGGCTGGTCTGCGCTACCGGCGTGGGCAATAGCCTCACGGCAGCCGGCAGCCCATTCCGTGGATTGTGCGGATTGAAGTTGCCTCTCTTCTCCGCATCGTTTGCGCGAGGGGTAGGCAATAAGCCACCAGCGGTCGCGTTGGTGGCAGGCTCCCACAGCACTTGCCGGAATACATGCCCATTCCGCATCAAACCCTGCCTCGGCCAGTTCTCCGAGAACGGTGTCCAGTCCGTTAGCAAGGATCGCTGAGACGTTTTCCAAGACGATGTATCGCGGCTCCACCAAGCGAACGACTCGCATGAGTTCGTAAAACAAACCCGACCGAGTGCCTTGCTTGATGCCTGCTTGCTTGCCAGCGGTGCTGATGTCTTGGCAAGGGAATCCACCGCAAATAACGTCGGCTGAATGTTGCTTTGGCTGGAATCTGCAGATGTCATCGTGAATTGGAACTATTGGCCAATGCTTGCGCAGAACTGACTGGCAGAACGGTTCACGCTCAACAAACGCAACCGTTTCATACCCGCCGACCAAACGCTCTGCGGCATAACTGAAGCCGCCTATACCGCTAAACAGGTCAAGCAGTCGCAGTGTCATTCGACGTCCTTCCTGCCGCGTGCATCCAGTTTCCATCCATATTCGAGATGTGTCTGTACCTGACGCAACGCAACCTCAGGCGTCACCTGAATGCGACCCTCGACGCGGTTGCGCATCGTTGAGCGGCTGCCACCAGTGCCGTACATCGAAATCACGCGATCACGGTCTGGAATCCACATGCACCACTCATCGCCATCGCGCAGGGTGACGGGAGCGCCAGCTTTCAATATCTCGGCTGGTGCCACCTCGGAGCGGTCGCAGTAACCCCAGCGATCCTTGGGGACGGATTCAGAGCAGTGGTCGCAGGCGAGTGCGCTCCAGGAAAAGTGCCGCACCAGCGATACGTTCTGGCAGTAAGGGCAGCGGATGAAGGCGCCCGAGCGTGGGGCGCGGGTGTGGCGGGTGATGAGTTTCATATTGATGAAATTAAAGTCGATTGAAATTGATAAGTTCGACCCCACTTAGCATGTCTTGCAAGCTTCGGAGTGGCTGCCGCTTGCTCTTCCGTCCAACCAAGACGAAGCCTGCGGTAAAAAGTTGTGCTATCAAGACCGTGACACTCCATCCATTCAATTGCTGTTTTAGTTATACCATTAATTGTGATAAGACGATTATTGATCTTATTGTTTGCCTGCTGCTTGCTTGTAGCCCAACGACAATTAAGTGGCTCGTAATTACCAGTCGTATCAATCCGATCAAGCGTTAAACCTTCTGGGCATTCTCCCATGTCACTCAAGAAAGCCTGAAAGCTATTCAGCCATGTATCACAAATAGACACATGGCGGTAATGCGGGTCGCGCCTACATCTTGTTTTCATATTAAGCCAAGCGTTATAAGTCCTTGACTTGGCTTTCCTAACTGCATTGCCGTGTCTTCTTGTGCAGCCGCAGCTTTGAGCCGGTGATGTTTTTCTAGTAAGCACAGAATTTCTAATTGCAAATATTTTGCCACAGTCACATTTACATGTACTTGCAGGACGCCTGCCGCCGGATTCAATAATCGGTTCCGCAGTCGAAATAACTACAAGCTTCCCGAATCGGGCGCCAATTGGCGGACCCGGCTTGAATTGATTACGTGCTGGCATCAGTAGCTAATTCGAACAGAGCCAATCCCATCAATCGGCACGCCAAGTCGATGGGCGGCTCCCGCGGATAAGTCTATGCCGCAATCGCACCTGTCAGTGACCGGCACCGTCAACACGCGGCCGCGGTGGTGCACCGTAACGCGCGTGCCACATGGCAAAAAAGGATGCGCGGCAGATAAACCCCAGTGCTCATATCGCTGACCGCAGTACGTGATACGACCGGCGTACCAGTCGCTGTAAACAGTTGCGGTAACTGGCCTCGCCTCCGCCGGCACTGACGCCAAATGCTGAAGAATCGCGGCAAAGAAAATCAACGTGCGTTTCATGTTTCAAGAATAAATAACAAGAACTAAGGACTCGCGCGGCGCTACTTCGCCGCCAGCGCCCAGAAAGGCGCACGCGATGACTCGCCCATCTCACGCTGCAGCTCCCGGCACACCACCTTCACGACCACGCCATCGGTCGCGAACGGGCGATTCCACAACGTCCCCGCCTTCCACCGCGCATGCAGCAGCTCAACTTCCTCGATGCGGGTTGCGAGCAGCGAATCCACGCAGTCGAAGCCCATCCCACCGATCAAAGCCATCGCATCGATCTCTGTGCGCTCCTGGAAGGCGCCTCCAAACGCCGTGAAGGTCAGACCACCTGAACCGCCCTTCATGCGCCTTAGAGCGGTCGCTGGCGTGCTCTGACGGCCATCATGCCCCCACAGTTCACCGCGCACCTGCAATTCATCCATCACAGGCACGCTCGCAGGCACCAGCTCACGCAGCACCGCCATGCAATCGCGACCGCTGCGGGTCCACGCATCGCGCAGCTCACCGCCCACGTACCGCAGCCCAACCGAAGCGCCGTCGATCTTCGGCTGCACAACCACAGGCGCACCGGGCCACCAGTCGCTCAGCGGGCAGTTATCGAGCGACAGCAGCGCCGTGCCACCACCCGGTTGCTGCAGCTCCGGCGCAAACGGCGCAACAGCACGCAACTCCTCGACCAGCGCATCAAACTCAGCGTCCGACATCACAGCCGCACCAGCCCTGTAAGCCGCGTCTGCCTGGCGCACCTGCTTGCGTAACGAGTCAACCGACATAACCGATAAGCGATAACAGCACGAATTGTACGGGCTATTTCAGGGCGTTGTCAAGCGCCTTGCTCAGCAGCGACGGCAGGATCTCCTCACTCCGGCGCTGCACGATGCCCGAGAAGTCAAACAGCGCAGGCACTGTCGGCTGCTTGCGCGCATAGGTGAACAGGAGCTGCACGTCGTTCGACTTCGCCCGGTAAATGCCCGGCTTCAGCCTTCCGCGCCCGCCAGGCTTCCGACCATCCGGCACCGAGAAATACCGCCACTGCGAACCCTTCTTGCCCGCACCCGTCCCCGTCTTCAAGCCCGCTAGCACCTGCTGGTACTGCCCCGGCGACATGTTCCCGTAGGCATTCACGCGGACGCCGCGACCCTTCAGGAACGGGATCGCGTAGTAGCTCGGGTCCACCACACCCAACGCGCGCACCGCACGGGTGAAGCGGGTGATGTACGCGGGCTTGCCACCACCGCCGTCATCAGTGCTGACCGGATACAGGTACCGCGCCGGATCCTGACCCTTCGCCCCGTCCTTCGAGATCGAAACCGTCAGCTCCAGCCCATCCACCCGGTAACGCGGCGAGCTGATCGTGAACGGCACCGGGTTCTCGAACTTGTCGCGCATCTCACGCTGCAGCTCACCACGAAGCTGAAACCCGAGCTGCTTGAGCGCCTGGTTGCCGGCATACGGAAGCTGCGCACCACGCAATGCGTCGATGCGACCGATGAGGGCTTGGGCGTCGAATTCGATGGTGCGGGCCATGGCCACCACCGTAGGCGGGAATTCCGATTACGACCGATCTAACGCCCTTACACCCGCCTTACGGTCACCGTAATGCCGAAATCGACTGCAGCAGAAGGGATCTCCCTACTACCTTACACTACTTACACTTAAATAGATATATATATATAAAGAGATCTTTTTCTCTAATTATCTTTAACATTATATAAATATGACTATTGATCTAGGGGGGGCTATCTCCGCAACGAAAGCGTAAGATCGTAAGATTGCGTCAGATCCATTGCAGCGCAAGGGATCTCGCGAGCGTAACTTCCTTACGCTTTTCCGTCACAGGCTCGAAGCCGGAATTTTCACCGCTCTGGCGGAATTTCCCGCGCCACTGAAGTGTGTGACACCTGCGCGACTGGCTCCGGGCAATCTGAGCAGCACCGTAGGCCAACAATTCGCCCAAGCAGTGTCTTTAAGGATGCCTGCGATGCCTTGCGCAGAATTTGAAACGAATACTTCGCGCTCAACAATCTTCAGACCATTTCGTCCAAGGACTGCTTTTGCCTGGTTGAAATCAACCTCGGCGTCGTGCGCTCGACCCATGCTGATGTCCACAAGCTCGCCGATTGAGCGCGACACGGTGCGATCGCCTTCGACTTTGAGTTGCGCCTGCATAATGCGTTCGATGCAGGCTTGCTCGTCGGTTTTCTCTGCCGATTGGCTGTAGGGCTCCCAGTCGTTCTGCTGAATGAGCTGAAGCGCCTGCTCGTCTGTCGGTGCATCGTCCGACATCAAGCACCATGCGCCAGCGAGCAGGGTGCCGTATTGATCACCCATGCGCTGGCTCTCAAACGCATCGGCGGCGACACGACGGAAGACGCTGATCGCCTGCCGCACGACAGGGATCATTGCGACCATTCGTGCCTGGAGGCGGCGACCGGTCTCTTCACTTATATATGTGGCGAGATCGTGCTCAAGGCCCTTCCAACGCTTGCTGCGCTCCTTGGCATCAGGGATCGCTTCTTTGGGGTTTAGGAGCGTGAGCTGAACGAAACGGGTTTTGTCGGCGCCTTGCTTAAGAGCGGTTGCGATCGATGACATGAAGAACATCGATCTGACGGTGAAGGACTGGATGTTGCCGTCTGGGCTGCCTTTAAGGAGGTTGGCGCGAGACTCGAAGGAGGCGATGCGAGCAAGGGAAAGGATCTGCTGAACGCGCTGCTGGTCATGGCGTTCGTTGGATTCGCATTCATCGAAGACGACAGGGCGAGCATCGGAGCGCAATGCTTGGCGGATGCCGGCTTCTGTGGTGTTACCGACAACGATGAGGCCGATGTCGCCCAGGAGTGGTGAGATGAAGTCTTCTAGGACTGTTGACTTACCGGAACCTGCGCCAGCGGTGAGCCATGCGTGAGGACGCCACTGGAGGACACCGCAGATTGGCGCGAGTGCAGCCCAGCCAGCAATGAGCATGCCGGATGCTGGGACTTCCCATAGGAAGCGCTCAGCGATTTCGACGATGCGAAAGGATTCATCGCGCGTTAGGGGGTTGGCGATGTCTGGGCCTTCGAGTTCGGAGAGCCGTTGATAGATGAAGCGACTGCCATTGAGTCGTTCAGAGCTTGGTTGAGCGCGACCGTCAACGAGGAGTCGATCGCCGAGGTGAAGGACAGAGCGACCGTCATCCCACCAGGCACCGCGACCGCGAATGAAGGCGGGGTTGTAGACGCCAACTTTGGCGGAGCGCTGGAAGAGTGCGGATGCGGCTGCGGTCCAGTTGACGCCAGTGCGCGAGGGGTAGAGGGTTTCCCAGTAAGGGAGGGTTGCGAGAGCGCAGAGGTTAGTGCCGGAGTGAGAGCCACGGGAGATGGCGATGACTTGGCCGGTGCTCCATGGCTGGTAGTAATAGTTGTTGCCATCGAAACCCAGGCAGGTGAAGTGGGTTTCGGCTTCGGGGATTGGCTCGGGTTCGACTTCGGGTGCAGGCTCGGGATCTGGATCGGATTCCGGTTCTGGTGCGGTGATTGGATCGGAGATGTTGGCAGCGATGTAGGCACGAGCCTCGGCTGGCGTCCAGGTTGCGTCAGCGAGATCCCAGCCTTCAGGGGCATCGGATGGTGGAGTGACGATGCGGATGCGCTCTACACCTTCGCGGATGAGCTTTGCGGCAAGTTTGGCCATGGCTTCACGGCCTGGTTGGTCGGCATCGGGCCAGAGGATGACGCGACGACCAATGAGGGGTGACCAATCGGCTTTGTTGATTGCTTTGCAGCCTGATGGCCAGGTTGTGACGAGCTGATCAGGGAAGAGGTATTGAGCGGCGTCTGCGGTTTTCTCGCCTTCAACGATGATGACCGGATCGGTGGGGCGCGCGGTTAGGGCGTCGAGGTTGAGGAGTGGACGTGGCGCTGGTGGTGCCTTGAACTGCCAGCGATCGCCATCCCATGAGATAGGCCGGATTTGCTTACCGGGGAAGCGAGCGACGATAAAGGTATCGGAATAGTGCCAGACGAATTCAGCGCCTGCTGTTGGTGGCGGTGTGGGCACGTTGAGATAAGAGCGGATACGGGATGAGGCTTCGTTGAAGGACCAACCGGTGGAGCGCATGAGGAGGTCAAGGCCGGAGCCAGCGCCACCCGTCTGATCGCGACCACCGCATTTGTTGCAGTACCAGGAGCCAGTACCGTTTTGGTCGTCGAAGCGGTAGCGGTCCTTGCCGCCGCATAGGGGACAAGGTTGGTGTTTGTCGGATAGCTGCTGTGGGGTGAGGGCGCAGAAATGGGACAGCAGGTCAGGCCACCTGCCGTTGGCGAGGTCTTGGATTCTGTTCATGCCTTCTCGCGTTGCATGGCTTCGGCAATAAGTGAGCGGATCAACGCTGCTCTAGACATGAGGGAGCCAGAGCGGGAGTCCAGCCACTGGAGCTGCTCGACCGGAAGCTCAAGGGAGATGGCCTTTTTGCGCGGGTTTGGCATGGTTGCCATATTGGTCTGGCATGGTTATCATACGATCCACGACGCATCGACGCAACGTGCAGCTCACTGACGATCAGCTCAAGGCCGTGGAGGCAATAGTTTCGCCATGTCCAAAATCGATGGCGTTTAGGGGGCCTGCTGGATGCGGTAAGACAACCGTGCTTCAGCACGCGGCTAAGAGGCTGCCACTCGATCAGACTATTTTTATAGCACCCACGAACAAAGCGTTAGAGGTTTTTTCTTCCAAGCTCCCAGGTGGTGCCCAGTACAAAACTCTTGCGCAAGCAATTGGGAAAGTTAGTGCCACTGTTGATGGCGAACAGCAATTCGTTATTAAGCAAAGCTTAAGAGACCGCCTTTTCAAGCAGTACGAAGAAGATGATATTTGTTATTTCATTGTTGATGAATCTTCAATGATCGGGCAAGAAGATGCCGATCTCTTGGAGGAGATGGCGGAAAGTTGCAACGCAAAGATCGTATGGGCTGGTGACGTCTATCAGCTACCTCCGGTAAAAGATAAGCCGTGCGATCAATTTTATTGTCCAGAAGAGGTTTTTGAGCTAACCAAAGTTCTAAGGCATGGCGGCGCTGTTCTTGATTACGCTACGCATATAAGGTCGCAGTTTTCCTTAAAACATTCTTTTCCAGCTTCTGATTGCTTGTCCGCCGATTCATCGATATTTTTAAAATCTAAACAAGATTGGTTTGATAGTTTTTGCGAATCGCTGTCATCCGGTGACCTCTCAAGCAGAGCTCTTTGCTGGACAAATGCAAATGTTTCGTCTTTGACTAAAAAATCAAGAGTCGCTGTTTATGGAGATAAATGCAATTGGGGGTGGCTGCCAGGCGAAGTACTTATGATTCACAGCCGCCATATCGCTCCAGACGGGGCAATACTTTACACTAGCTTTGAGTACGAAGTCATAGAAAACGAAATCAAACGTTTTACTTTTGATAAGGGTATTCTTAACTATACTACGCCAAAAACCAAAGAAGAAAAAACATTGCCCCTGCTGGTCTCTGGCGATTTCCAAGTTATTACGGCTGTTCGCGTTTTTTTTGACGGCACTCGCGCTGCCGATCAAGTGAAAATCTATTGCCCAGCGCCAGGCTCCGAAGCGAAACTGCATTTTCAGCATATTAAAAAATCAATGGCTACTTTTAAACAAAAAAAATACTTAATTGACCCACAGGAGAAAGAACAAGCATATCTTAAAATTGCTTCAATAAATAGTTATTTTGCTCCTTTGCGTTCCGCTCAGGTTATGACCGTTCATAAGTCGCAGGGGAGTACGTTTGAAAATGTTTTTATTTTTAACGATCTTGTTGCTTGCGAAAAACCAGAAAGAAATAATTTGTTGTATGTTGCCTCGACACGAGCTAGTAAATCTGCCGTCTTTTCCACATTTGCATGAATCTTCGCCCATACCAGCAGCAGCTAATCACCGACATCCGCTTCCAGTATCAGCTCAGTAAGCGCTCAGTGCTTGCCGTGCTGCCTACTGGTGGCGGCAAGACGGTGTGTTTCAGCTATATCGCTCAACAGGCGGCGATTAAGGGCAATCGTGTGTGCGTGTTGGTGCATCGCGCTGAGCTGCTGGATCAAGCCAGTAAATCAATGCCGATGCACCACGGGTTGATTGCAGCAAATCGAAGCATGGATTTAAGCCATGCAGTACAGGTGGCAAGTGTGCAAACATTGGCGCGTCGACTTCACAGGTTGCCGCGCGATTTCTTTCAGCTTTTGATTGTTGACGAAGCGCATCACACCACTGCCGGAACGTGGAAGCAAGTTATTGAGCATTTTTCTGGTGCTCGATTGCTTGGTGTAACTGCTACGCCGATTCGGACTGACGGGCGTGGATTGGGCGAAAACTATCAGTCAATGGTGGTCGGTCCAACTGCTAAGTGGCTTACCGATAACGGCTTTTTGGCAGATGCGCGAGTGTTAGCGCCACCAGGAATTGACACGAAAGGATTGCGGAAGCGAATGGGCGATTTTGATATGAAAGAAGCTGAGGGATTGTTGCAGCAGGGGCAGGTGATGGGCGATTGTTTGACGCATTACAAACAGCACCTGCACGGACAGACTGCAATTGCATTTTGCTGCAGTGTTGCGCATGCGGAGGCTGTCGCTGGGTTGTTTGCGGCAAATGGCGTTGCTGCTGCGAGTATTGACGGAAAGATGGATGCGGGACAGCGAAGGCAGTTGCTGGCATCGCTTGGCAGAGGCGAGATCAAGGTGCTGACATCGTGCTCGCTGATTGGAGAAGGCGTTGATGTGCCATCGGTTGGTGGGTGTATTTTGCTTCGTCCCACCCAGAGCGTTGCGTTGCATTTGCAGATGATTGGTCGATGCTTGAGGCCGTCACCAGGCAAAGCAAAAGCTGTTGTGTTGGACCATGTTGGTAATACGCTTCGACTTGGGCATCACCTTGAGGAGCGTGAATGGAGCTTGGATGGCAAGAAAAAACGCGATTCTGAACGCGTTCCATCGGTGAAGGTATGTCCTGAATGCTTTGCTGCCATGGCTAGCCAAGTGAGCGAATGCGAGCAATGTGGATATGAATTCAGGCCAGAGCGAAGGGAGCTTGAGGTTGTACCTGGTCAGCTTCAAGAATTAACTGCTGAAGCTGCGGTTAAGGCTCGGAAAAAAGAGCAGGCAATGGCTCGAACGCTGCCAGAATTAGAGGCGATCGAACGCCAGCGGGGGTATAAACCCGGATGGGCCAGGAGGGTGATGGCTGCTCGCGGCGGGAATGGAACACGCCGGTGAGAGCGCCATGGAATGTGCTGATCAAGGAATGCTTGCAGGCGGTTGATCGGCATAATTGTGCTTATTTCGAAACAGGTGATGCTAGGCACATACACCTAGCGGCAAGATTGCGTAATTATGTGATGGAGCTAAAGGTATTGATCCATGAGCTTGAAGCTGATTCTTGAGCTGTGCGCAGCGTATGTGGGCGTGTGCTCAGCAATTCTCTGGATGGCGTGGCTGATTTTGCCCTAGCCATTGGACGATCGCCCATTCGCGAGTGTCAGTCCAGAAGTGCTGAGTGCGATA
>Ga0208162_1001491_pt1 | contig 12103 bp, 21 predicted proteins | sample CB_VirMetaG_4_FD_184539 | JGI IMG/M metagenome (GOLD analysis project Ga0208162, IMG submission 184539) | Freshwater to marine saline gradient viral communities from Chesapeake Bay - CB_1508_1M Viral MetaG (SPAdes) (version 4) | ecosystem: Environmental > Aquatic > Marine > Coastal | place: USA... | reverse complement strand
ATATTACTAATCATATTATTACGGTATCTAAAACGGTTACGGCAGGAGAAACGGTAGACTTAGGAGATTCTGCTTACCAAAATGCTATGATGATTAAGCTTACTTGGAGCGGTGCAACGGGTACGGCTACTTATACCTTACCAGATGCTACTTCTTCTAATTCTACTAATAGGGTTTTAAGATTTATTACCGATAGTACTTTTTCTTCAGCAACTAGAGTAGACTTAACCCCAGCTAGTGGTCAAAATCTAGACGGTAGTACCTCAGCTTACGAAATTAATAAAGAATACGAGGGAATAGCGATATGGTCCGACGGAAGCGAGTGGTTTATTATACAGAAAAAGGCTTAAAAATCTAACAGAATGTTTATTAATTTATTATAACTATATGAAAGCAACCGAAGTACTTAAAAAAGCAAAAGAGCTTCTTTCTATCGAAACGGAAGAAGTTAAACTAGCGACGGCTACTTTAGAAAACGGGACTATTATCGAAGCAGAGTCTTTCGCTGCGGGAGAAGAGGTCTTTATCGTTACAGAGGACGAAAAAGTAGCATTACCCGTAGGGGACTATACTCTAGAGGACGGGAACGTCTTAATGGTCAAAGAAGAAGGAATTATCGATTCTATTGGCGCAGCTGTAGAGGAAGAAGAGCCTAGCGAGGAAAGTCTTAACGAGGAAACAGAACTCGAAGAAGATAAAGAAGAAATGGGATACGCTACTAAAGAAGAACTTGCGGAGGTTAAGTCTATGATCGAAGAGATTAAGGCTATGATCGAAAGTAAGGAAGAAATGAGCGAAGAAGTTTCTGAAGAGCCTAAGGAAGAACTTAGCGAAGAAATTAAAAAGGAAGAAACGAAAGAAGAGCTTTCCATAATTCCTAAGGTTAAGCATAACCCCGAAAAAGAAGTAGAACGTAATTTAAATCTATTTTCTCAAAAAAGAGCTACGACTACTTACGATAGAGTATTAAGTAAAATATCAAAAATTAATAATTAAATAAAATGGCAACAACAACTTCAATTACGAGTACATATGCGGGTGAGTCAGCTGGTCAATATATTAGCGCAGCTTTACTAAGCGGATCTACTATCGAAAATGGCGGGATTACGGTCAAGCCTAATGTTAAATTTAAAGAGGTAATTAAGAAGGTATCTACAAATGATATCGTAAAAGACGCTTCATGCGACTTCGACGCGACTTCTACAATTACCCTTACTGAGAGAGTTCTTCAACCAGAATTCCAGCAGGTCAACTTACAATTATGTAAGAAAGACTTTATCTCTGATTGGGAAGCGATTCAGATGGGCTATTCGGCGCATCACGATTTACCTCCTTCTTTTAGTGATTTCTTAATTTCTCACGTAGCTGCTAAAGTAGCTCAAAGAACAGAAAACTCTATTTGGGAAGGTTCAACTGCTACAAGCGGACAGTTTAACGGTTTAACTACACAAATCGCTTTAGACGCAGATTTACCTACTGGGAACGAAGTTGCGGGTACTACAGTTACTGCGGCTAACGTAATTACAGAACTAGGTAAAATTGTAGACGCTATTCCTTCTGCTCTTTACGGTTCTGAAGATCTTAACGTATATGTATCTCAGAATATTGCTAGAGCTTATGTAAGAGCTTTAGGGGGATTTGGTTCTTCTGGACTAGGTGCTGCGGGTACTAACGCGATGGGAACTCAATGGTGGAATAACGGATCTCTTACTTTTGACGGAGTAAAAATCTTCGTAGCTAACGGATTAGCTGATAATACGGCTATGGCCGCAGAGAAATCTAACTTATTCTTCGGTACTGGTTTGCTTGCAGACCATAACGAGGTGAAGGTTTTAGATATGAGCGACCTAGACGGTTCAGATAACGTTCGCGTAGTAATGCGATTTACGGCTGGAGTTCAGTACGGGATAGTAGAAGATATCGTAACATACGGTATTACTAACTCTGCTAACTAAGAATTAGAATAGTTTAACTTAAAGGGGTAGGTAAGCCAAAGAGCCTGCCTACCCTTTTTTAATACAGAAAAGATATGGCATGCGAGTTAACAAGAGGGCGTAAGGAACCATGTAAGGATGTAGTCGGGGGTCTGAAAAATATTTACTTCGTAGATTTTGGAGATCTAGGAACGGTAACTAAAACAGACGACGAAATTACTAATCTTACGGGAGATAGTTCTAATAACCTTACGGCTTTTAAATATGAATTAAAAGGTAATAGTAGCTTTGAGCAAACGGTAACGGCTTCGAGAGAAAACGGTACGGTATTCTACGAGCAGACTTTAAACCTTACTCTTAAAAAACTTTCTAAGGAAGATAATAAAGAGTTAAAACTTCTAGCTTACGGTAGACCTCACGTAGCGGTAGAAGATTATAACGGTAACGTTTTTATGATGGGTCTAGAGCATGGGGCGGACGTTTCTGGAGGTACGATAGTAAGCGGAGCATCGATGGGTGATCTTAGCGGATATACTCTTACGTTAACGGCTCAAGAAAGAGAGCCAGCTAACTTTATGGCTTCGGATACGATAGACGCTGACTATCCGTTCTCTGTAACTGATTTCGCAGGATTAAGCGGAACGATTACGATTACGGAAGGGACGAACTCTTAAACCGAGTTTTTATTTGATTTAAAAGGGGGTAGCTATATAGTTACCCTTTTTTTATTATAACAAATTAGACTTTTTTTTATTATATAAGTATGATAATATTAGAAGAGTCAGCGAGTAGTCAAACGTTTAGTTTTATTCCTAGATCCTATACGTCGGGAATAACTTATACTATTAAGATAACTAACGAGACGACTAATAAAGAAGTATACGCTTCTACGGCAACTTCTTTTACGGAAGTAGATTATTACTACGAGCATAGCGATATATTTACTCTAAAAGAAGATACTTACTATACTATAGAGATTACCGCTAGTAGCGAAGTAATATTTAGAGATAAAATATTTTGTACTAACCAAACAGTAAGTACTTATTCTATAAATAATAACGCTTATATAGTAAATAGCGACGATAACGAATTTATATTAATATAATGGATAACTTACATATAGTAAACCTTTCTTCTTATAATAGGCCTAAGGTCCAAGAAGATAAAAAAAAGGACTGGGTAGCTTACGGCTCGGATAATAACTATTATCAATACCTAATAGACCTTTATACTAATAGTACTACTAATAACGCTATTATAAACGGAGTAAGTAATTTAATTTACGGTAAAGGCTTAGACGCTTTAGATAGTTCTACTAAGACGGACGAATACGCTGCCCTTAGATCGATCTTTAAGAACGAATGCCTTAAGAAGGTAGCCTTAGACTTAAAACTCTTAGGAGAGGCTTCTTTTCAAGTATTATATAAGGACGGAAAGGTTTATAAAGCGGAGCATTTTCCGAGACAGACCTTAAGATCCGAAAAGTATAATAAAGACGGAGATATAGAAGCTTATTACTATTCTCCTAATTGGTCTAAAGTTAAAAATACCGATAAACCCGAAAGAATAGCAGCTTTTGGTATGGGTAACGGAATAGAGCCAGAGATTAAAATAATTAAAAAATACGTTTCGGGTTACGATTATTACTGCCCCGTCGATTACGCGGGATCACTAGCCTACGCCGAGCTTGAGAGCGAAGTAGCGGATTACCTAATTAACGATGTACAAAACGGGTTTTCAGGGACAAAAGTCGTAAACTTTAACGCGGGTATTCCAGATAGAGAGAAGCAGCTACAGATTAAAAACGACGTAATGCATAAGCTTACGGGTTCTAGAGGAGAAAAAGTAATTATAGCTTTTAATAATAGCGCAGAGCAAAAGACTACTATAGACGATATACCTTTAGATAACGCTCCCGCTCATTACGAATATTTAGCTAACGAATGCTCTACTAAACTAATGGTAGGTCATAGAGTTACTTCTCCTTTACTTTTAGGAATTAGAGACGGTAATAACGGCCTAGGTAATAACGCAGACGAAATTAGAACGGCTTCTTTATTATTTCAGAACGTTACGATTAGACCTTACCAAGATTTAATTATAGACGCTATAGATCAAATACTAGCAGTAAACGGAATTAGTCTTAAATTATATTTTAAAACGCTTCAGCCTTTAGAGTTTATCGAAACAGATAACGCTATTACGGACGAAGCTAGAGAAGAAGAAACGGGAGTAAAGCTTAGTAAAGAAGAGCCAACGGACGAAGAGTTATTAGAGAGCCTAGAAGGATTAGGCGAAACGGAGGAGGAGCTATTAGAGCAGGGCTGGGAACTTTTCGACGAAAGAGCGGTAGATTACGAGCAGGAAGAGGCCTTAGATAAAATGCTAAGCTTAGCTTCCGTAGTACCTAGTAGAGCAACGGCTAAAAGTGAATTAGACGGAGAGACGGAAACAGGTAAAAGATACTTAGTAAGATATCAGTACGCTCCTTTAATCGTTAGCGGTAACTCTAGAGAGTTCTGCCGTAAAATGGTAAGAGCTAAAAGAGTCTATAGAAAAGAGGACTTAGATAAAAATAGTACCGCGAATAGCGAACTAGCTGCTAAAGGAGAATCTAGCTATAATATATTTTTACATAAAGGCGGGGCTAACTGTAAGCATTACTTCTTAAGAAAGACTTATATATTTAAGGACGGAGTAAAACCAGATCCTAATAGTCCTAAGGCAGAAAGAGCTTATAAAAGCAAAAGAGAAAAAGAAGGGATAACAGATCCTACCTCTGCGGAAGAACCTAACCTAGTTTCTACGAGACCTATAGATACACCGAATAAAGGATATAAAAACCCTAGATAATTATGGCAGAGGCATTATTAATATCGAGAAAAGACGTAGTAAAGTTTACCTCTATGAACGGTAATATAGATACGGATCATTTTATACAATACGTTAAAATAGCGCAGGATAAGCATATAGAAAACTATCTAGGAAGCGACTTAATAAATAAAATAAAAGCGGATATAGTAGCTACTAGTTTATCGGGAGATTATCTAAGTCTAGTAAATAACGAAATAAAACCAGCGTTGTTACATTGGACTATGGTAGAATATTTACCTTTTAGTAATTATACTATCGCTAATAAAGGGGTATTTAAGCATACGAGCGAAAACGCAGATAGCGTAAGTAAAGAGGAGATAGACTACTTAATAGAAAAAGAAAGAAATACGGCGCAGTACTATACGAATAGATTAATAGAATATCTAACGTTTAACGCTCCTTCTAAGTTCCCAGAATACTATAGTAATAATAACGAGGATGTATATCCCGATAAAGATTTGTTCGGTGGATGGGTTATTTAAGAGATAGAAAAGTAAAATATAAACCAAAGGAAAAAAATATAGTTAAATTAGAAAACTATATTAAAAACCTAGATAACAAATTCGTGAAAAAATTATTAATATAATATGGCAGGTAGACCTATAACAGATTGGTACGGTAGAAATACTATAGGATGGGGTCAGACCTACGAAGTATCGCATGCGGGTAACGTAAACGAAGCTAATTATTGGGGTTATATATACCCTTTTAATTACGACGGAAGTACTTTCGATGTATCGAGTACGGCGGTAACGGCAGATAGAACTAATTATACGGCAGATCAAACACAATTTTAAATAATAAAAAATGGCTAAACAGACTATAGGAATCGGGACTTCCGCAAACGACGGGACAGGAGATGCTCTTCGGGTTGCTTTCGATAAAACTAACGATAATTTCGATGAAATCTACGCGGACGATTTCGTAACTACGGCTAGGATAGCAGACGACGCTATCACAGAAGCACATTTAGACGCGACTAATGCCGCAGTCGATAACTACGTTTTAAGTTACGATAGTGCTACTAGTGGTTTTACTTGGGTTCAACAATTTGACGGAGACATCACAGGTATTGTAGCAGGAAATGGACTTACAGGTGATGCATCTTCTGGAGAAGCAACTTTAGTAGTCGGAGCAGGCACAGGTATAACTGTTAACGCTGATGATGTTCAAATTAGTGATGGAGGAGTAGATACTTTACAACTAGCTGCAGATGCGGTAGACGGCACTAAAATAGCAGACGATTCTATTGATTCGGAACATTACGTTGATGGTTCTATAGATACTGCTCATTTTTCATTAACTGCAGCTATTAATACAGTAACTGACCAAAATACAGGAACATTAAAGCTATGGAGTGGTTCACAAGCGTCTTACGATGCCTTAACTCCTGACGCAAGTACTATATACTTTATTACTTAATAAAAAAAATATAATATGCCGATTAATAAAAGTAGTTCTGCATTATCCGCAATATATAAAGGTTCTTCTGAAGTAACTAAAGTTTATTATGGCTCTACGGAGATATATCCTTTAGCTCCTGCCGAAATAAGTTATTTAGTAATCGCAGGTGGGGGTAGCGGTGGTTCTTCTAATGGTGTCGGCGGCGGCGGCGGCGGCGCAGGAGGGTACAGAACTTCTTGGAATAGTGAATCTTCAGGAGGCGGAGCAAGTGCCGAAACACCTTTAACATTATCAAGTGGAAACGTTCTAACAATAACCGTCGGAGCAGGGGGAACTGGAGGAACAAATATTCAAAACAGAGGAACAAATTCATCAATTAGTGGTGCAGCTAGTGTTTCAACTACTAGTGGAGGTTCGGGTGCTGGTGCTTATGGCACAGATGTAAATGGTGGTTCTGGCGGCGGTTCGGGGTATGCAAGTAATTATCCTGCTGGTACAGGTACAACGAATGAAGGTTTTGCTGGAAATAGCGCAACAAGTGAGTATCACGGCGGTGGCGGTGGCGGCGCTGGGTCGCAACCAGCGATTGGCAGTGGCGTTGGTGGTAATGGTGGGTCTGGTGTTTTTTCAACAATTACCGGTACTTCAATCGGTAGGGCTGGCGGCGGCGGCGGTGGAGCAAATACTTGGCAAGGCGGCGGTTCTCCTGGCTCTGCGACATCGGGCGGCGGTAACGGAGGAGAAAGATTGGGTGTATCAAGTGAAGTTAACGGGGCTAACGGCGCAGCTAACACTGGCGGCGGTGGAGGTGGTGCTGGAAGGCAAAACACAGGTACTGGAGGTTCGGGCGTTGTTATTCTAAGGATGGCAACTTCAATTTATAGTGGTACGACGACAGGTTCTCCTGACGTAGACAGTATAACAGTACCTGGCACAACAATACTTAAATTTACAGGAAGCGGTTCTTATACACATTAATATATGGCACATTTTGCAAAATTAGACACAAATAATATAGTTACGGAAGTACTTGTTGTAAATAATGAAGTACTTCTTAAAGCAGATGGAACTGAATCAGAATACAAAGGTAAGGTATTTCTTAACGGTTTATTAGGAAACGCTACTTGGATTCAAACTTCTTACAATGGAAATTTCAGAAAACAATACGCTGGAATTGGTTTTACTTATGATGAAACAAACGACGTTTTTATTGCTCCCCAGCCATTTAATTCTTGGTCATTAGATAGTAACTACGATTGGCAACCGCCAACACCTTATCCTACAGATGGACAAGATTATAGTTGGAACGAAGAAACATTATCTTGGGATTTAATTTCTTAAAATGGAAAATTTGAAGATATACGGATTTAACGCGATAGCATTAGCATTATCTATAACGGAGATTAATCCCTATCTTCAGACGATTTCTCTTCTCTTAGCAATAGGGTATACAGTAATTTCAATAAGCAAGAAACTAAAATGAGTAGTAAGATAGATATCAACGGAGACGGAAAGGCTGACTTTAGTATCAGCATTACACAGATAATTACAATAGCTGCAATGTTTGCTTCTATTATAGGGTCTTACTATACTCTATCTAATAGGATAACTATTGCGGAAGAAGAAGTTAGTAAGTTAAAGTATAATCAAAAGGAGTACACTTGGAAGAACCAAAGAGCCTTAGAAGATGAGGTTAAGGCAATGAAGTTAGAAATGAGAGACTTTATGAAAGACCTTGAGTGGATTCAAAAAGATAAAAGGAAATAAGTTGCCCTTTAAGACAGCTTTTATATATTAATAAGAAATATATTACTTATGGAAACGATAGTTATTATTTTATCAATCTTGTTATTCGCCGTAGTTATTATGATGGGATTAACTATTTACGGAATTTTTACCGATAAAGATAAGGACGGAATACCCGACGCTTTAGAAAGTAAATTTAAAGAACTAAAAGAAGAAATTAGTAAACTAAAAAAATGAAGTACTTTACTCTTAGCGAGTTCGATTGTCCTTCTCTTAGCGAGTCTGGGATTAATATGGATAGAACTTTTCTCGAAAAACTCGAAGAGGCTAGAGAGTACGCTAATATACCCTTTAGAATTACGAGCGGATATAGAACTAGGGAACATAACGAAAAAATCGGAGGTGTCGAAAATAGCTCACACCTTATCGGAAAGGCCGCAGATATCGGAGTCGGTAGCGGAAACGAAAGATATATTATTCTTAACGCCCTTATTAAAGCGGGATTTAAACGTATCGGGATCTCTAAAACATTTATACACGCCGATACAGACTCTATCGACCAAGGGGGAACTAAACCTAACTCGGTCTGGACTTACTAATACCGTAGGAAGTACGCTATGCTTAAACTTTTATTAGGATTACTTAAAGGAGGCGACGGAAGAAAATCGGTAGCGGGTAACCTAGCTTGGGAGATACGAGAAGCTATAAAAGGAAAAGAACTAGATCCTAACGAGCTTATAGCGATACAAACTAAGATTAACGAAATAGAGGCTAAGCATCGAACGGTATTCGTAGCGGGTTGGAGGCCTTTTATCGGATGGGTATGCGGTATAGCTTTCGCGTTTCATTATATAGTAATGCCTTTACTTTTAGCCTATACGGATATAAAACCTATAGAGTTCGATACTAATAGCTTATTTACCGTCCTAATGGGTATGTTAGGTCTCGGAGGTTTAAGAACTTACGAGAAGCTTAAAGATAAGTCTAGTTAGTAATGAAGAAAATAGTTATTAACTACGAAAAAAATAAAGTACGAAGAAAGGGAACGCATAGTAAATCTAAATCTTCGGCTTTAAAATCCTCTAAAAATTATAAGAAAAAATATAGAGGCCAAGGTAGGTAGTGTTAAAAAGTTTATTTTACAATTTAAAAAAATAACCTCTACCTTTGGCGGGTGGAGGCTACTAATATAGTAACCTTAAATAAATAAAGTAAATGAGTGAAGATATGACTATTAGAAAATTAGCGGAGAAAATAGCAAAAGACTTCCAATTATCGGTAAAAGAACGTACCGATGCTATACTAGAATTAGACGCTATAAGTTATACCAACGTAGGTTTAGACTCTAGTAAAAAAGAAAAAACTAAAGTAAAAGCTGATAGTAAATATCTTTACAGACTTATAAAAGGATTTAACGAAGTAGATGGTAATTTATTACTAAACCATTTAGACTAATAAAATAATGTCTACTAAAGCTAAGAAACCTCAGAGAGCTAGAGTAATAAGAAGATTAGACGAAGTATTTTCTAAATATATAAGACTAAGTAATTCTGATAAATACGGATACTGTACCTGCGTAACTTGCGGTAAAAAAGGACTCTGGGAAAAAGACATTATCGACGCGGGACACTTTATAAGCCGAAAAGCTATGGCAACGAGATGGGACGAACGAAACGTTAAACCGCAATGCCGATACTGTAATAGATTTAGAAACGGGATGCAGTACGAGTTTAGTAAATATCTTGGTAATAACTTAGCCGAAGAATTAAGCTTAAAAAGTAAAGAAATAACTAAATTTACTATCGACGAATTAGAAGAAATGATAACAGAGTATTCTAGTAAGTTAAAGAGTTTTCTCTAAATTGATTATTTGTTTTAATGCGGAAGAGGGTAAGGTTTAATCTTTACCCTTTTTTTTATTAAGAATTTTTTAGTAACTTCGTAAAAGATAACTTTAAATAATTAATTATGAGCGATAAAACTCAAGTTTACATTATAAGGCAAAACGCCTTAACTAACGCGAACGTATTTTGGGCTAAAGAAGAATCTAAGACGGAAGATAAAGTTTTAGAAACGGCCGAGAAATACGCTAACTGGGTACTAGGAGGAGAAGTAAAAAGTAGTTTACCTCCTTTACCTAAGGTCGAAGATGACGATAAAAAGCCTTGGCTTAACTTTAATACTCCCGACTATAATAAAGCTATAGATCTTATAAAAGAAGGGTATACTATTAAAGACCTAAGAAACTTATATAAAGTAGGTAATAAAGTAGCTAATGAACTCGAAAAGATCTAGTATATCAAAAACGTATTTTAATAATAATAATTTAAAAGTAGAAATAAAATGGAAAAAAAGACAACCGCGATTATATCAGGAAGTATTGAACTTACTGCGATCGATAAATCTAGACTAATAAACGGTAAGAACGGAAAGACTTATCTTAATTTTACCGCTATGGTACAGAACTCTTCTTCTTACGGTAATAACGTTTGGGTTACTCAGACTATATCTAAAGAAGATAGAGATAATAAGGTAAAGCCTATTACTCTAGGTAACGCAGCCGTTAAATGGATAGGAGAAGGAGGTATCTCCGTAGCCGAAAGAAACGAAGTTACGAATCGAGAGCAGAACTCGGATAGAGTTTCTATTGATTTACCTTATTAATTAAGGGGGCTATAAGCCCCTTTTTTTTTATATATTTATATAATGAAAATAAGAAGTGGAGTAATGCCAGAAGATTTTTGGAATTATCTAGTAAATCCTATAGTAGGATATTATATAGAAAAAGAAGATTATCATTCTAGGAAAATAGAGAAAAAATATAATAGACTACCGCAAAGTTTAAATAAATGATAGCTGAAACAAATAAAATAAAAGAGAGAATTTTCGATATTAAAAACGGAAAAATAGTAGAAGGATTAAAAGTAGGAGTACCCGATATAGACGAATATATAAGATATAAGCAAGGTAATTTCTGCCTCTGGATAGGCCACGCAAATGTTGGAAAAAGTTCCATTATGATATATTTTTTAGTACTCTGGGCTTCTATACATAAATTAAAATTCTTAGTATGGTCTAGCGAAAATACGCCTGACTCGATAGTAAGAAAAATAATAGAGTTTAAAATGGGTAAGCCTATACATACCGCTTCCGAAGAAGAAATAGCTAATACTATAGAATGGTCTAACGAGTATTTTAAAGTAATAGACGTAGAAGATCTATATACTTATAAAGATTTACTTAATGAAGCTAAAGCTATAAAAGACGTTTGGGTTTACGACGCTCTTCTTATAGACCCTTATAACTCTCTTACGGTAGACTCGCAAATACTAAGAGGTATAGGTTCGCATTTATACGATTATAGAGTCGCTTCCGAATTTAGGCTCTTCGCTAAGAAAGAAAATATAACCGTATTTCTTACGGCCCACGGAGTAACGGAAGCTTTAAGAAAGGTTTACCCTAAAGGCCACGAGTACGAGAACTTACCTCAACCTCTAGGTTTAGCCTCCGTAGAAGGTGGCGGTAAATGGGGTAATAGAGCCGACGACGTAGTTTGTTGTCATAGAATGACTAATCACCCTACCGATTGGATGTTCTCCGAGCTTCACGTTTTAAAGGTCAAGGAAACGGAAACAGGCGGAAGATGCACCCCTTATCAAGAGCCTTTGCGTCTACGAATGATAAAAAATAATGTAGGATTCGAATTTTTAGGTAAGGATATACTACATAGTAAAAAGTCTAATTTAGAAGAGGTTTTATTTTGATTACATTATTTTATATACTTATAGTATTAGCAATTTTAAAAATCTTTATAGGTTTAGTATTAAACGCGGAGATTTCTATAGGCCCAATATTCGGAGTTATGGTAGGTAGTCTTTACGCTTATACCGACTACGAGGAAGGAAGAGAGCATACGCTACAGGTTTGTATAATATTTTTTAGTATATCGGTAGTTTGGATAGAAACTTAGATTGGTTAAATATAGTAGCTAAAAGGCATAAGTATTGGGTAGGAATAGTCCGAAGTATAATAGGGGATTTTTACGCCGAGGATATAGTCCAGGAAGCTTATATTGCCTTAACTAAGTATAGCGATCCCGATAAAATAATAAAAGACGGTAAAGTAAGCGAGGGGTATATGTTTTT
>Ga0208162_1001490_pt1 | contig 12110 bp, 20 predicted proteins | sample CB_VirMetaG_4_FD_184539 | JGI IMG/M metagenome (GOLD analysis project Ga0208162, IMG submission 184539) | Freshwater to marine saline gradient viral communities from Chesapeake Bay - CB_1508_1M Viral MetaG (SPAdes) (version 4) | ecosystem: Environmental > Aquatic > Marine > Coastal | place: USA... | reverse complement strand
TACTCTTCTTATTATCTCTGGTAGTTTATCTTCATAGTCTACTTCTATAGTAGCTTTAGATGAGTCTACTACTCTGATGTTTCTTACATCTAATCCTGTCTCATCTTCAAATTGTTGTAGATTTCTCTTCTCACCTAGCCTATAATGCTTACCCATGTTACTACCATCATTAATCATCTCTTTCATTCTCTCATGACTGCTTACTCTCATCTTACCAGCTTGACTATGATCATCCCAATGCTGAGGTCTATATTTGGTCTCTTCAGTCGTATAAAGATGATATGTAGGGTTATTAGGTATATGATATACATCTATATTATGAGTATACAACTTAAGAGCTATAGAGAGCTCATCTTCTTCAAAGTAATAATGATTATCATAAGGGACTCTCTTTACAAACTCAGACGATGCAAATATCATACCTCCGCTAACAAAATGACCTCTTATAGCAGCAGAGCTATCAGATATATCAAGAATCTGTCTACAATAATACCCGTCTACAAATGCATGACCTTTTATAATCTTAATTGTAGTAGTGTTTTTAGAGTATCTATACTTGCTCTCCTTAGTAAACATATTAGGATACGAAGAGAGTACTATATCATCTGCTTTATAGGGTTGGTTACTAAACTTAATCTTAGTCTCATGAATGTTAAAATATTGTTGAAGGAGGTTATAGTCCCATGCATCATCAAATAATGTATGAGAGTCTATTTGAAAATAGAATGGTTCATCTAGATATAATTGCTGACATACTGCTCTTGCCCAGGCGCACCCACGTGCACACTTTGGAGGCATATGAATATATCTTAATTCAGCTCCATGCTTATCACATAGCTGCTTTAGTCCTCTTGTATGAGTTACTGCTTGTTCTACAATTCCAACAACCAGAAGGTCTGGCTTTGTTGCTTTTTCTAATAAATCTTCTACAGTTTGATATAATAAACTGTCTCTATAACTTACAATCGATACAAATATCTTATTCGGTAATGTACTCACTTATATCCTCGGTTAAAATGTTATGCTTAGGTTTCCATCCTAGTGACTCTAATACGAAAGAGTTAGCACAAGTATATGTTGCTTCTCCTTCTACTTCTTTAAATGGATATGGACCCTTTCCATAGTACTCTACTACTTCTTCTACAGTACAAGGCTGACCTGAACCTACATCAATAGCTCCTGTTATATCTTCTCCTTCTTCTAGTAGTAGCATTATAGCATCAGTTACGTCATCTACATGAGTCCAGTCTCTAGTATGATCGGTCACATACTTAATTCTATCTTTAAGTAGTTTATCAAAGAACATATCACCTCTAGAACCTGGCCCATACACAGTAAAGAAACGTAATCCTAATGATCCTTCTGGAGCAATTTCTTCCATAGCCTTCTTAGTCATTGAATAAGGTGACTTCCACCATTGATAGATAGATGATGAGGAGGCATATAGTATCTTAGTATTGGGTCCCCACACAGTATCAAAGATCTTCTTAGATCCTTCTACATTTACTGACCAGTACTCGTCAGGTTGTAAGTGAGATGCTCTTACTCCTGCCATAGCAGCTAGATGAATTACAAAATCATAACCGCTTGGCCATGCACTTGGAGTATCTTCATTAATATCTCTAATATCACCTATGTGCTTATGGACTTCATAACCAGCATCTAATAGCTTAGCATATAAATTAGATCCTATGAATCCTTCACCACCTGTTAAAAATACTTTACCCATAAAGCTTCTCCATTAAATTATTTACTAATAGGATTAGACCAACTCCATTAACTGTAATCAGAGCTCTATCATTCCAAATAATAGATACAATTAGCCATAAACCAATACCTACAATAGATAGATATAGATCTACATCTGAATTGATACCTCTATAAGACATAGCTACAAGTACAAATATAGAAGCAATCCATTTAAGATACCAATCAATAGTATACTTAGGTGTTGCTGACTTAAATATTCGCTTACTATTTTCTATCTCTTCTTGACTAAACTTCGTCATAAAACATCTCCACAAGTTTATCTTCCATTAAATATGCTTCTTTTTCCCAAGGTGAACCTCGATATGAGACGCCTGCATAGTTTATACCTCTCCATACAGGTTTACTTGGATTAGTTTGCCCTTTGATATATTGCTTAGCATGAACTAATTCATGTGCAATAGTAAGAGCTATATCTCTATGAGGTACTTCTGTACCATCTATTTCTTTAGCTACAGTTATTTCAGCAGAGTATCTATCACCTACACATTCACCTGCATTTTCTAGGTCTGTAGCAAATTCAATAGCTATGAATATTTCTCGTTTATATGGATATGGTAGAAGATATAAGAGCACATCCTCTACAAACTTTACTATTCTCTTTTTTTGCTTTATTTTACCAAAGACTTCGAACGTTATCATGATCCATATTCTAATTTATACTGAGCTCTCCATTTCTGGAACTCTCCAATCCATTTATCTCTATGCGTCTTAAATATTTGAGTTTCACCTGAGCTACATGATATAATAGTAACCAATTGAGTAATTGGTATAGATGTGTTCTCTTCGAACATAACAGCATAAGCTGCTTCTTGCATAAAATATCCGGTAACCCACTCTTCTTTTTTAGGAGCTTTAGAGGTTTTCCAGTCAATAATACTTATCTTACCTTCATAATCAGCTATGAGGTCGACAGTACCTGCACATTCTAGATAATTTGACATCATCTGACCTTCTATAGATCTGATGTTATCTATCTTTTCATCTGCTACTTCTTTAAACCTAGTGAATAAATCATATTCATTAGGCATATAAGTAGGGAGCTCATCACTAACCAAATAATGTTCAATTAGTTCATGAGCTTTGGTCCCTTGTCTTGTTGCTTTTGTTGTTATTCTGTTAGCTTCTTCTTCTCCAACTCTAGCACGCCATGCTTTTATAGCCTCTTTAGACTTTAGCGACGTTATTGATGTTACTGACGGGTAAGCTGGGGCTGTGGTATCTTCGCTTAGCCTGTAATGCCTTTTCCCATTTATAGTAACGCGCTTGAGCTGAGGAAACTCCACTGGATCCATCTTGAATGTCTTCTGATCTAACATACTCTCTCGCTATAATATACTCTTTTACAAAACCAGACCTTACTATATCTTCTTTTCTGAATTGTATCATAGATAGAGATGACATCTTTGCAAATATCTCTGCTGTCATTCTGAATCCTGATTCTTCTTTCCATAGATCTGATTGTCTAAGATCACCACATACTATTAGTTTAGAGTTATTACCTAATCTAGTAATAATAGAATGCATTTCATGATCACTCATATTCTGACATTCATCGACAATTATAATACAATTATCTAACGTTATGCCTCTTATAAAAGATGTAGTCATAAAATCAACTGTCATCTTTTGCTTCAATATCTGGTAAGCATCACCTCTATTGAATAATTTACCAAAGGCCTCATTATAAGGCTCTTCGAAAACAGCGGTCTTATCTTCTAATTTACCTGGAAGATGACCTACATCACGACCAGCTACTGCTGATCTTACGATAACAAGCTTATTATATCGATTGTTATCTAATATATCTTTTATGGCTAAGTAGCATGATAAGAATGTCTTACCTGTTCCTGCATATCCATATAAAAATAAATGTTGTCCTTTATTGTACTCGTTAAATACTTCATCCTGAGTATCGGTAAGAGGAGTTACTTCTTTGGGTGAGAATTTGCTCGTGAAGTTCGCTTGCTGATCTAAGATCTCTTGCATTGCTAGTCTTCGTTTCTGTTTTCTGCTGAGTTTTGGCATACGTTTCCTTATATGTCATTACTCTCTACCCTTCCTATAGCCATACTTTTGAGCTATCTTATCGACAGCTACTCTTTTACTAGTTCTCTGATTATATTTTTTATCTACGTCTGAGCCAGGGTTAGCATCACCTATTCTTTTCATCATATCATTGAACCCTGAATCATTTTTAGTCACGCCTAGAGACACAGTATCAAATCCTATCTGTGGGGCTTGAGTAATGGTTGATTCAAGTTGTGGGTTATTTTTAAGATATTCTTCTTTGGCAGAATAAGACTTCAAAAAGAGGTCGAAAACCTCTCCTGACTCCTTATCCTTAAATGAATAAGTAGGCATTAATTTATACCTCTCATAGTAGTATTTAGCTTAATCAATTATCATCTCGTAAACTTCTTTCCAATTCTTTACTCGAGTCACATCAGGATGACTGAAGTCCTTATTATATGGATGATCAATAAGAACAGCTTGCAATCCCATCTTAGCTCCTAGTAAAGCATTCTCTGGTTTATCTTCAACCCAGATGCGTCCTGAGTCTCTCCATTCTTCTAATGCTTCATCTTTATCTTCACCAGTATCTAAACATACAATTCTGTCTATAGCATCACCATACACTTTATTTAGATTATATTTTCTTAGCTTCTGAGTCTCTGGGTCAAGCGATAGTGAAGTAACTACATCAAAGGTAATACCATGCTCTTCATATATCTTCTTAACATACTTAACGGAATCACGCAGAGGTTTTAAGCTAGCTATTCTACTAGAGTTACAGAAGATTCTTGGTATATAAAATTTATTCTCTTTCTGTAGCTCAGGATCATCTGATTGATATCTCTTAGCAATATCATACTCATATGGATCCTTAACAGTCATATTGAAATGGAACTTCATCCATTTCTCAAAGGAGTATGCCCAGTCGAGCAATACTCCATCACAATCAGTTAATATTTTTTTCATGTAACTAGCTCCTCTCTAAGCTTCTCATCTTTATAATCAAACCATCCATTCTTAGTTTTATACTGTTGCTGGAAGTTATTTCTACCGCCTTCTGGCTCACAAACCCATTGCTGAGCTCTAGCTATAATAGCTTCATTCCACATTGGAAACTCATCATCATCATATTTGAAAGTTCTAGCCTTCCATTGATTATCTGTTCTATCATACCATAGCTCTACAGGAGTTTCCCACTTCTCACAAATAGGACCATCTTCGCCTGGCTTTCTAATCTCAAAATCTAAGATATATTCTCTAGAACCAGGATTCTCATAAGTAATAAGCTCTTTGATATTAGGTATACCTTTCTCATTGATAGCTTTAATATCTTTCTCAGAAAGATCATTAACATAGTAAGTAGTACCACCTTTGAACTTCCAATACGGCTCATCAACACCATGCTTATAATTCTCATTATGAGCTGCGTAGTTCTCTTGATACTGAGTTTGAATTACTAAAATTGTCATATTTATTCTCCTTATTAATTAAATATAACTATATTATAACCCAAAACTCTAATTATTGCAACCTTTTATACTCTAAACTTACCCACATTTCTTCATGCTTTTCTTTATCAGTCCAAATAAAGTCTTGCTTATCATGAGGGCATCTATGGCCGTATCCTTTGTCTTCTAATTCTTTCATTAGATTATGAAAGCGTTTTACTTCATCCCATCTTTTCTTTTCATTAGGGTCAACTACATCTTGTTCTAGTCTCTGAAACCAGAAGAAGTCACCATAGTTATATGGCTTATTATATCTCAAAAGAGAGTAATCATTGCCATGGTAACCAACAAAGGCTTGATCATAGCCTCCTCTCTTTAAGAACTCTGTACGAGTAATAAGATATGAATTACGTCCTACCTTAGGACCAAAGTTGCCTGGGAAGTACATATATTCACTATCCATAAAAACTAAATTGTTTGTAAGAGTATGAAGACATCGAGCTGGTATAACCCAATCGGAATCCATCATTAGATTCCATTCATTCTGAGATGCTCGAACTAGGCAGTTTCTAGCTCCTTCGTTATTCCATCCATGATCTTTATCTATACGATAAACATTCCACCATGAAGGAATATCCATATCAGTAATAGGTTTAACTTGAGAGCCATCATCTATGATTGAATAGTCATATAACTCACCACCTGGATCTATTTTATTATACCAGTCTATAATTCTTTGAGTTATTTCTGGACTATTGTAATAAGTATAATTAAGTCTCAGCTTTGTTTCATGTATAGGAGCAAACCAGCCTTTGAGTCTGTTAGAATGGTTTTTTATACCAGTATACTCGTCAAAGTACTGTTCTTGCTCTTTAGAGGACATTACTCAGGTAATAGTTCAGGAAAGGCTTTTTTAGTGAGTGCTTTAGTAATACCTTTAGCAGGGTTCTTTTTATTAATCATGTTAATAAGTATTTTAGCATCGCCAGGATGAATAGACTCTAGCATCTCAATAAACAAAATTTCTCTTTGAGTTTGAGATTTAACTGGTCTTCCTCCTTCAATAAAAATATCTAGTTTCTTAGCCATAGAAAGAAATCTAGTTTCTACTTGTGTACCATCTGCTTCGTTATAAGGGGGTACAGTATCTGGTAAAAGGAATTTGATGTCAGGATGATAACAGCCTTGTAATACAGTCTTAAGAGCAAAGCTCCCATTCTGTTGTAAGTACTTTACTTTATTAGCAGTACTTCCTTGCTTAGCTGTCTCTTCTAACACTTCGAATACACCTAATGTTGCCATAATTAAAATTCTCCAATGTGTTGCATAAGACCTTTTAGTCTTTTATCAACAAAATAATTAAATAAGTTATCTCTTGAATTGGCAGGTTTTTCAAACTGCTCTAATATATTTAGCTGAATGTCTGCAGGTGTTTGAGTCAGGTCAACTAGCTGTTTATTTCTTAAATAGTTTCTAGTTACTTCTTCATTAGGCAGCTCAGGTTCACCTTTTAGTCCTACCTTCTCAATAAATGTTTTACGTAATGGCTTTTGTCTGCCGTTTATAAAACAATCATCTTTAGATAGCACATTAGGTACACCGTCACCTCTATCACCTCTGAGTATATGCTCAGCTAGATATTCAACAGGATTACTATGCTTAATCCATCTTTTACGTACTGGATCATATTGACTTACATTAGCATAAACATGCAATTGTATAAAGTCTTTATCACCAGAAAGTATTAGTATAGGTTCGCCTGTGTTAAGCTCTCTTCCATGAGTATGACATAAAGTACCAATCACATCATCAGCTTCTGCGCCGTCAACATGAATATACTTATAAGGAAATACTTCTTTGAGTTCATCTTTGATAGCATTTAAGCTACTCCAGATCTGATTCCAATCCATACCAGATTGATCTCTCCAGGCTTTACGATGAGCTTTATAGTAAGGGAATATATCTCTACGCCAATAATGTTTATCATCACTTGCTATAACAAAGTCACCATACTTATCACCAAACTTAGTAATGTAACCTCTTATGGCATTTAGTACCATATGGCGTAGAAGGTCTTCATTAACATCTACATCCTTCTGACCACCAATCTGTGCCATAAGGTTAGATATCATCGTTTGGTTTAAATCACATATAATCATAACTATCTTATATTATAGTATCTTTCTATGCAGAAATCAACTAGTCTTGAAATTTTATATCTGTTAGTTTTTCTAAATCTAACTCGTTTGCCGTCTTTTGTAATGGATGATCAAGGGCGTACATTCTTAATAAACATGATTTAATTGCTTCATGAATAAGCACCATATCTTTTTGATGTTCAGCTCCTAGCGCTCTTGCTGCTATAGGATTGACATCTAGTTTATTAAAGACACCTATTGACATATCTAAAGCAACATCAATACAATAGTTTCTTGTTTGCTCTTCTTCAGACTCCATAAAGGGTTTTAAAGTCTCAGGGTCTATACCTGGGAATGGAATAATCTTAGCCATTTTGTCTCCTTGTATAGACATATTTATGCTATGTGTTATCCCCGTCTCTGTACTCTACTTTACTCTTCTCAAACAATCTATTAGCTTGTCTTTGGAATGACCTTTCTAGTTTTTTATCAAACCATTTCTTTAGCCATCTAAAACTTAAATATCTAAACTCCATCATTTTTTCTTTTTCTTATTTCGACCAGCGTGAGGGTAAGGAGGAAGCTTGTAAGCTGCTCTCTCCATATCATCATCCTCAATAGTCCATTCTTTCATTACATCAGGGTACCATACCCCTAAGTTTCTTTTCGGTCTACCATCAGGATAGTATGCCATTGATATACATTTAAACTTTGTTCTGGACTCCATATTAGGTCCTTGAAAGTTACTTGTATAGTTACCTGATCTCAGATAGCCTTCTAACTGGGATTTATAACCTTGATACTGAGCAATCTTTGCGGGTGCCTTCTTGTCACCTCCTTTCCAGGCAGTCCTATATGCTGAGATTTGACTCTGTACTTCTTTTATCCATCCTCTTACAGTTTTAAGGCTAAGAGGATCATCATCTGGAAGATTAACAACATATTCAGAATACATTGAGTACTTCGGCGAACCAGCCTTAGCTGCTTTTGCTGCTCTGGCTTTTTCTAAACGCTCTAATAATACTGCTCTATCTGTCATAGTCTGTTATCCAATCCATCCAAAAGACCTTCTAGTCTTTTAATAATTTTACTTTGAGCTTCTACTAGTTCTACAAGAGTATCTATTTTAATATCTACATCATTCTCTAGAGAATCCAACTTATCATACACATCGTTAATATTCATCATAATATAATACCTCCTAAGTACAAAATAACGATTCCAAAAAATAGGAAGGTTAATAATATTAATGACGGTAATATTTTTTTAAGAAACCATAATGCAAATACAAATGCATGATATGCAATGTAGCAAATGCCTCCTAGAAATAAAAACGAACCTAATATAATTAACCATTCCATACATACATTATATGAACTTAGGAACTAGAAATCAACTCTTGGGTTCTATCAACGACTCTAATAACCCTTTCCATTCTACTGTTCTAGTAGCCCAACTATAAAAACTATCAGCATATACCTTCTGCATGTGTAGACGTTGATCTAACATAGGTTTCTTATCAGGTTTATTAAATAATTCTATAGCTTCTATTAAGCATTGTCCAAATGCATTAGCATGCAGTTGTGGGTCTTCATTAAACTGATACATATAAGTCCAGTTTGCTGCTGTCTCAGGAAGAGCACCTAAATTACTATGAACACACATAGTTCCTGCTGACATAGCTTCCATCATTGCAATACAAGATGTCTCTTGCCATATTGAAGGATATGCAAATATATGAGCAGATTTAAGAGCTTCTCTTACTTCTGAATTAGGTTTAAATCCATGATAGGTCATCTGAGGATGTTCTTTAATAGCATCAAATAATGGTTGATATGGTTTATTTCTTTCTGACCAATTAGGACCATAGATATCAAAGGAACTATAAACATGTAAGTGAATATTGTCATACATCTTAGCTATTTGTTCAAATACAGGAACTAAAATCTCTAAGCCTCTATGAGGAGTAGTATGATAAATTAGATTGATTCCATCCTGAGGATCAGGCTTTTCATGTGCTTCAATAGGTTCAATAGCATTTTTAAGCACTACAGATTTACCATATGGCACTCCTAAGAAGTTAGCGTACTGTTGCATTTGCCATTGAGATACACATACAATCTTATCAAACTTATCTTGATTTTCTGGTTCTTTAAGATGAGCTGATTCTGGGTCAAGAGGAAGATCATGAAGCCATAAAATCTTTTTCTTATCTTCTTCTAGCTCTCTCACTCTTGAGCAGATAATTTGAAATTGATCTAACAACTCTTTAGGGAGTCTTTCATGCAATCCATATTTCATTTGCTCAGTTCCACCTTGAGCATCTTTATCTACTTCATTAGTTTCAATAGCAGCGCCATCTACTCCTACAATTTTTTTATCTTTTTCTAACGGAGCTCCATCTGAGCCTACAATTTTTAAATCCATAATTAACTCTCTAATTTAGCTACTAAGCTATCATAACCACCTATATTTTCTCCTTCAAATCTAATTTGAGGGAATGTTCTTGCTCCTGGAAATTGTTCAAAGAGCTCTTCTCTAGTAAAGTCAGTGTCTAGTTGTTTATAAGTAAACTCTAAACCTTCTTTTTCGCATAATTGCTTTGCTTTGTCACAAAAAGGACAATTAGTTTTTCCATATATTTCAATCATTTTTTCTACTCCATAATGTTTCAGTGTGCTTTCCGCCCATTGCTGTTGTACCTAGTATGCCAGGATCATATCTATCTATTGTGTAATAATTTTTAAAATTCTGACGTGCAAATGCAAACACGCCTCTTGATCTATAATGACTATCTAATGATGGATCAGTAGCAAAAACATTAAAATCATTTACAATAGCTTCTGCTATAATATTTAAAGTAAGATAATGAACTACAACAACGTCATAATTTGCGTAAATATTTTCTTTAAAGCTATCTTGCAATTCATATCCGGGACCATCTGATATTAACTGATCAAATAAAGGATAATCATATCTATGTATAAGGTTGAATGCTTTTTGATAATCTTGACGAGCGAAAGTTCTGTTATATTTTTTACAAAACCCTTCAGCTACTTGAACCATAGGTGAGTTTTCATCTACATGTAACAATATTTTATTCATTTATTTCATTCAATATTTTTTGTAAGTTATCAGATTGCCCGATACGTACATTTATAATTCCATTATAATAATCATCTGAGGCTAGTACATTTCTATCAAACTGTTCTTTAGCTTCTAAGTAACCAGCGCTTCCTTTACTAGGACAGAAATATAATATCTCTCTTATAAATTTATCTTCCCCTAAATTAGCTACATCATTCTTAAGATGATCAGATGAACCCCAATAAGTTCTCCAGTCACTTTCTTTAAACGATTTTCTTTTTCTCTTTTTACCTTTAAGAGGAGGTCTAGTTACTTTAAACTTTGCTAGTTTTTTACCAACATACTTTCTATTGTTAGTAGTATTGGTTATTAAATATACAAATGCTTCACAATCATCTGGTAGTTCATCTACTACTTTACCTTTATAAGTCCAGATGCTCATCTTCATAATCTTCTTCGTCTCTATACTCTAGCTTTTCGCCACAGCTAGGACAATACTTCACTTTAAAAATTTTATCTTCATGACTGACTTCACCTTCGAAATCACATTCCATGCATAAAACTCTAGTGATCATAAGCTAAATCCCTTAAACGTATCTTTCTCTACGTCTTTTTTAACTCCTCCTACAATGTAAGAAGAAATCTCTGTTTCTTGAGGAGCAACTTGAACGTCACCTCCGCTAATCCATTTCTGAGTCCATGGAAGAGGGTTACTCCCACCTTTAAAATTATGTTTTACTCCTATAGCTGAACATCTTTTAGCTGCTATCCATTCAACATAGTCCTTAAGAACACTAGCATTCAATCCAATCATTGAGCCGTCTTTAAATAAATATTCAGCCCATTTCTTTTCCTGATCTACTACTTCTTGAAAAATTTGTAATACTTCATCTTCTGATTGCTTAGCTATTCTAGCCATCTGAGGATCATCCTTAACGATTAGTTTAAGAATAGATGTAGTTGATCCTAAATGAAGATTTTCGTCTCTTGCAATAAACTTAATGATCTTAGCATTACCTTCCATTTTTTTAAGTTCAGCAAATGCCCAGCTACAAGCAAAGGATACATAGAACCTTACTCCTTCTAGAGCATTTACAGCATTTAAGCATAACCATAGAGCTTTTTTGTGCTGTAAAGTCCCGTAACTTCTGGGATCATCATTGTATCTTATTAGATCATCATAGTAACGTGAAATACTATCAGAACAGTCTGTGATCTCTTTTATATTAAGCATGTTATCAAATACAACAGAAGGATCAGAGTAAATATTCCTAATGATGTGAGTATAAGATCTACTATGAATAGTTTCAGAAAAGGACCACGTCTCAATCCACGTCTCCAACTCTGGAAGAGAGACGATAGGTAAGAACGCCAAATTAGGAGCTCTGCCCTGAACAGAATCGAGTAGTATTTGCCTTTTGAGGTTAGAAGTAAATATATGTTGTTCGGCATCTGATAAGTCCTTAAAGTCTTTGTTATCCCGAAGTATGTCAACTTCTTCTGGTCGCCAGAAGAACCCTAATTGTTTATCTGTAAATTTATCTAACTGTGGATATTTTATATCATCATAACGAGCAATATCAACACTTCCATCGAAGAACATCGCTCTTTTTTTAGAATTGTTTTTGTTTATTTTGAAAACGGACATTTTATT
>Ga0208162_1001489_pt1 | contig 12112 bp, 18 predicted proteins | sample CB_VirMetaG_4_FD_184539 | JGI IMG/M metagenome (GOLD analysis project Ga0208162, IMG submission 184539) | Freshwater to marine saline gradient viral communities from Chesapeake Bay - CB_1508_1M Viral MetaG (SPAdes) (version 4) | ecosystem: Environmental > Aquatic > Marine > Coastal | place: USA... | reverse complement strand
GTAAAAACAATGCAGAAGATATTAAAGCTTTGGAAACTCACATAGCTATACTAGAATTAGATGTAGTAGAACTACAAGATAAACTAGATGCTACTCAAAAGTTATCAAAAGTTTTAAGAGATAATTGTGGAGAGCCAAATGCAAATGGTAGTTGAAATCATAGCTATAACTTTAGTAGGATTGTTTATGGCAATGTGTATTACAGGAACTATCTTACTTGTAATGGATGCAGAAGATAGATTAGAGAGGAAAAGAAAAAGGAAAAGAAAATGAACATATTTTATTTTGATAAGTGTCCTGTCAAATCAGCACAGGCACAACCCGATAAGATGCTAGTCAAGATGCCACTTGAAACAGCACAGATGTTATGTACTGCTCATAGAGTATTAGACGGAGACGAGTATGCAGATGCTAATGGACTTTACAAGGAAGCATACAAGAATCATCCTTGTACTATTTGGGCAAGAGAATCAAGTAATAATTATAGGTGGTTGTATACACATTTCCTAGCACTTGGTAGAGAGTATACTCATAGGTACGGTAAAGTTCATGCTAGTCTAACTAAACTAGAAAAACCTTTGAAAAAATTACCTACTAATATTCCTCAAGGAAGTATGACTCCACTTGCACAAGCTATGCCGGATGAATATAAAAACGAGGACCCTATTGTAGCATACAGAGATTATGTTATTCATGAGAAACACTATGCACAATGGAACAAGAACAGGAGTAAGCCAACATGGTGGACTTAAAAACATTAATGATAGATAACTATACTAACAAAGATATTTCTAAAGATGAGTATAGAAGTTGGGTTGATTGGGTTATAGATTATAATTATAATAATCCTAAAGAACCTATTTGCTACCAAGTGAGGTGGACAAGCGATACATTTCTAGTAACTTTATTAGATTCAGATATTGACACAGAGGGTTAGTTGTGGTATAATAGCCACTATTGTTTAGGTATATTGTAAGTGTAGCCCTCTCACTAAAACACTTCCTTGAACTTACAGTATGCGATTTCAAATCGTGCAAGTTTCCGGTCTTGTGCCATTCAAACCGGACTAAGTTTCAAATCCTAGATTAAATTCGGGGTAGTCTGATTTTCCCACACTTGCGTGGAGGTTTGAACAGACTCTAAACAACAAAGCCATAATCTGCGGACAGACTTTGCTAGTATTTTAAGCTGTCGGTAAACAAATCAAACTAGACGTGGCTAGGAGTGAGCCTTTGTAAAAGCTTTTCTGGAACGATTAGGTCGCCTTGAAGAAGTTAAGGATAAAACACGAATGAGAACTAAACCACCACGTGACTAGCCACCCTATTTAATTGGAGGGTTATATGAAATTTTATTTCACATCAGAAGAACTATCACAAGATATTGAATGGACTTGGAGTGATGCTTGTCAAGAGAAACAATATTGGCAGACTTGGATTCCAAAGAAATCAGATTTAAAAATCAAAACAAAACTTAAACGAGAACAAATGCAACAAGCAAAGAATGAGTTGTGGGAATCGTTACAAGCTCAGATTCAAATGACAAGAGATTTAATTAATTCAAAGAGAAGAAAGAAAAGGCTTGACAAAAAGAATCAAAGATGATATAATCGCCATACATTTATACACAAAGGAGGAAACTATATGTATGAATATGTAGAAGGAAAAGCTATGTGGGCTAATGTCAGCACACCAAACACTAAGTTTGAACCACATAAGTATTCTATTGTTGTGTTGACAGATACTGATACTGCTGATAAGCTAGAAAAGATTGGACTATCTCAAGTGAGAACAAGAGACGGTTCACTTAAGTATGAGGAACCAGCTTTCTCTTTCAGCAGAAAAGTAGAACGTCATGACGGTACTACTAATCCGGCACCTAAACTTGTTGACAATGACGGTAATCCGTTAGATGTTAGTGTAGGTAACGGTTCAGATGTGACTGTTAAGATTAAACCTTATAAAGGTAAATATGGAACTTTCGCAGAGCTAGTAGCTGTGAAGGTAAGTAACTTAGTTGAATATGCAGAGGCAGATTCAGATAACGAGGAGTTTTAATTATGATTATCACTATTAAAAACGATGACGGAGAAACAGTATACGATGTTTCTAAGATTGAGGATGAGCAACAAAAAGCTAATGCTAATGTTACTATCTCTAAGGTAGGAACTATTAATGTTTTAGTTGAAGCTTTAAACTTTGCTTCTCAAGGACATCAGAATAATCTGGAAACTATCCTAAAGGAAAGTCCAGAAGCATTAGTAGAAACTGAATCAGAAACTGACGAAGAGACTGAGTAACATTAGTGAGGGCTAACATGGATAAAACTTGGGACAAACTACATCAGCCATGTCCACTTTGCGGTAGCAGTGATGCTGTCGGTGTCAATGCAGACGGTTCAGCAAAGTGTTTTAGTTGTGGAGAGTTTATGCCTAGCTATGACAATGCATGTCAAGGAAAGAATATGGAAACAGTTAATATAAATCAGACCAAGCAAGTTGATATTGTAGATGAGGGAACTTTTTCTGCTCTAACTGACAGAAAGATTTCTCAAGGTACTGCCAAAAAGTACGGGGTAAAATGTGTACATGACCTTCAAGGTAACGTAGTAAAACATTTCTATCCTTACTTCAATGGGCATGAGTTATCAGCTACAAAGGTTCGTAACGTAAAGACTAAAGACTTTTTTGTTAATGGTTCTTACAACGACACAGGCTTGTTTGGTCAACAGTTATTTAAAGGTGGTAAGTACGTCACTATAACTGAGGGAGAGTGCGATGCTATGGCTACGTATGAACTTCTCGGTTCTAAGTGGGCTGTAGTATCTATTAAACGTGGTGCTAACGGTGCAGTAAGAGACATCAAAGAAAGCTTAGAGTTCTTTGATAACTTTGAAAACGTTATCATTGCTTTTGATAAAGACAAAGCCGGACAAGAGGCTAGTATTAAAGTTGCTAGACTTTTCAAGCCGGGAAAAGCTCGTATCGTAACGCTACCTAACGGTTGGAAAGACCCTAATGATATGCTTAAAAACAACAGGCATAAAGAGTTTGTTGAGGCATGGTGGTCAGCTAAAGTTTATACTCCGTCTGGAGTTATAAATGTATCTGAACAAAGGGAGAAGTTTCATAACCGTGAAAAGAAAGAGAGTGTTCCTTATCCATACGAAGGACTTAACAAAAAGCTATATGGTTTGAGACAAGGAGAACTTGTAACTCTTACCGGAGGTACAGGACTTGGTAAGTCTAGTGTGACTAGAGAAATAGAACATTGGTTAATTAAAAGTACTAACGATAACGTAGGTATCATAGCACTAGAAGAAGATTGGAGAAGAACTATTGACGGTATCTTATCTATTGAAGCTAATGCTAGATTATACATTGACCAAATAAGAGAACGCTACAGTAAAGAGGAACTTGATAAGTTCTTTGATATACTTTATGACGGTAACAACAGGAACAGAGTATGGATTCATTCACACTTTGGGACCAACGACATTGATGATATCTTTAGTAAACTTAGGTTTATGATTATAGGATGTGATTGTAAGTGGGTTGTAGTAGACCACTTGCATATGTTGGTAAGTGCTGTACATGAAGGAGACGAAAGACGTGCTATCGATACTATCATGACACGACTTAGAAGTTTGGTAGAAGAAACAGGAGCCGGTATTATACTTGTGTCACACCTCAGACGTATTGACGGTAACAAAGGACATGAGAACGGTATAGAAGTTTCACTATCACATCTAAGAGGTTCCAATAGTATTGGTCAACTATCAGATTGTGTAATCGCACTTGAAAGAAATCAACAGTCAGATGACCCAGAAGAAGCTAGGACAACTCGTATGAGAGTATTGAAGTCTAGATATACAGGAGACGTAGGTCTCGCAACAAGGGTTATCTATGACCATGAGACAGGTAGATTAAGTGAGCTTACTGATTCTGATATAAGCTTTGAAGAAAGTAACGAAGAGGCATTCTAATGCAATTAGTATTTGATATAGAGACAGACGATTTAAAGGCAACAAAGATTTGGTGCATTGTAGCTCAAGATGTAGACACAGGACAAATCTATAAGTACTCGCCTAATAATTTAGATGAAGGATATAAACTCTTGTCAAACGCTGAAACTTTGATAGGTCATAACATCATCGGCTTTGACATACCAATGGTTGAGAAGTTCGGTGGTGTAGACTTATCTCATATTCCTGTTATAGATACACTTGTCTTATCTAGATTGTTTAATCCTACACGTGAAGGTGGTCACAGCTTAGAGACTTGGGGATACAAACTTAACTATAAGAAAATTGAGTTTGATGATTATCTTAACTTCTCAAAAGAAATGTTAGACTACTGTGTAAGAGACGTACAACTTAACTCTGTAGTACTTAAGAAACTTAGAGAAGAGAGTAAAGGTTTTGCTAAAGATTGTATTGCTCTTGAACAAGACGTAGCTAAGATAATAAAACAACAAGAGACAAACGGATTTAAATTTGACCACATCAATGCAGAGCTTTTACTTGCAGACTTAAGAGAAAAGAAACAAGCTATTGAAGATGAGGTACATAACACATTCAAACCAAAATGGGTTGATGATAAAATGGTTAACCCTTACATAAGGAAAGACGGAGAACTTTCTAAACGTGGACTTACTGATGATGAATATCAAAGATGTTTAGATACACAGAACTTCAAACCTTTCATGCGACAGAAGTTAGTTGACTTTAATCTTGGTAGTCGTAAACAAATAGGAGAATATCTTATTGACTTTGGTTGGAAGCCTGAAAGATTTACACCTACAGGTCAGCCAATCGTAGATGAGAAAACTCTATCACAAATAACTCACATACATGAAGCTAAACTTATAGCAGACTTTTTATTGCTACAAAAACGCATAGCTCAGATTGATTCTTGGATAGGAGCAGTACAAGAGGACGAACGTGTACATGGTTTTGTTATACCTAACGGTGCTATTACCGGTAGAATGACACATAGAAACCCTAATATGGCACAGGTTCCTTCTGTTAATAATCCTTATGGTAAAGAATGTAGAGCATGTTGGACAGTAGATGAGGGTAATGTTTTACTCGGAGTTGATGCTAGTGGTTTAGAGTTACGTATGTTAGCACACTATATGAATGACGAGGTATTCACAAATGAAATCATTAACGGAGACATACACACCGCTAATCAAAAACTTGCAAGACTTGAATCAAGAGATAAGGCGAAGACATTCATCTATGCACTCATGTACGGAGCAGGAGACGAAAAACTTGGCAAAGTGGTTGGAGGAACTACGTCTGATGGCAAACGAGCTAGACAACATTTCTTTGATAATAAACCATCATTTAAATCTCTTAGAGATAGAGTTCAAAGAGCATCAGCAAAAGGTTATCTCAAAGGATTAGACGGAAGAAAACTATATGTACGTAATACTCACTCATCTTTAAACACGTTACTACAAGGAGCCGGAGCTATTGTTATGAAGAAAGCTCTAGTGTTACTTGATAAAACTCTACAGTTAAATACAGTAGATTATAAATTTGTAGCTAACATCCATGATGAATGGCAGATTGAAGTGCCAAAAGATAAAGCTGAGTTTATTGGAAAGTTTGCAGTAGATAGTATTATAAAAGCCGGAGAACATTTTAATCTTAGATGTCCTCTTGACGGAGAATATAAGATAGGAGGAAACTGGAGTGAAACCCACTAAAGAAAACAGAAAAAAGTTTGACATAGATTTACAGTACGGAACAGTTAGAGAAGAAAAGATAGCAGACATGCTAACTAATAAAAAGATAGAAGTCAAATCCGAAAGGGATATGTGGATGAAGACAGGTAACATAGCAGTTGAATATGAATGTTGGAACAAACCTTCTGGCATCAAAGCAACTGAATCAGATTATTGGTTCCACAATCTTTGTATTGGAGACAACGAATATTGTACTTTAGTTTTTAAGACAGATGTATTAAGAACTATTGTAGATAAACTTGATTACTTTAAAACAGTATCAGGTGGAGATAATAAAGCTAGTAAAATGTTTTTAGTTAACTTACAAAAATTATTTTCTAGTGATGTAATAAAAGCTTTTAAAGATTATGACAACAAAAAATAGAAAAACACTTGACACTTTAGTAGAAGATATATATAATAAGTTGTCGGCTCTTGGAAAAGGAAAGCATCTTGACATAGACGAAGAGACTATTGAACAGTTTGGAGAGTCTATGAAAGAGATTCTCTACACTTGGTCTCATCCTAGTCCACGTGGTAAACCTACACTTAGAATGTCTAACATAGGTAGACAGCCTAGACAACTTTGGTACGATATGAAATCTACTGATGAGAATCAGGAAACAATATCGCCATCTACTTTTATTAAGTTTCTATACGGACACTTACTTGAAGAGATAGTTTTATTTCTTGTTAAGTTATCTGGACACACAGTAACTAACGAACAAAAAGAAATAACTGTATCCGGAATCAAAGGACACATGGATTGTGTTATTGACGGAGAGGTTGTTGATATTAAAACTGCATCAGGTTTTGCATTTAAGAAATTTAGAGAAGGTACTCTAGCAGAAGATGATGCCTTTGGTTACATGGCTCAACTAGCTGGGTACGAACAAGCAGAAGGTACAACTAAAGGTGGCTTCCTTGCTCTTAACAAAGAGTCTGGAGAGTTAGCTTTGTTCAGACCAGATAACTTTGATAAACCTAATATCAAAAAGAAAATATCTGATATTAAGAAAGCTGTTAAAAAAGAAACACCGCCAGACAAATGTTATGATGATGAGCCAGACGGTAAATCTGGTAACATGAAGTTAGCTAGAGGTTGTGTTTACTGTAGACATAAGTTTGAATGTCACAAAGATGCTAACAACGGAGAGGGTCTTAGAGTATTTAAATATTCAACAGGTTATAGATATTTAACTCAAACACCTAACGCACCAAAAGTTATAGAGGTAACAGATGAATGGAAAAAAAGCTAAAGCTTTAAGACGTAGAGCAGAATCATTATTAATAGAATGGTTACATACTATGGTCCCAGAAGGCGAAGATACTTCAAAGATTAATAGAAAAAATCTAGATAAGTTCTTACCAGAACAAACTCATATCTTTGCTAATAATAGATTTATGTTAAGTGCTTATAGTTTACGTTGGTTTTATAAGCAAGTAAAAAGAAATCCTAACATTACACTACAGGAACTCAATGGCTAGAAAACCAAGAAAACCAAGACCGAAAAAGATAAACGTCCCTAAAGGTTACGATAGTCTTTGGGAATTTAATATACATAATGATTTACTTAGTGATTGGAAACATCATTTAGATACAATCAAATATGTAGTACATCATAAATACGAAGCAGACTTTGTAAAAGAGATAGACGGTAAGACAATACTGCTTGAAGCTAAAGGTAGATTCTGGGATTACCCTGAGTATAGTAAATACATACACGTAAGAAAAGCTTTACCTAAAAATTATGAGTTAGTATTTTTATTTCAAAAACCTTACTCACCTATGCCGGGAGCTAAAGTAAGAAAGGACGGAACAAAAAGAACTCATGCTGAATGGGCAGAAACAAATAACTTTACATGGTATAGTGAAGAAACTCTACCAAAAGAATGGAGAACAGATGTATAAATTTAAAGAAGATGAAACTATAAAAGACATAGAAGTTTATATCAACAATACTTATTCTCAACATTATTCTAATGGTAAGTATCAAGCTACTGATATGATAATTGATTCTGGATATGGAGAAGGATTTTGTATTGGTAACATTATGAAGTATGCCATGAGGTTTGGTAAGAAGAATGGTAAAGATAATAAAGACTTAATGAAAATAATTCACTATGCTATCATAGCATTATATGTAAACAACAAGGAACAAGACAATGGTTGAAGATAAAGTAGGAAAGAAACCTTATCTAGGGATTATTATAGATTACGATAAAGAAAAAACATTTGATAAATTTAGTTTAGATACACTCAAAGATAGATATTTTTGGGAAGGAGAAACACATGCACAAGAAGCATTCGCAAGAGCCTCAGTCTTCGGAGCCACCTTCAAAGGTGAGACTGATTATGAACTGGCTCAGAGACTTTATAACTACAGTTCCTCTCGTTGGTTCATGTTTAGCACTCCTATACTTAGTAACGGGGGAACGAGTCGTGGGCTTCCTATCAGTTGCTTCCTCAATTATGTTCCTGACAGCCGGGGTGGTTTATCTGCTCACTATGACGAGAACATTTGGTTGGCAAGTTCGGGTGGAGGCATCGGTGGATATTGGGGCGATATTAGGAGCAATGGTATTTCAACTACTCATGGGAGTCGTTCTACTGGAAGCATTCCTTTCATCCATGTTGTAGACTCACAGATGTTAGCCTTCAATCAAGGCACAACAAGACGTGGTAGCTATGCAGCTTATATGGATATAAGCCACCCTGAGATTGAAGAATTTATTAACATGCGTAAAGAGTCTGGTGGAGATATCAACAGAAAGAATCTTAATCTACACAACGGAGTAAACATTACTAATGCTTTCCTTGAAGCTGTAGAAAATGATGATGACTGGAGATTGATAGACCCTAAGACTAACGAAGCTGTTAAGGTTATTAATGCTAGGGATTTATGGTGGCAACTTATAAATGCTAGAGCAGAAACAGGAGAGCCTTACATGGTTAATATAGATACATGTAATGATGCTCTACCTAAACAACAAAAAGATTTAGGATTAAAGATACGTCAGAGTAATTTATGTTCTGAGATAACTTTACCTACAGATGAAGAAAGAACTGCTGTATGTTGTTTATCTTCTGTAAACTTAGAACACTTTGATAAATGGTCGAAAGATGAAAACTTTATCAAAGATTTAGTAACAATGCTTGACAATATTCTTGAGCATTACATTGAGAATGCTGTCGACACATCACAACTTGGAGGTTATAGTGCAAACTTTAAACGTTTTCAAAAATATATTAAAGAAGGTAAAGAAGGCTTTACAAAATCTGCCTACTCTGCATATAGAGAAAGAAGTATCGGGCTTGGTGCAATGGGTTTCCACGCGTATCTACAGTCCCGTGGAATACCTTTCGAATCTATTTACGCGACTGGGTTCAACTTTAAAGCATTCACTTATATTAAATTACAAGCTACACACGCAACTAAAGAACTTGCTATTGAACGTGGTGAAGCTCCCGATATTAGTGGCTCTGGAAATCGCAACAGTCATCTTCTTGCTATTGCTCCTAACGCTAGTAGTGGTATCATCTGTAGTGGGACTAGCCCTTCTATCGAGCCTTATCGTGCTAACTGCTACACACACAAAACTTTATCCGGTTCTTATCAAGTCAGAAACAAATACTTAGAAAAGCTTTTCAAAGATAAAGGTTTAAAAGGTAAAGAACTAGAGAATCTTTGGAAAGATATTGCAGGTAGTGAAGGCTCTGTTCAGCATTTAGATATTCTTACTGATGATGAAAAAGAATTATTTAAAACTGCTAACGAGATAAATCAAATATGGATTATAGAACACGCATACAAACGTCAAGAGTTTATATGTCAGGCTCAGTCTGTTAATCTATTCTTTACTTTACCAAAAGCTACTGAGCCACAAGAAGTACACGATGAATATATGCAGTATGTAAATGATGTTCATTGGTACGGTATGAATAAACTAAAGTCGTTATACTACTTTAGGTCAAACGCTGCTAGAAACGCAGAAAACGTCAACATAAAAGTTCCACGTGTTAGATTAGATGATGTGGAATGTATAGCATGTGAGGGATAATATGGCTAAGAAATATATACACGTTAATCAACACAAAATTAGAGCAAACAAAAAACATGGTACTAACGAACCTGTTATTACGATTAAAGAAGGCAGAGTAAACACTTATTGTCACGAAGTAAAAGTTATGGGTGAATGTACTATTAGATATGGTGGTAATGACAAACCTATACTACCTTGTGGTGCAAGAGTTGTTATTGAAACTGAAGCACCTTACGAAATAGTAAAACCTGCTGATTATGTGGAGGCTGATTTAACATGAAGTGTTGGCATTGTAATACAGAATTAATATGGGGTGGAGACCACGACATAGAAGATGAAAGCGGTGGCTACTCTATGGAAACAAATTTAACCTGTCCAAAATGCCAAGCATTTGTACTGGTTTATTTACCGAAGGAAAATAATTATGAGCTTACTTAATACAAGAGAATACTATAAACCATTTGATGACCCATGGATGTTTGATTATTATGTCCTACAAAATCAAATGCATTGGATGCCAGAGTCTGTACCGTTACATACAGATGTAAAGGATTGGCAAGAACTAACAGACAAAGAAAAGAATTTACTTACACAAATCTTTAGATTGTTTACTCAGTCAGATGTTGATGTAGGTTCCGGATATGTAGATAGATATATGCGTATCTTTAAAAAGCCAGAAGCAAGAATGATGATGGGTTCGTTTGCAAACATGGAATCAATTCATCAACATGCTTATAGTTTATTACTTGATACAGTTGGTATGCCTGAGATAGAGTACAAAGCTTTTGCTGAGTACGAAGAAATGTCAGACAAGCATGAGTATATAAGTGATATTAAAACAACATTAAAAGATAAGAAAAGTATTGCAAAAACTTTAGCAGTTTACTCAGCTTTTACTGAGGGACTACAACTCTTTAGTAGCTTTGCAATCTTATTAAACTTCCCACGCTTCGGTAAGATGAAAGGTATGGGACAGATAGTTACTTATTCTATACGTGATGAATCTCTACACGTAGAAGCTATGACAAAATTATTTAGAGAGTTTATAAAAGAGAACATAGAAATCTGGACAGACGATTTCAAAAAAGAACTCTATGATATTTGCAGACAAATGGTTGAGCTTGAAGATAAGTTCTTAGATTTAGTATTTGAAATGGGAGACATTCAAGGCTTAACTAAAAAAGATATGTATGCTTATAATAGATATATAGCAGATAGAAGACTACTACAATTAGGATTAAAAACTAATTACGACCAAAGAGAAAATCCACTTGGTTGGATTGATGAGGTCACAGGTGTTGAACACCAAAACTTTTTTGAAGGCAGAGCAACTACCTATATGAAAGCCGGACTTAGAGGTAGACAAGATAATGTTGTATTTAAAACTATAGGAGATTCCAATGATTAATAAAAGTGAAGCAAACTTAGTCAGCTTCAAAATACTTTTAACAAGAGATAATAAAATTGTAACAGAGTTTAGTATGTTACCAGAAGATATGGTTGATGAAGTCTTCCCTCCAGAAGATAGACCATTGATGAAAACAATTATTAGAAATGGTAAAGCTAAACTAGAAAACTTACACGGTTACTTTCAAAGAGAACTTAACGCTTTGGAATAGTATAAATCTTTATGGGTTTCTCTTTACCCTTCACATAAATTGGCTTAAGAGTTGCATAGTTACCTGTGTAACTCTTAATTGTTTCATGACCTATGACTATATCTTCGCCAACTTCTTTTGTAGAACTTTCTAACCTAGCAGCTAAGTTAACTGCATCCCCTATTGCTGAGTAATCAAATCGTGAGTCGCTTCCCATATTACCTACAACTGCTTCTCCTGTATTTACCCCTATACCTATCTCTATTCCTAAATCGGCTTCAGCCATACGTTGGTGTATTTTCACAGCTGATTCAACAGCTCTTTGCTCATGTTCATCTAAATCTATAGGTGCATTAAAGATAGCCATCATAGCATCACCAATATATTTATCCACCATCCCTCCGCATTCTTTAACTGCATCAGCTTGAATAGTCAATGCTTTATTCATTATTTCTGTTACTTGTTCAGGCTCTAACTTTTCTGACAAGCTTGTAAATCCTCTAACATCTGTAAATAAAAACGTACATCTTCGTCTATCTCCGCCTAACTTCAGAAGCTCCGGATTATCTTGTAGCTGTTTGACTTGTCTTGGGTCAAGGTAATGTTCGAACTGTTGTTTGATTTGTTGTCTAAGTTTGTATTGCTTTCTAAAGTTTATATAAAAACCTTGAGTAGCTATAAGTGTCATACTTATCATACTCCATGTAACATCTATAAGTATGTTCTTTTGTATGACAT
>Ga0208162_1001488_pt1 | contig 12114 bp, 9 predicted proteins | sample CB_VirMetaG_4_FD_184539 | JGI IMG/M metagenome (GOLD analysis project Ga0208162, IMG submission 184539) | Freshwater to marine saline gradient viral communities from Chesapeake Bay - CB_1508_1M Viral MetaG (SPAdes) (version 4) | ecosystem: Environmental > Aquatic > Marine > Coastal | place: USA... | reverse complement strand
GAAACGGTTAGATAATGAGCGAAGAAGAAAAAACAAAGCTGGAAGCCTACGCAGATGGGCAGACTATGCGAAAAAGGCAGTCGCCAAAGCGGAAGAAATTGAACGCAACCGCATCGGGGCGAAAGCGCAAGACAGCGACAACCAAGAAACAAACGCAGCCTGAACCAGCTAGAATAATAGAACCTGAACTAGCACCTGTAGAAGAACAGCATAATGTAATATTTAAACCTAATGCTGGGCCACAAACAGACTTTTTAGCTGCAGGTGAACGTGAAGTATTATATGGGGGTAGTGCTGGTGGCGGTAAGTCATATGCAATGTTAGCTGACCCTTTACGCTTTATGGGACACCCAGCTTTCTCAGGATTACTTTTACGACACACTACAGAAGAACTAAGGGAACTTATATTTAAGTCTCAAGAAATGTATCCTAAGATCTGGCCTGGAATTAAGTGGTCAGAACGTAAGATGCAATGGACTGCACCCTCTGGTGCCAGACTATGGATGTCCTACTTAGATAGAGAAGATGATGTATTAAGATACCAAGGTCTTGCGTTTAGCTGGATAGGTTTCGACGAACTTACTCAGTGGCCTACCCCATTTGCGTGGAATTATATGCGAAGTCGCTTAAGATCTACTGCCTCTGATTTACCAGTATATATGAGAGCTACTACCAACCCAGGAGGTAGGGGGCATCATTGGGTTAAAAAAATGTTTATTGATCCTGCTCCGCATGGTAAACCGTTTGATGCAACAGATATTGAAACAACTGAAGTATTACGTTATCCTGCTGGACATGCCAAAGCTGGTAAGCCTTTATTCAAACGTAGGTTTATACCTGCCCGTCTTTCCGACAATCCTTACCTAGCAGAACAAGGTGACTACGAAGCAATGCTTCTGTCTTTACCTGAACAACAACGTAGGCAGTTACTTGACGGGGATTGGGATATTAAAGAAGGCGCAGCCTTTACGGAGTTTGATAGAAACATTCACGTAGTTGAACCCTTTTATATTCCTAGTAACTGGGTAAAGTTTAGAGCATGTGACTATGGGTATGGGAGTAAGTCTGGTGTAGTTTGGTTTGCTGTTGCACCTAATGAACAATTAATTGTATACAGAGAGTTATACGTAAGTAAAGTATTAGCTGCAGATTTAGCAGATATGATTGTAGACTTAGAGGCTGAAGATGGAAATATTAAGTATGGCGTTCTTGATAGCTCTTTATGGCACAAGCGTGGTGATACTGGCCCATCATTGGCTGAACAAATGATTCAACGTGGGTGTCGTTGGCGTCCATCAGATAGATCTAAAGGCTCACGTGTAGCTGGTAAAAACGAAATACATAGAAGGTTACAGGTTGACGAATACACAGAAGAGCCTCGTATGGTGTTTTTTGATACTTGTACCAATATGGTTGCTCAACTACCAGCCTTACCAATCGACAAAAGAAACCCAGAGGATATTGATACAACCTCCGAAGATCACTTGTATGATGCTTTAAGATATGGTATTATGTCAAGACCACGGTTTAGTATATTTGACTATGATCCAAATGGAAGGCCACAGGGTGGTATGCGAGTAGCAGATGCTACCTTTGGTTATTAAGGGAAGATAAATGGCAGAAGAAAACGAAGGCTTTATTGAGGATGACGCTATTGTACTAGCAGATAGCGATGACTCTACTGTTGACGATGCAGATACTTCTAAAATTATTCCATTTATTATGGAAAAATATAATCGTGCAGATGATTACAGACAGCAGGATGAAGATCGTTGGTTACGTGCTTATCGTAACTATCGTGGTTTGTATGGTTCAGATGTTCAGTTTACAGAGGCAGAAAAGTCTAGGGTATTTATTAAAGTAACTAAAACAAAAACATTAGCTGCATATGGGCAAATTGTTGATGTATTATTTGCAGGACAAAAGTTTCCTCTTACTGTAGACCCTACTGAACTTCCTGATGGCGTTGTAGCAGATGTAAACTTTGACCCAAAAGAACCTGAACAGCTAAAACAATCGGGTATGGATGAGATTGTAAATCCGTATGGGTTTGCTGGTGATGGTAAAGAACTACCTGCAGGTGCTACAGCTAAAACACTTGCAGAAAGTTTAGGCCCAATAAAAGATAAGTTACAAGATATTGATGGTGTACGTGAGGGAGTAGGAAAAACACCTACTGCAATTACATTTAGTCCAGCTATGATTGCTGCTAAAATGATGCAAAAGAAAATACATGATCAATTAGAAGAATCTAGTGCAAGTAAACATCTACGTAGTACAGCATTTGAGATGGCACTATTTGGTACGGGTGTAATGAAAGGTCCATTTGCTGTAGATAAAGAATATCCTAACTGGAATGAAGAAGGCGAATACTCACCTATAATTAAAACTATTCCGCAAGTATCTCATGTATCTGTATGGAACTTTTATCCTGATCCAGACGCAAATAATATTGAAGAAGCTCAGTTTGTAATTGAACGTCATAAAATGTCACGTACACAGTTGCGTAATTTAAAACGGCGTCCTTATTTTAGAAGTTCTGTAATTGATGAAGCAGTACAACTAGGTGAAAATTACAATAAAGAATCTTGGGAAGATGATCTATCTGACTATGCCCCAGAGCATGGTGTGGAACGCTACGAGGTACTAGAGTATTGGGGTATGGTAGATACAGACATGCTTGTAGAGCAAGGTGTAGACATTCCAGATGAGTTAAGTGAAGTAGATGAACTACAAGCTAATGTATGGATTTGTAATGGTAAACTATTGCGAATGGTACTTAATCCATTTAAACCTGCTCGTATTCCTTATATGGCTGCTCCCTATGAATTAAACCCATACTCATTCTTTGGTGTGGGTATTGCGGAGAATATGGATGATACCCAAACTTTAATGAATGGTTTTATGAGAATGGCAGTTGACAATGCTGTATTATCTGGTAATCTTTTAATTGAAGTTGATGAAACTAACTTAGTCCCAGGCCAAGATCTATCAGTATATCCTGGGAAGGTATTTAGACGCCAAGGTGGTGCTCCAGGGCAAGCTATCTTTGGTACTAAGTTTCCAAATGTTGCTGCAGAAAACTTGCAGCTATTTGATAAAGCAAGGGTATTAGCAGATGAGTCAACTGGATTTCCATCTTTCGCTCATGGTCAAACAGGGGTATCGGGTGTGGGTCGTACTGCTTCTGGTATTTCTATGCTTATGGGTGCCGCACAAGGTGGTGTAAAGAACGTAATTAAAAACGTAGACGATTATTTACTTCGTCCGTTGGGTGAAGGTTTATTTAGATTTAATATGCAGTTTGACTTTGATCCTAATATTAAAGGGGATCTTGAAGTTAAAGCACGTGGTACAGAAAGCCTTATGGCTAACGAAGTACGTAGTCAGCGTCTTATGCAGTTTATGCAAATATCTTCTAGCCCAGCACTTGCGCCTTTTGCAAAGTTTCAGTACATCATACGAGAGATTGCAAAGTCTCTTGAGTTAGACCCAGACAAAGTAACTAACAACATGGATGAAGCTGCCATTCAAGCAGAGTTAATGAAAGGCTTTCAGCAGCCAGCAGCAGAAGCAAACCCAATGGACCCCACAGGAGCAGGAGGTGGTAACATAGGTACAGGACAAGTACCTACACCTCAAGAACAAGGATTTAGTGGAAATGATCAAGGACAAGGAGCACCTCAAGAAGCTCAAGGGGCTGGTGAACAACCAGCAGCAATGGGGCCAGTTCAGTAACTATTTAGATGAAGTAATTGCACAACAGCATCGTGCTATGGAGCAAACAGATAATGATAAAGTTATGTATAGAGCACAAGGTGCCATATACCAACTGCGTAGATTAAAATTACTTAGAGATGAGGTATTAAAATAATGAAAGATCAAATGGAACTTTTTGAAGACGGTGGCCTCAAAGATGAGGGTGGCACAGTAGATGAAGTATCTGGAAACGAAGTTCCAATTGGTGGCACTAAAAAAGGTGTGCGTGATGATGTATCTGCTATGGTAAGTGAAGGTGAGTTTGTTTTTCCTGAAGATGTAACACGTTACATTGGATTAGATAAACTTATGCAAATGCGACAAGAAGCTAAGATGGGCCTAAAACGTATGGAAGCTATGGGTCAAATGGGTAATAGTGATGAAGCTACTATCCCAGACGATATGCCATTTGGTATGGCTGATCTTGTTATTGTGGCTGGTGACACTGGTGAAGAACTAGAAATGCAAGAAGGTGGTTTTGTGACACGTCCTACTACAGTTACACGTACTGTACAGCAACCTACGTATACTCCACCACCACAGCAGCCTACAACTACACAGCCTACAACTACACGTAGGCTTACACCTGAAATTGAACGCCCACAAAGAGCAGAAATTAACTTTAAAGAATTGATGGGTGAGGCTAGTATTACATATGTAGAGTACCGTAATGAAGCTGGTGCTAATATGATGATACCTCATATTGGTGGTGTTCCTGCATTTCCTATTCCTGAAGGATACACAATATACTCACCAGAAAATGAAGACTCTGTAGAAAACTCTAATACAGAAGAAGGCGAAGCAATACGAGAAATAAACGAAACGTCACGAGGCGAAGGTGGCCCCGATAGAGATATTGCGGCTGAAATACAAGCGGAGTTTGATAATGCTCCTGCCCCTATTAACTGGGATACATTAAGTACAGAAGATCTTTTAACAGAGTTGGGTGGCATTACTGGAACAGGCCGTACTATTGCTAATGGTGCTATGCTTTTATTTGGTCCTATTGGTGCGCTAGGATACGCAGCAATGCGTGATCAAGATAAGAAAGCTTATGCTGCAGCAGTTGCTAAATTAAACGCTGGTAATTTAACTGCCGAAGAAAGAGCAGAACTAACTGCGTATATAGAAACTTTAGGTAAATCTGTAGGACCAGAAAGTAAAAGTATTTTAGGTAGAATTGTAGATGGCGTTGCAGGAGCTTTTGGACTATCCGAAACTAAAACAACAGAAGCAAAAACAAAAGTAGAGCAAGAAGAAGTTGTACCTATAGCTTCTATAGAAACTGCACCTACGCCTGAAGAAACGTTAATGCAACAAACTGTTACTGCAACACCTGAAGAAAGATTAATGCAACAACCAGTTACTGCTGCACCTATGCCTATACAATCTTCTTTGGCGCAGCAGATGAAGTCTATGCAAGACGCTATGCAATTTGATTCTACTCAATATACACCGCCTGTATTACCGACATCTTCACCTATGGCTGCAGGACAGCAAGGTGCACTTGCGTTGACAGGGACTGGTGGTTACGATGAACAACCCATAATGCAAGGCGCTGAAATACTAGGTCAGTTAGAAGCGCCTATTGCATATGGACAACCTTCTCCTACTGCGGCTAAAGTAGAAATTACCCCTTATGAAGGTTCTGTGGAGCAAACTGCAGGATTAAGCGCAGCAGAGCAAATGCGTAGAATGACAGAAGAAAGACAGCAACAACGTTTACAAGTTATAGATCCTGAGTTTACTGCGGGTCTTAGTGCTAAACCTTATACCGATCCTATGTATGGCGAAGTAGGAAGAGGTGTGCAGCCATCCCCTGTACCAGTAGGTCCAACAGGTAGTTACGATGAAGCAGGATTAAATGTCGATCCCCGTAGACAACAAGGACCAAAACAAGCTGAAGTATTTCAAACAAAAGAAGCTCAACGTATTAAAGCTGAACAAGAGCAAGCATTATTAGATACTCAAAATTTATTAGAGCAACAAAAAAGTGCATTTGCTGATGCCGAAAAACGTTTAGCAGAACAAAAGGTAATATCCGCTGCAGATATAGCTACAGCTAATGCTGCCGCAGATGCAAGATATAATAGAGACATTGCAAAAATACGTGCAGATCAAACTAAAAAATTAGAAGCCCTTCAAAAACTTGGGGTAGTAGGTAGAGCAGAAGCTGAACGTATAGCACTAGCAGAAGCTAAAAGAGCAGAAGAAGAAGCTAGAAGAGTTGCGGAAGCTGAAAGAAAAAGAATTGCTGATGCTAAAGCTAAAAGTGATGCAGAAGCAGCAAGAAGAGCAACAGAAGACAAACGTTATAAAGAAACACTTGCCGCAACAGGTACAGCAGAAAGAGCAGGTTCTAGTGCTCCAGTAACTTCAATTAGGCCAAAGGCTAGACCTAAACCAACGGCTAAACCTAAACCTGCAGCTAAACCCAAGTCACCAGAAAGAAGTAACGATAAATCAACACGGTTAGATTCAAGTAACCCTAATACAAATAAAAATATTACTGCACATTTATCTAATAGAGAAAAAGAATCGTTAAAAGCTAATCCAGAGTTAGCAGATCACTACACAGCTACAGCAAACAGACGTGCTAATGAAGCTGCTGCAGGAGATACTTCTAATACAGACTCAGCAAACGAAGCGTCTGATTCTAGTGATAAAATTGTATGTACGGCTATGAATAACTCATATGGCTTTGGCTCTTATCGTCAAGCTATATGGTTATCCTACTCTAAAGACCACTTGACAAAAGAACATGAGCTAGGTTATCATACACTGTTTTTACCTTTAGTAGACTTAGGATACAATAAAAATAATAAATTTGTACGTACCGCACTAGAACATATCGCACGTCATCGTACTGCTGATCTTAGAGCGTCTATGCAAAATAAAAAACGAGATACTTTAGGGCGTATATACAGATCTATCCTAGAACCTTTAGTATATACTGTAGGTAAGTTTAGAATAATTACAGGAATTTAATATGGAATTTTCACAATATACTGAACTTGTAGCCAAACGGTTTAATGGCTTACAGGAAGATGATAAGGATGTTATCCGTAGTTTAATGGGTACATCACAAGGCCGTGTACTTGGTAAAGTGCTTGGCCCAGAAATAATGACTAATGTTAATTTAGGTAAAGCTAAAAAACCAGTTGTTAAAAAACGTGGACTAGCAACACGTTAAATTGCTAGATACGCTGGCTACTCATCCCCCTACCAACACTAGGCTACGGTGGCCCCAGTAAGGAACGTAAAATGGCTAATGATATTATGGCAGAAGAAATGCAAACAGAAAAGAAAGTTGCATTTGCCAATCGTAAGTATAGTAATGAAGATAAATTAAAAAAAGATGAAGAAGAACTAGAGCAACTTATTGCAGAACAACGTGGTGAAACTAAAGAACAAGATCAAGAAGCTGAACCCGTAGGCGCAGAAGAAAAAAGTTTTAAGAAACGTTATGGTGATTTACGCCGCCATATGCAAGAAAAAGAAAAGTCGTGGGATGAAAAGTTTAAACAACTTGAAGGCCAACTAAAAGACGTAACACAAAAAGAAATTAAACTACCTAAGTCAGATGATGACATTGAAGCATGGGCAACACAATATCCCGATGTAGCAGCTATAGTAGAAACTATTGCAATTAAAAAGGCACGTGAGCAAGCTGCAGGATTAGAAGATCGTGTAAAAGAAATTGATGAAATGCGAGCTACAGCCTCACGTGAAAAAGCTGAAGCTGAACTTATGAAAGCCCATCCTGACTTTGGTGATATTCGTGATAGTGATGACTTTCACCAGTGGGCAGATGAACAACCTAAGTGGGTACAAGACGCACTTTATGAAAATGACAATGATGCTCGTTCTGCTGCACGTGCTATTGATCTGTATAAAGCAGATCGTAATATTAAAACTAAAAAACCTGCAGATAGTAAAGATGCTGCACGTTCAGTAAATAGTCGTAATAGTCGTAGTCAACCTGAAGATAATGATTCAACTACAACATTTAAAGAATCTCAGGTAGCTAAGATGTCACCACAACAGTATGAAAAAATGTCTGATCAAATTATGGAATCTATTCGTACTGGTAAATTTATTTACGATATGTCTGGTTCTGCCAGATAAAGCTATTGACATATAATATATTTATGATATAACTATATGTACAATCGGTAGTATGGCCCTGCTAGGTATTAACTACAGTTACCCATACTGCCAATTAACTAAACTATCCGCAAACACAATTAAGCTTTCGGACAACCTAATGTCTCATGGCCCGTTACACTAGAAGGTAGGCCAACTTTCTATATAGCGCACCCTAGTAGTATTAGCCTCTGTATAAGTCATTAGTCGTTTGCATCTGTGATTTAATGCTAGGAGAAATTAAAATGGCATTTACATCCGCTGCTGGTTATGGCAATTTACCCAATGGTAACTTCTCACCAGTAATTTATAGCAAACAGGTGCAACTTGCTTTCCGCAAAGCATCTGTCTGTGAAGCAATCACTAACTCTGATTATTTCGGAGAAATTGCTGCAATGGGTGACTCAGTTAAAATTATTAAAGAACCTGAGATCACTGTTAAAGCATATGAGCGTGGTACAACTATTACACCACAAGATCTTGACGATGAAGATTTCTCATTGACAATTGATAAGGCCAACTATTTTGCCTTCAAAGTCGATGACATTGAGGAAGCCCATAGTCACGTCAATTTCCAAAGCCTTGCATCAGATCGTGCTGCTTACCGTTTAGGTGATCAGTTTGACCAAGACGTACTTGGCTACTTGACAGGCTTTAAACAGTCTGCACTACACGGTACACCTGACACAGTAAACTCAACTGTAAACGGTACTGTTGCTGTATCTACTGCAGGTACTGACGAACTACTGTCTTCAATGAAAATTGATGCAGCAGACTTCGGTGGTTCAGGTGGTGATGCTTTGGCATTGCAGCCACGTACAGGTGGAGCAACTGACTCAACTCCTGCCGTTGGTGATACTTTCCCATTGACTGTCATTGCACGTATGTCACGTTTGTTGGATCAACAGAATGTGGATACTCAAGGCCGTTGGTTGGTAGTAGATCCTGTGTTTATGGAGTTGTTGAAAGACGAAGACTCACGTTTGTTTAACGCTGACTTTGGTGGTTCTGGATTGCAGAACGGTCAAATCGGAACAAACATTCATGGTTTCCGTGTATACACTTCAAACAATCTGCCATCAGTAGGTACTGGTCCTTCTTTCACAGGAACAAACTCATCTACTAACTACGGTATGATTGTTGCTGGTCATGATTCAGCCGTTGCAACTGCAGAGCAGATCAACAAAACTGAAACCTATCGTGACCCAGATTCATTCGCTGACATTGTTCGTGGTATGCATCTATACGGTCGCAAGATTCTTCGTCCAGAAGCTCTTGTGAACGCTAAGTATCACTTGGCATAAGGGGGGATAACAAATGGCTACTATTACTTCATTATTGTTACCTGCTCACGGTAGTTCACAACGTGGACGTGCGCCGTATATGGTACAAAAAACTATTGACCTTACTGCACAGGCTATTGACTGTTCAGCAGGTGACGTAGTTCAGTGTATTACTATCCCTGCTAACACACGTGTAATTCACGCTGGCTTTCAAGTTGTAGAATCTGCAACTATGAATACAGGTACAAATGCTACCGCAACATTGGGTGCAGCAGATGCTGACGAATTTGTTGCAGCATTTGATATTGATGGCGCTGCAGATGCAGCATATGCACCATCAGCTACACCTGCAGCAGACGTTACTCTTGCGACAGCAGACACACTAGACCTGACATTTGCAGGTGATGGTGCTACTTTCTCAGCAGGTAAAATTCGTGTTTACGCTTGGATGGTAGATGTTAGTGATCAAGGCGACTACTCTGCTAACGAAGTAGATCGTGACGCACTTGCGTAAATAGAATAATGGGTAGGCTGCTTAACTGTGGCCTACCTATACATTTAACTTGAAAGCACCCTAATGGCATATACCTATTTAGATTTAACCAATGAAGTTATTGCTCGTTTTAACGAAGTTGCTTTAACGTCTGCAGGTTTTACTTCGGCTAGAGGTTTTCAAGTTCAATGTAAAAATGCTGTAAATGATGCTATAGATTATATTAATACTAGTGAATATGCATGGCCTTTTAATCACAGCACAGAGACAGACGTTTTAGTTGTTGGTACTACTCGCTACGATATACCCGTTACTGCAAAACATGTTGATTACGAAACTTTTCGTTTAGTAAAAGATGATGCACTAGGTTGTGCTGGTGGTTCTCTTATTAACACAGACTATAAAGAATACGTAGATAAACACATAACACAAGAAGATCAGAGTGATGTAGGCAGTATTCCTCGTTATGTATTTAGAACACCAGATAATAAGTACGGACTTTATCCATATCCTGATAAAGCATATTCTTTACGTTTTGAATATTACACATACACAACAGTGCTATCTGCAGCTACCGATGTACCTGTTATACCAGAGCAATACAGATCTACTATTATAGATGGTGCTACTGCTTATGGTTATCAGTACCGTGGAGAAACAGGACAGTATCAATTAAACTTTCAACGGTTTGAAGCTGGCATAAAACACATGAGAAGTTTATTAGCTAATAGAACTGAGTATATTCGTTCTACTGTACTACATAGATCACAACAATCTTCTAGTAGATTTGTATAAGGTATAAGTATGGCAGATCAATCTGGTCTTAATCCGTTTGTATTTCCTCTTCAAGGTGGATTAGTTCTTGACCGTTCTACGTTTGCTATGGAACCAGGAATGGCATTAGAGTTAGAAAACTTTGAGCCTGACACTGGAGGTGGCTATAGACGAATTAATGGTTATGAAAAGTGGAATACTAATATAGTTCCACAGACAGCTAGTGCCACTGAGCCTGTATTAATGTCCGTATACTTTTCTGGAAACAATAAAGTAATTGCTGCTAGAGGTGAAAAAGTATTTGAGGCTGCTAGTGGTAGTGGCTCTTGGACAAGTATTGATACTGGTAGAACTAATGCCATACGTTATTCTTTTGACAGATATAACTTAGCTGGTACAGAGCTTATTGTATGGGCTGATGGTGCCAATAATGCAACTAAATATGATGGCACAACATTAACAGATCTTAGTGCTACAGGTGCACCAGCTAATCCTAAGTTTGTAAAACATTTTAAAAATGCTTTGTTCTTTGCAGGTATGTCAGCCTCACCAGAAGAAGTTGTATTTACTGCTCCGTATACAGATAATGACTTTAGTGCAGCTAATGGTGCGGGTTCAATACGAGTAGACAGTAAGATAACCGCACTGTTCCCATTTCGTGATGAGCTTTATATTTTTGCAGAAGAACGTATATATAAACTTGTAGGTAATACTATTGCAGACTTTGTGATGCAACCTGTAACAAGAGACATTGGTTGTCTTAACGGCTTTACTGTGCAAGAAGTTGCTGGTGAAATAATCTTCTTAGGTAGAGATGGTTTAAGGACTGTTGCTGGTACAGCTAAGATTAATGACGTTGAGCTTGGTACAATTAGTAGACCTATTCAAGAGTTGTTTGAAGGTGAAACTGACGTTGATGATTTTAATAGTTTAGTTATACCAGATAAAACTCAATATCGTATTTTCTTTTCTAAACCTAATAGTCAAACTCAAGCCGTAACCTCTGGTGTTATTGCAGTAAGAAAAGCTCAAGGTTATGAGTTTGCTAAACTAAAGGGTATCCAACCCGCAAGTGCAGATTCAGTAAGTGTTCAAGGGGATACCTTTGTACTACACGGTGGATATGATGGGTATATCTATAGACAAGAAAAAACAAACAAATTTGATGGTACAAATATTATAGGGCGTTATCGTAGTCCTGACCTTACTGCGGGTGATGCAGGTATACGCAAAAACTTTCAACGAGTTATTATTAACTATGCACCAACAGGTACAGTAAACTCTGATTTGTTTTTGCGTTATGATTATGAAGACCCTAATGCACCTAGACCAGCAGCTTATCCTTTTGACTCTACAAAGGTTGTAGCTATTTACGGGACTTCATTGTATGGAACTGCTACGTATGGTGGTCAAACAAATCCATTAGTCCGACAAGCAGTAGAAGGATCTGGATTTGCTGTAGCACTTCGTGTGGTGGATAATGGAGAATCAGCACCTTACTCACTAAAAGGTTTTCAACTAGAATTTGATGCAGGAGCAAGAAGGTAAATGGCAGGTTATACAAGACAGTCTACATATACAGACGGTGATATTATTCAGGCAGCAGACTCTAATGACGAGTTTGACCAGTTACTTGCTGCTTTCCATAATGCCACAGGA
>Ga0208162_1001487_pt1 | contig 12123 bp, 21 predicted proteins | sample CB_VirMetaG_4_FD_184539 | JGI IMG/M metagenome (GOLD analysis project Ga0208162, IMG submission 184539) | Freshwater to marine saline gradient viral communities from Chesapeake Bay - CB_1508_1M Viral MetaG (SPAdes) (version 4) | ecosystem: Environmental > Aquatic > Marine > Coastal | place: USA... | reverse complement strand
ATGAAAAATTAGAAATGCAAAAACAACTTTCGGATTTACAGTATCAAAAAAATGTCAGAGATTATAACAGTGGCTAGGAACTTATACTATTCTAAATCCACTGGCGTTTATAATGATTGGCATAGAAACATTATGAATGACAGCTTCAAAACTTTGGACATAGATATATGTGAATACAAAGTGTGTCATTTTTGCAACAGTAATAACATTTTATTCCTTGCCGAGACCTGCAAATACAAAGGAAGTCTATATAAAAGCACAGATTTAACTAGATTACTGGCACAACGTGCTAATTTACCTGCATACCTGATCTTTTGGGACTACGTATATCCAAGAATAGATATGAATTTGAATGATTTTCTTAAATTAGGCTACGACCCTAGGCTTGTGTTCAAGATCGCAAAAATTGAGCATCTGAGAGCGAATAAAGGGTATGTTTTTAAGGACTATACCTCTAAAGAATGGATAGATGAGATGATTAGGTTAAGAGAAGAGAGAGAGTGCGATAATTGTGGTAAAAAATAGTCAAAATTATGACAGTAAACGAGGGTTCTTACTCCTATCGTATAAACTTTTTCATCATCTTGATAGACTAAAGAAAGGTCAAGCAAAGGCGAACTGCCTAGTGGTGTTTCTATCTTTGATGAAGTATGCGTGGAAGAGTGATGGCTACAAGTGTGCGATCAGGCAACAAAGAATTGTTGAGGATACCTTGCTCTCTCGTTCAACTGTAAAGCGAAGTCTTTACTCCCTTGCCAAGCTGAATGTCATTAAGATTATTAAAGGAAAATCGGGTTGCACTTATATCGTCAATACCTCTTTTTTAAAGCCAGAAAAAGACCCTACTTGGTTCTCACAGAACCCACCCATGCGTAAATCTGAACCCACCCATGGTTCTCACAGAGCTACATTAGTAGACTCATTAGATATTAATTCATTAACTGAAATAGATAAGATTATATCTAAAGGATCAGATAAGGATAGTATAGTAGAACAATTAGCCAATACCATATCCTTGGAGGACCTGAGATTAGATAAAAGAAATGTATATTACTGTAAATTAGCAATCGCTTTAAAAGAAGAGAATGAAAAACCCAAAGTGGAATTGAATGCGGGTGCGGTGATGAAGAACTTGGCTAAAAAAAAGAACCCATATTATGCTATGAAGAAAGCCTATAATATTAGAAACAACATCAAACCTTGGGAGGACTAGTATTGTGGTTGGAAAGCCGATGCAGAAAATTTTATGCCAAGGTAGATCTAGGCAAACAGGTAGACCTTGTGGATGTAAAGGTTATAGAACCGCAACAGGATTGTATCTTTGTAAATATCATGGTGGACAAAATAGATTTGCATTTAACAAACACAAATATTCTGATAAAGCTAGGATTAGAAAACTAAAAGGACTTAAACAATTTAAAAATTACAGTGATGAAGAACTCAAAGAATACTATTACCAAAAAGTCAAACCAAGAATTGATAACAACGAACCAACTAGATACTATCTGCGAGAAACTGGTAAACGGACTGACTTTAGTAGAGATTTTAGAGGACAACCAGTATCAGTTCAGCTTGATGAAGTTCTACGCTTGGTTAAAAAAGAACCCAGAAATAGAACAAAGAATCGTTGAAGCTAGAAAGCATGGGGTTCAAACACTGGTTGAAAAGATGCTTCGTATTTATGATACTGAGAAAGTTCCAGATCAATCTTTGATTTTATTTTTAAGAGATAAGCAATCGTTTTTAAAATGGATAGCGGGTAAGATCACAGACATTTATTCAGACAACAAAGTTCAGCAGGTTAAACAGGACACAACACTTAATATTTCTTGGCAAGATACATCAGACATTAAAGAGATTGAAGGGATTGTAGAAGAGATAGAAAAACCTACCCCTTCTACATTAAAGGATAATTAAACTTTTTCTGTTTTTATATTTTCGCTACCACAACTTACGCAAACTTCAGTCATCATTGATAAATCGTACCAGCTATAATTTTCTTTAGGATTTTCTTCAAACTCTTTTAAGAGTGTACCCTCATCACAACCACAGTTTAAACATTTCATTACGCTACCTCTTTGTTGTTTAAATATTCTGGTATTTCTCTTTCAAGATACTCAATAAAACTTTCTTGCATATTGAATTGCATATTATCTTGATAGTATTTTTTATATTCTAACCAATCTTTATATAAAAAATTGATTGCTTTTTGTTTATTCATTATTGGTCCTTTCGTTGTTGTTTTAATTTGAAACATATCATTTTTAGAGATGTAGTCAAGTAATCTTCTTTAAGTTTATTGATGCACATCTTTCTAAATAAACCACCACCAGACCAACAATTCAAAAAAGTTTGACCTTTTAATTTGTTGATCTGATTGGTGGTCAGCTTCATTAGTTTGTTTTTCTTTTTTTAATCAGCTTGATTGTTTCAGCAACAGTCATTGTTTTGGGTACAATGATGCCGTATTTTTTGGCAAGTTCTTTTACGATTGAGTATTTCATTTTATCCTTTCAGTTGTTTAAAACTTTTTGTCTACTTTGGTTAACACATAATAACTAGCAATAGCTGTTACAATTAAGATTAATATTCCAAGTATTGTTGTCATTATGCCACCTTTTGTTCATGTTCTGTTGGCGTTAAATCTCCATCTAATTGCCAAATAATTAAGTTGATTATTTCTTCATCGTTAACTGTAATAGAAGCACCATCAAACCAATCTAAATACCAATACTCAACTGATTTAATATTTTTTTCATGGTCTGTATAAATTCTAAATTCATCACTAGGACCACCCCAGCTTAATTGCCAACGATAGTAACCTTGCTCTTGATTATCAAAAGTATTTGGCAAAACATAATCCCAGCTTAAACCATACTCACATAACCATGTTGCAAGATCAATATTTTGGTTGTTATATGCTTCTCTTAAATCGTTCAATCTTGATTGATAATTATCATTAACAAGATCAATACATTTTTTTTCTTTTTTCATTGTTTTATCCTTTGTTAGTTGTTTAAAATACTAATATATCAAAATAATATATAAGTCAAGCATAAAAAAACCCCTGTTAAAAATTAATCTAACAGGGGTTAATTTGTTTATTGGTTAATTAAAGTTTTTCTTAACTTGATCTCTCCATTTTTGAGCGAAAGATTGTTGTTTCAATGGAGTGAGTTTATCAAATACAGATTTATTCATATTATAATAAACTGGACCTACTGTTTCATCCATGATTTTAATATAAACTTCTTTGTTTTTTAAATCATAGTCAATCAATCCAATTATAGCTACAACTTCATCTTGATACTTGCATGATGAGTAAACTATATAAGATTGTAATTCATTATCTCCAATTATATCTCCATCAATTTTTTCAATGTTATGATCTAAAATTTCTAAAGACATATCCATTTTAAATGCTTCTAATGGAGTAGGTTTTTTGTTGTAGTTTATGCTTATTGCTCCCATTGTTTCTATCCTTTGTTAAGTTGTTTATCTCAATATAATATATAAGATAATCAAAGTCAATACATAAAATAAAATTAATTTAAAAATATTTATTGGTGTTAAAAGTTACTATTCTTTAATAAAGAAAGCCGCCGCCATTTCTCACAACATCAGCAACGGATCAATGATAAAGATGTCATCAATAATATTGATACGTGATAACTATCAATTATCAGAAGTTTTTTAGTAACGATAATTTATGATTATCAATAGTAATAACTGTTGTATTTTTGCAACTGTTGTTTTTTTGCAACAGCTACCCCCCCTATGACCCAGAATGTCGCCGCCGTTTATTATATATATATACATGGGACTGCAGGACACCCTTAGACACATCCACTTTCCCAGAACCACACACCCCACCCCCTACAAACAACCCACACCTTCTTTTTGCCTGACCTCCTTTCCAAAATAATATTTTACTATATGTAGTGGGTATGGATGAGTTTGATACTAAAGATATTAAATCAGTCGTTTACATTGACCGCAAAACAAACAATGTAGTTATTAAGATTACAGGTTTACCTAATGAAATGACCTCTATGATGTATATGGATTGGGTCATGGCAAGTCTTGGTTTTGAATATAATCCAGATAACAACTACGTTACAGACACAGTTCACTAATGGAAGCCAAAATAGAATACACCCCTAGGAAGTTTCAAAAGTATATTCACTATCGTATCAATCAATATCGTTGGTCAGTGCTAGTCTGCCACCGAAGGTTTGGCAAAACAGTCTGTATGATTAATCATTTAATCAGATCGGCAATGACCAGCAAACTAAAGAACCCTAGATTTGCTTATATTGCTCCAACCTTTAAACAAGCTAAATCTATTGCATGGGATTACATGAAACAGTTTACCCAAAAGATCCAAGGCACAAGATTTAACGAAACAGAACTGAGAGTAGATCTACCCAATGGTGCTAGAATAACTTTACTCGGATCAGAGAACTGCGATGGATTAAGGGGAATTTACCTTGATGGTTGTGTGATTGATGAGTATGCCAATGTCAATGAACGATTGTTTCCAGAGATTATCAGACCTGCACTCTCAGATAGAAAAGGTTACTGCGTCTTTATTGGTACACCGCAAGGAATGAATAATAACTTCTATGAGCTTTACCTTCATGCACAATCCGCAGAAGATTGGTTTCATTACAAAGCCAGAGCCTCAGATACGAAGATTGTAGATCAAGAAGAGTTAGATGCCGCAAAAGCCATTATGGGTGAAAATAAGTTTAAGCAAGAGTTTGAATGTGAATGGACGGCAAACATTGAAGGTGCAATTTATGGCAAGACCATAGCAGAAATGGAGAACAGCAGACAGATCACACGAGTGCCTTATGATCCTTCTTTGCCTGTCTATACGGCTTGGGACTTAGGCGTATCGGATCATACCGCGATTATCTTTTGGCAGCAACTAGGTAGATCCATTAACATTATAGATTACATTGAAGAACGAGGTCAGGGTTTACCTTTCTTTGTTCAGCTGATTAAAGAAAAGGATTATGTTTATGCAGATCATTATGCTCCGCATGATATTGAAGTTACGGATTTTGGTAATGGTAAGACCCGTAGAGAGGTCGCCTATCAATTAGGTGTGAGGTTCAAAGTCGTTCCAAAATTACCCTTAGAAGATGGAATCCACGCAACCTCAATGCTGCTTCCTCGTTGCTGGATAGATGTGGATCATTGTAAAAAGCTGATAGATGCACTAAGACATTATCACAGGAAATACATAGACAAGAACCGAATGTTCAGATCTAAACCTGTACACGACTGGAGTTCTCATGCTTGTGATGCCATGAGATATCTAGCTGTTGGATTACAAGAACTAAACACTAGACAAACCGCACCGCAAGTGGTAGCGGATAATAGTTATAACATTTTATAAATATTATTATGGGAAGTTTATTTAGTCCAAAAATGCCGCCACCACCGCCTGTGCAACCTTTGCCAGAACCTCCTGAATTATCAGATGAGGACAAAGCAAGAATTGCAGAGGATGAAAGAAAGCGTGAGATGAAAAGAAAGGGTCGTAGATCTACAATCCTTACAGGACCTTTAGGCGTTGAAGAAGAAGCAGCAATAGAAAAGAAAACATTATTAGGAGAATAATATGGGATACGCAAAAGGATTTAGAAAAGCAATTAAGATGGCAGTAGACATGGGAGTCATACGTCCAGTAACTCCTAAATCAACTCCGCAACCAGTTGATGTTACTGCATCAAATATTCAAAAACAAAATACAAAAAAATACGCATCTATTGGAACTTCACAAATGAGATCAGGAAGATACTCTACAATCCAAACATCTTCTACAGGTTTAACATCATCTGCTAAAACATCTAAAAAGAAATTACTAGGAGAATAATATGGGAGCTATTGTAAGATACGGAGTAAAAACTCCTTCACAAGAACCACCAATGCCAAAACCAGCTCCTGCTCCAACACAAGCAGAAGTCTCTCAAAGTGCAGCAACAGATCAAGAAGGTTTAACAACATTTCAAAAGTCAAGACGTAAAGGAAGATCAGCAACAATACTAACATCAGTAACAGGTGTTGAGGGTGAAACAACTTTAGGTAAGAAAAGTTTACTTGGAGCATAAATGGCACAAACAGATTTAACAAAAGCATTATTAAAAAGATTTGATAAGTTAAAAGCTCAAAGGCAAAATTGGGAAACGCACTGGCAAGAAGTTGCGGATTACATGATCCCAAGAAAAGCAGATGTCACCAAATCAAGATCCAAAGGTGATAAAAGAACAGAACTTATCTTTGACAGTTCTCCCTTACAATCAGTAGAATTGTTAGCAGCTTCCTTACATGGAATGCTGACTAACCCTTCTACACCATGGTTCTCTTTAAGATTTAAAGAAGAAGATATGGAGTTTGAAGATGAAGCTAAAGAATGGTTAGAGTCTGCAACGGAAACGATGTATACCGCATTCAATCGTTCTAACTTCCAACAAGAAATTTTTGAATTGTACCATGACCTGATTACCTTTGGTACAGCTGCGATGTTTATTGAAGAAGATGATGATGATATTTTAAAATTCTCAACACGACATATCAACGAAATTTATATTGCTGAAAATGATAAAGGTAGAATTGATACAGTCTTTAGAAAATTTAAATTAAGTGCAAGAGCTGCAGTACAAAAGTTTGGTGAAAATGTTTCAAACAATATTGCAACAAAAAATAGAAAAGATCCTTACGAAGAAGTAGATATTCTTCATGTCATTTATCCAAGAGCAGATTTTAATCCTAAGAAACAAGATAAACAAAATATGCCATTTGCTTCTGTATATATGGAAGCTGGATCTGGAGATGAATTATCAGTATCAGGATTTAGAGAATTTCCTTTTGTTGTCCCAAGATATTTAAAAGCATCACATGAGATCTATGGAAGATCACCAGCCATGACGGCACTTCCTGATGTAAAGATGCTGAATGAAATGTCTAAGACCACAATCAAAGCAGCACAGAAACAAGTTGACCCACCTTTACTTGTTCCTGATGATGGATTTATTTTACCTGTAAGAACTGTTCCTGGTGGACTTAACTTCTATAGATCAGGTACAAGAGATAGAATTGAACCATTAAACATTGGAGCAAACAATCCATTAGGTTTAAACATGGAAGAGCAAAGAAGAAACTCAATTCGTAATGCGTTCTATGTGAATCAGTTAATGATGCAACAAGGTCCACAAATGACAGCAACAGAAGTTATCCAAAGAAACGAAGAGAAGATGAGACTTCTTGGACCTGTACTTGGAAGATTACAATCTGAATTATTGAAACCTCTAATTGATAGAGCCTTTAATATTTGTTTAAGAAAAAATTTATTTAGACCTGCACCAGAATTTTTAGCAGGTAAAGATGTTGAGATTGAATATGTTTCTCCTCTTGCAAAAGCTCAAAAGTCTACAGAGCTACAAGCGATTATGAGAGGAATTGAAATCATGGGAAGTCTAGCAAATGTTGCTCCTGTATTTGATTATGTAAACTTTGATAAACTCGTTAAACACCTAATGGATATTGTAGGTGTTCCACAAAAGATTTTAAAACCACAGTCTCAAGTCAACGCTGAGAGACAACAAAAACAACAACAGCAAGAACAAATGCAACAAATGCAAATGCTGCAACAAGCAGCTGAAGCTGGAGGAAAGGTAGCACCATTAGCCAAGGCATTGCCTGAAGAAGCCAAAGCGTTAGCTAATGCAGAAGTTGAATAGTGATTAACGATATTAAAAAATTAAAAGAGTTTTATAAAAAGATTTTTAAATCTGACGAAGGCATCCTTGTCATGGAAGATTTAGAAAAACGATGTCACTTCATGTCTACGACTAATGTTAAAGGCGATAGCCATGAGAGTGCATACATGGAAGGACAACGCAGCGTTCTTCTATTTATTAAATCAATGCTGCAAGAGGAAAATAAAAATGTCAAACGAGCAGATAACGGAGAGTAATACTCCGCCTGTAGAGACGACAACACAACCCGCATCATCTACAGAGACAACAACAGAAACTAATCAAGATAGTTTAGTTTCATCAACAACAAACAGTACAGTTCAAACATCTAAATCTTGGAAAGATATTATTTCTGAAGAGTATAGAAATGATCCAAACATTTCTAAGTTTACAGAAATAGATGCTTTGGCAAAATCTTATATCAATGCAACTAAGATGATTGGTTCAGATAAGATAACTGTACCTACCAATAATTCTACAGAAGAACATTGGGAAGAAGTGTATTCTAAATTAGGACGACCTGAATCTCCTGATAAATACAAATTAGATTTTAAATCTGAAGTTGCTCCTATTGATGAAGGTGCTGTGAAAGCGTTTTCAGAAGTGGCACATAAAACAGGTTTGAATGAAAAACAAGCACAAGCGATTTTAGATTTCTATAAACAGAACTCTGAACAATCGTTACAGCAATCAAAGATAGATACGGAAACCGCACAAGCAAATGCTGAACAACAGTTAAGACAAGAGTGGGGTGGTAACTATGATGCGAATATCAAAAGAGCTGCATCAGTTGCAAAATCAAATATGAATCCTGAAATATTAGATATGCAACTTAAAGATGGAACAAGACTTGGAGATCATCCAGAGTTCATCAAAGGCTTTGCTAATATTGCTAATCTTTTATCTGAAGATAAATTTGTTGGTACAGGAACAGATAACAATGCTTCTATTAGAGATTATGATGCTGAGATCAAAGCAATTACTGAGGACTTGAAAGGACCTTTCTGGAACTCAGGTCATCCTGACCATGACAAAATGGTACAGCAAGTTTTAACTTTAAGAACATTAAAATCTAATGGACAGTAAAGAATTAAAGTTAGAAGTCTTAAGAATGGTATTGGAATGCGGATCTGAAAATATTAAATCCAATCCCTTGCCAACTTGTGACAAATACTATAATTGGATTTCTATGGAGAGTGAAAGCTCTCCTAAGAAACGAAAGACAATTCGTAATACGAACCTTTCTGACAAGAAGGAATAGACTCTAGTCTAACAGACTTTAAATGCAAGAGATGCCTATCAATTCTGATGGAGAACCTCTCTGTTTATTTTTGTTAAACACCATGTGGGTGATTAACATCTAACTTAACAAATGGAGAGACAAATATGTCTACACAAATAACTACAGCATTTGTAGAACAGTATAGTTCAAACATACAAATGTTATCACAACAAAAAGGTTCTCTTTTACGAGACAAAGTAAGAGTAGAATCTGTTGTAGGGAAGAACGCATTTTTTGATCAAGTGGGTTCAGTAACTGCAACTGTTAGATCAAGCAGACATTCGGACACTCCACAAGCTGATACTCCTCACTCAAGAAGAAGAGTAACTCTTGCGGATTACGAATTTGCTGATTTAATTGACGACCTAGATAAAGTAAGAATGTTAGTAGATCCAACTTCTTCTTATGCAATGGCTGCTGCTTTTGCTATGGGAAGAGCAATGGATGATGTTATCATTACTGCTGCTACAGGTGACGCTTCAACAGGTGTTGCTGGTGGTACAACAACTGCTTTACCTGCAGGTCAAATTATCGCTGAATCAGGTACAACTGGAATGAACATTGCGAAACTAAGAGAAGCAAAAGAAATCTTAGACTTAGCTGATGTTGATCCATCACTACCTAGATTCATCGTAGTATCTCCTAAACAAATCACTGATTTATTAGGAACTACTGAAGTAACTTCAAGCGACTTCAACACTGTTAAAGCATTAGCTTCTGGGGATGTTAATTCATTCTTAGGATTCAATTTTATTGTATCTAACAGATTAGCTGTAGCTTCTCAAATTAGAGACTGTTTTGCTTTCGTAAGCGATGGTATTACATTAGCTCTAGGTAAAGATGTAACAGCTAGAATTGATGAAAGAGCTGACAAAGGATATGCTACTCAAGTCTACTACTCTATGGCAATTGGTGCTACTAGAATGGAAGAAGAGAAAGTAGTTAAAGTCCAAGCATACGAAGCAGCATAATAACTTCTATGTTCGTGGGGGGAGCAATCCCCCCACATTCTTATGAAAACTATAAAAGATTTAGAAACTATTTTACATTTCAGAAAAGGAAGTTATATATATCGTTATGTGTTGGTTGATAGGTTTCAACATACATCTTCAGCACATCATGGCTTTGATTTAAAAGCTGAACGAACTGAGGATGAAATATGGCAACAACTCACACATCCAAGGAAGTTAAGAAGAAAATATATTGTAAAGGAATAACATGGCATCAGTAGTAGATATTTGTAACGGAGCTTTAAACCAACTGGGTGCATCAACTATTCTTTCATTGACTGAAGATTCTAAAAATGCGAGACTATGTAATGCACGATACACTCAAGTACGAGATTCAGTATTCAGATCTCACCCTTGGAATTGTTTACAAAAACGAGTTCAACTTGCAGCCGATACTGCAACACCAGCATGGGGATTTTCCAAACAGTATACTCTCCCATCAGATTGTTTACGACTTCTCACGATCCTAGATTATGATGCGGATTATAAAGTAGAAGGTAGAAAGATTTTAACAGATGTAGGCTCTTGTAAGATTTTATATGTTGCAAGAATTACAGATCCAAACGAATACGATGAACTCTTAAGAGAAACAATATCTGCAGCACTCGCTGCTGACATTGCTTATGCGGTTACATCATCAAACCCTTTAACACAAAATATGTACAACTTGTTTAAAGATAAATTAAAAGAAGCAAGATTTGTAGATGCAACTGAAGGACAAAATACAGACCCTTCTAAAGGAATTGCTGATGTTACTCTTTCAGATACATTTATTAACTCAAGGTATTAAACATGGCTAGAGTTGCCGCACAATTAACCAACTTTACAGGTGGAGAATTTTCACCAAGATTAGATGGTCGTAATGATCTAGCAAAGTATACTTCAGCTTGTAAGACTTTAGAAAACTTTGTGATCTATCCTCATGGATCAGCAGCAAGAAGATCGGGTACACAGTTTGTATCAGAGGTTAAAGATAGCTCTAAGTCTACAAGACTGATTCCTTTTGAGTTCTCTACTACACAAACTTATATGTTAGAGTTTGGAGATCAATACATCAGATTCTATAAAGACAATGGTCAGATCTTATCAGGTGGATCTGCTTATGAAATTAGTACACCTTATTTAGAAGCAGAACTTTTTGAATTGAAGTATGCTCAATCTGCAGATGTCATGTATATCTGTCATCCTAATCATGCTGTTAGAAAGTTATCCAGAACAGGTCATACGTCTTGGACTTTAACTGAAGTTGAATTTACTAATGGTCCTTTTTTAGATCATAATATTACCACAACCACAGCCAATCCTTCACATAAAGATGTAGGTCAAACCACAACTGTTACCTTTTCATCTACGACAGGAATTAATGGAGGAGCAGGTTTTACTTCAGACGATATTGGTAGACTAGTTCATATTAAAGATGGTCATTTTGAAATTACATCTATTACCAGCACCACAGTCGTTGTTGGAACAGTGATTGTAGGTTTAGGGATTAGTTCAACTGCAACTGAAGATTTTGCATTAGGTGCTTTCTCAGATACCACAGGTTATCCAACTTGCGTAACCTTCTTTGAACAACGATTAGTTTTTGCTGGAACAAAGTCTCAACCTCAAACGATATTCTTTTCTAAATCAGGTGATTACGAAAACATGGATGATGGCTATCATGCAACAGTCGCAGATGATGATGCCATTGTTTACACTATTGCATCTAACCAAGTAAATGCCATCAGATTTATGACCGCAACAAGAACACTCATTATTGGAACAGCGGGTGGTGAGTTTACAGTATCAGGAGGTGGAACAGATATTGCCATTACTCCAACGAACATTCTCATTAAGAAACAATCTAACCATGGTGCAGCGAATGTAGATGCTATTGCTGCAGGTAATGCCACATTATTCTTACAACGTGCTAAAAGAAAATTAAGAGAACTAGCTTATAACTTTGATGTAGATGGTTATCTTGCACCTGACATGACGATTCTTGCCGAACATATTTCTGAAGGTGGAATTACACAAATGGCATATCAACAAGAACCTAATTCTATTTTATGGTGTGTTA
>Ga0208162_1001485_pt1 | contig 12129 bp, 5 predicted proteins | sample CB_VirMetaG_4_FD_184539 | JGI IMG/M metagenome (GOLD analysis project Ga0208162, IMG submission 184539) | Freshwater to marine saline gradient viral communities from Chesapeake Bay - CB_1508_1M Viral MetaG (SPAdes) (version 4) | ecosystem: Environmental > Aquatic > Marine > Coastal | place: USA... | reverse complement strand
AAAGCAAACCATCTTCTCAAAGATGATATGGAACGGTTGAGTCTGCTTTCTTTTTCCTCCATGAAGAATAAGTTCAACGCCACGATTAACGCGGATCTTATTTTTATTTATGTTGTCATCAGACGAGTTGTTGTTCTTTGAGGAATTTGATTGTGTCAACGGATCCTCCTAGTTTCTTTTCATCACAAATTACTTGAGGGAATGTTGATCCTTCCCCAAACTCAGCATAGAACTCTTCTCTAGTAAAGTCCTCACCAAGAGTATACACGACAAAGTTACTTCCTGTCAACTCTAATACCGATTTTACTTTGTGGCAATATGGACATTCTTCTTTTGAATAAACTGTGAAATTCATAGTTAATTATAAGATTTACATTAATTTATATAAGAAAAAAGGGGGGGTTTAATCCTCCTTTATTATAGCATTATAGCATTAATTTTTTATTGGAAAAATCAAAGAGCAATCATGATTCAGAGGGTTTAGGATATTTTTCCTTGACCGCAAGACACTTTTGTATGTATTCTTCAATTTGATTCTGATCACCTTTTACAATACCATCCAGATAATCTCCAAAGTCTGGATACTCTGCAGCACGAAGCTCTTGATATTTTTTTGATTCTTGCTCTAGTTTTAATCTTCCAAGTTCAACCTCAACTTCTTCTTTTGTGAATTTTGACTCACCTATCCATTCAATACCTTCGTAAGTGTTCCCTACGACTCTGAGAATATCAGAACGATTTCCTCCAAGTGATTCAATAACATCAAACATTGAAATAATCATTTTAGTCTACCTCCATGAGTGTGATGCGGGATGGTGCAACAATAATAGATCCCGTGTTTGAAAAGTCTAGTTTAGCACTAGTCCAGTAGTTGGTGGTTGTATTTTGAGATCTCGCAAAAACTTCATAAGTTGTAATTCCAACCGTTGATGGGGAATCAACATAATGGAAAGATACTGTTGTACCATAATCTTGTCTGCCAACCACAGTTCCTACATATAATCCTGTTTGATGAATCATCAATGAAGTTCCATTTCTTCTCAAATCTATTTCCATCTGTTGAAAATCTACCGAAGCACCTTTATTCATATAAACAGGAACAGACACATCTACATAAACTTTTTTAGATGTGTTTATAGGTGTAATTGTTGTTGATAGTCCAATAGTCGCAAATGTGGCATTGTGTGCTACTAAAGATGTAGTTGTGGCAGAAATTGGAACCTTAACATTATCTAGATTAGTTCCATCACCATAATAGGTCGTAGCACTTACAACGCCAACAACATGAAGTTTCGTTGTTGGATTTGTGGTTCCTATGCCAATATTAAAGTTCTCATTACCATTGATCCAATTACTATTACCGATTCCGATGGCTAATTGATTGTTTCCAGATGGTATCGGAACTACTGCACTCTTACCAATTACAATATTACAACTTCCTGTACTATAGAATCCGGCATAGGCTCCGAAGAATATGTTGTATTCTCCTACGGTGTTATAGAATCCCGCCTTCTGACCTATAAAATGATTAGAAGATCCAATGGTATTGTATTCCCCAGCGCGATATCCAATAAATGTATTAAATTGTCCAGTAGTGTTTCCAGATCCTGCCCAGTAACCAAAGAAGTTATTATGCCATCCCGTGGTGTTGGCGTATCCTGCAAGAGTACCAAAGAAGTTATTATATCTTCCAGTGGTGTTGTAGAATCCTGCATTATTACCTAAGAAGTTATTATGTCTTCCAGTGGTGTTGTAGAATCCTGCATTATTACCTAAGAAGTTATTTCTATCACCAGTGGTATTGTTGCGGCCTGCACTAGAACCTAAGAAGTTATTATTATGTCCTGATGTATTGTAACGTCCTGCAGAATTACCAAAGAAATTATTATAATATCCAGATGTATTAGCAATGCCAGTGGCATAACCACCAAAGAAGTTATTGTTATTTCCTGTTGTATTAGAACATCCAGCATAAAGACCAAAGAAGTTGTTATAATATCCAGTGGTGTTGTTTTCTCCAGCATTTAGTCCAAAGAAATTATTTCCAGTTCCAGTAGTTGTTGACTTACCAGCGCCAGCACCAATAAAGTTATTATTAAGTCCTTTCCAATCACCACCTACTTTTGGGGTCAGATTTGGTCCAGTGTTTTCATCACCAATTAAAATATTAGTTGATGGGAATGCATTTCCTTGAATAGTTCCAAATCCTAATACGCCATCAAGTTGTAATCTTACTTTTGGATTGGTGGTTCCTATTCCAACACTAGAAAGTGTATGAATACCAGCGGAAGTTGATGCCCAATAGGACTCTCCACCACCACCTCCACCACCAGAGAAAAGTGAACCGTTTTGATAAAGATCTCCAGTGAAGTTTATATCACCATTAACATCTAGTTTATATGATGGATTGGTAGTGCCTATGCCAATATTAAAGTTCTCATCACCGACTAACCAATACTTAGATGGGTTAGCATCAGTTCTTACACCTACTGCAAACTGAATGTCTTTATCGGTGTCTGGGGAATCAAAGAGATTATCTGTGTCAAAACCATGACCAAAAATAATTTTATTGGATGCTGTTGCAGAAACACCAGTATAAGAACCAAAGAAGATATTATTACTTCCAGTGGTGTTGTAATATCCCGCATCACGACCAAAGAAGTTATTATAATTTCCAGTGGTGTTGTAATATCCCGCATCACGACCAAAGAAGTTATTATAATTTCCAGTGGTGTTGTAAGATCCTGCATCACGACCAAAGAAGTTATTATTACTTCCAGTTGTGTTATAATATCCTGCATAAACACTAAAGAAGTTATTATAATTTCCAGTGTTGTATGCCCCTGCTTCTTGTCCAAAGAAGTTATTATGACTTCCAGTGTTATATCCCCCCGTAAATACTCCAAAGAAGTTATTATTACTTCCAGTTGTGTTATAATATCCTGCTTCTCTACCAAAGAAGTTGTTATCATTTCCAGTGGTGACTGAATTACCAGCACCAGCACCAATAAAGTTATTACCAGTACCATTTTGAGAACCACCAACTTGAGGTGTTAAACTAGATCCAGTAGTATTATCACCAATTCTTACATTATTATCTGGACCAAATCCTAATACTCCACCGACTTGAAGTTTCGTTGTTGGATTTGTTGTTCCTACTCCAACATTAGAAAGTGTATGAATTCCTGCTGCGGTTGATACCCAGTAGGATTCCCCACCTCCGCCACCAGAGAATATTGAACCGTTTTGATAAAGATCTCCAGTGAAGTTTATATCACCATCGACATAAAGATCACTTTGGAAAGTACCAACACCAACGAATGTAGAAACACCAGAGACGTTTAACTGATTAGAAAATGCTGTTCCAGTGACAGTAACACCAGCACCAGTGGTTTCAAATTTCTTGACGTTATTATGATAGAGATCTACAGAACCCTGATACCTAGCCCAAATAGCATTCTCAGTTGTGCTAACTTGAATTTTAACATCACCAGAGTCTCTTTGGATTAACTTTAAATCACCAGTTCCCTGAGCTTGAATTAATGCATCCTGTCCATCAGCATACATGTACAGTCTTTCACCGTTAGTGTTCTTAAATCTAAGAAAAGGACTAAGAGAACCAGTGCTAGTTAATTCAACGTCAGAAGAATGTGTAGAAACACCAGTTACATTTAATCCACCACCAGTAATTCTTAAACCAGAACGGGCGGTGGCGATACCAATAGCATCAACGTTAGTTACATTTTCATAAGTAAGATCACCAAGAACTGTTACGTTTCCACTGAACTCAGCACTAGTAGCAGTGAGAACACCACTAAGTCTTACGTTATCAAGTTCAGTGTGTCCAGTGATGTCAACACCACCAGAAGTTGTTTGGAATTTTACTTGTCCATTATAATAAAGAGCTAAACCAGCATCTGTTGCACAATTAATAAAAAATTTGCTTCCGGAAGTATTTTGCACGTAGAATGCATCGGACAAAATAGCTATTTCTCTTTCTGGATTCCCAAGAGTTCCCGAAGTTCTAATTGCATTAATACCACCAACAAAAGGATCTTCTGGTTTGATGAAGAAATGATCACCAAAATATGCATCACCTTGGAATGTAGAAACACCAGTTACACTTAGTTGTCCAGTGGTTGTGGTTCCAACAACGTTGATACCTGAAGAAGCAGTTTCAAGTTTCTTTTTATAATCATAACGCAATTCTGTTGAAGTATCAGGATTAACTACAAATGCAACCTGATCGTCACGCATACCTCCCGTATTACTAGGGGAACTGTTTATTCCATCAGCATTAGAAATTCTGAAGGTCTTGGTAGCACCAACGGAAATAGAATAATTATTGCCTGTAAATTGCCTTACATAGTTTTGAGTTCCAGAATCAACAACATAAAGACCATAATCCACTAGGTCATTTCCAGCAGAAATTATTGCTTCATCTATAACACCTGTACTGGTCGGAAAAGATATCTTTCCCTGCAGAGAATCAGTTCTGATTCCAACTTTACCAGCACTAACATTTACATTACCTTGGAATGTAGAAATACCAGATGCTAATAAATTTCTGGTTGTAACGTCATCACCAATAAAAGTAGCACCGCCAGTGAGTGATGGTGCATGGAGAGTACCTCCAACATAAAGATCGTTTTGGAACGTACCAACTCCAACAAATGTGGATATTCCAGCGTCTACGATATTTCTACTATCATCAACAATAGTAGAATTAGAAATCTTAATTGCCATCTACCGTCCTCGTTTGCACTAGGTAGTTTTTAATATTTAGGTAATCACTCCAGTGCAGATATTCTTTGTTCGAGTTCTTCTATCTTTTGTTGTTGTTCTTTTACAACTTCAATCAAAAGACCAACTAAACCATTGTAATTTACACCCTTTTTAGTATCACCACAAACCAATCGTGGCATTACTACTTCAACTTCTTGTGCTATGATACCAGCAGATGGAGTTCCACCTTGTGATTCTATCCAATCAAAAGTAACTCCACGAATCTGAGAGACTTTTCCGATTGGGTCATCAATTACTGCAATATTTTCTTTATATCTTTCATCTGAAGTGGTATTGAAGTCTGCTGCTTGTACTGTTCCTTGGGCAAAAACATTTCCAACAAACGTAGAAACTCCAGCAACTTCCAACTGATTAAACGATGCAGTTGTTGTATGAATTGTTGCACCAGTTCCAACGTTAATAGTATTAGTATCACCATTAATGGTAATAGAAGAAGATCCAACCGTAAGAACACCAACAACTCTAGCATCACCAGCAACACTTAGATCGTTGCCAACGAATACGTCACTTTGAGATGTAACAATACCAACGAAAGTAGAAACACCAGAAACATTTAATCCACCAGAAACGGTTACACCATAACCAGTGGTCTCAAATTTCTTAAGATTATTATAATAGAGTTCTACTGCACCATCTCTAACACCAGTAATTAATTTTTCACCATTTATACCAATTGCAAGATTATTGTTACCATTTACTGTAATACCTTTACCTATTACAATATTATATGAATCAGATCCATTTGTGACATTTGCATCATCACCAAGTAAAATATTGTGATCGCCTGTAGTAACTGCAAATCCAGGATAATTACCAATTGCAATATTTCTATCACCACTAGTAAGATTCTGTAGTGATCCCTCACCAATTGCTTGGTTATATGAACCACTGGTTAAATTTTGTACAGCATTATATCCAATAATATTATTGAAGTAAGCATAATCACTTGCACCAACTACCCCCTGCTGGCCAGCACTAAATCCAATAATATTATTACCATTTCCCTGTTCAAAATATTGTCCCGCATTAAGTCCAATAAAAATATTCTCTATTGTCTTACTAAGACTAAGATCAATATAATCTGCAGTCTGAGGGTTTCCAATAACAATATTTGCAGCATTATCATATAATTCTAATCTACTCAATCCAGTAATGTTAGAAACACCACTAGTACCACCTAAACTTACGTTATTGTTAAATGTAGATACACCAGATACTCTTAACTGATCTACTTCAGCATGACCAATTACATCAAGCGTATCAACACCGTTATTAAATGTGGCAACACCAACTACATCTAGCCCACCACCAGTAATTCTAAGTCCCGCTCTTGCGGTGGCAATGCCAACGGAGTCTACATTAATTACATCTTCATAGGTAAGAGTTCCACCAATAGTAGCATTACCACTTACAGATATGGCAGAAGCACTGAGTGTTGACCCATCAAATGTCAGGTTCGCAGATCCTGCGGGATTATTGGAACCATCTTTGAAAACAACTTGATTGGCAGAACCCGCTACAGGACCAGTGGTTCCCTGAGTTCCATCAGTACCTTGTGCTCCAGTTGTACCCTGAGTTCCATCAGTACCTTGTGCTCCAGTTGTACCCTGAGTTCCATCAGTACCTTGAGCACCTGTTGTACCCTGTGTACCAGTACCAGTAGTACCTTGAGTTCCATCAGTACCTTGAGCACCTGTTGTACCCTGTGTACCAGTACCAGTAGTACCTTGTGCTCCATCAGTACCTTGTGCTCCATCAGTACCTTGTGCTCCGGTTGTACCCTGAACACCTTGAGTTCCAGATCCAGTTATACCCTGAATACCCTGAGTTCCATCAGTTCCTTGAGGTCCGGCAGATTCAAAAGTAATTACATCTACAATATCTCCTGCAACAAGAGGATCATTTAATATTAATGTATTTCCACCAGAAGTTGTGTATTCAGTAGTTGTTAAGTGAACACCGTTCACAAAAACATCCATTGAACCAATGGCAGCATAATTTACACTGAAGTTGGTTTGCCCCTCAGTTGCTACAAATCCGTATTCATCTCTATTAAAGGTAGAACCCTGAATACCTTGAATACCCTGAACACCTTGAACTCCTTGTATTCCTTGAGTACCTTGAGGTCCTAAATTTCCAACTCTTCTCCAAGATGTCCCATTCCACTGCCATCTATTACCATTGGCAACATATATCTCATTTATAGATGGGCTTAATGGAAAATCTAGTGCTACTGCCATCAGAAATTTTCTCTACCTATTGACGACATAATATTCTCTTTTAGTTATTTATCAAAAATTTTAATATTCATTCTCTAGACTGTAGTAGTGTCTAAATTTCCACTATCGTCAACGAATAAACGATATTTTGTTCCACTTGGTGATGTAAGAATAACACCTTTTGAGGTATCAATACCAACTTTTACATCACCACTTACATCTAATGTATATAACGAACTGGATGTTGTTGTTCCAATTCCAACATTGGAAGATGTACTGATTCCAGTAGGTCCTGTTCTCCAAAAACTATCACCAGGTATTCCTTGTACTCCCTGAGTTCCTGTGTTTGCCCTAATCCATGAAGATCCATTCCACTTCCAGGTTGTATCATTTGCAGTATAAATTTGATTTAAACTGGGATTATTTGGAAAATTGAGTGCTGGCATTATCTAACTTTTTAAAAGTATTTATTAGAGGGCAATAGCGTATGCGATTGCCAATGCTTCATTAATTCCACCACTAGATCCTGTTGCTATTTCAATAGTAGCAACACCACCGGATAAAGTTGCTGTAACTCCACTACCAACGAAGTTGATTGTCGCAGCTGTACCTACATTAGATCCTTCTTCTTGAATAACAACGCCAGATCCAGTAGCAACGATTCCTGTCAATCCAGAACCATCACCCTTAAATTGAGTTGCAGTAATTATACCAGTGACATTAAGATTACCAGTACCAGTAATAGATTTTCCATTAAGATCTAAGTCACCTCCAAGTTGAGGAGTCGTATCATCAACAACGTCTCCTCCCCCACCACCAGATCCATTAGATGCATCAGTAATTCTTCCCTGTGCATCAATGGTAATATTGGCATTTGTATAAGATCCAGCTGTTACCGCAGTATCTGCCAACTTATCAGCAGTAACTGCATCATCAGCAATCATATCAGTTGCAACTTGTACTTCCGATACTATTCCACCAGCACTAGTGCTACCAAGAACGCGGTTTGCCGTGGTAACATTCTGCATTTTTACATAAGTAACGGCATCAGAATCAATAGTCCAACTTGTATTTGATCCAGATACTGTTATATCTCCATAATCACCATCTTGAACAGTTTGACCCGTATCAATTCCTGTAACTCTACCTCTGTCATTTACAGTTACAGTAGCGTTTGGATAGGTTGCAGTAAAACCATAAGGAATTTGGCCATAAGGAAGAGCCCTATCCATCTTTGCGCTGGTAACAGAATTGTTAACGATGGTCCAGGTACTACCATTGACTACAATATCACCATAAGTACCATTAGAAACGGTTCCATTACTAATTCCAGTGATTACGCCCTGAGCATTAACAGTTACATTAGCAGATTGATAAGTTCCTGCTGAGATTGATTGATCGGGCAAAGCAACTGTAACAATACCAGTTACTGCGTCCAATGTAGAAACTTCAAGACCATTTCCAAAATTAATGGTTCCAGCAAATCCAACTAAAGTTCCATCATCTCTTACTACAACACCAGACCCAGCAGATCCACCTCCACCACCAGAAGCAAGAACGTTTGTAATTGAAGAAATTCTTCCGTCAGAATCAACTATAATTTGAGGTATTGTAGTTGAACTACCGTAAGTTGCTGGTGTAGCACCTGTTGTATTTTTTATATTTGTACCGTCACCATAGAAACCATATGCACTCACAATACCTGTGAATGGATATGCTGTAATACCAGTTCCTACTTCAACTACTTCATTTCCAGTAATAGTACGAATTCTAACATACTTATTTCCATTTTCATCTTTAACATGAAGAGAATCTCTGTTTGCATCTAGGGTTTGTGCATCCCAGTGCGTCATTATGAATTCTAAATCTACATAAGTACTTCCTGATCCAACTTGTATCGATCTTCCATTACTATTTGTTCTCGTATCAATTCTAAAATATCTATCATAAAAAGAACCGCCAGGAGTCGTCGGACCTTTTATTTCAAAAGCAGATTCTGCGTTATGTTTTAAAAGATACTCTTGGGTATAACCTCTGTCAAGGTTATATAATAATTGATCGGAACCACCATTAATTTGCAATAACTTATAAACACCATCATAAATATCAACAGCTGTTTGTGAAGCATTGAATATTATAGCATTTGTATTGCTAGTAAAATTAATATTTCTAAGATTTGTAGTACCTTGGAATGTAGAAACACCAGAGACATTGAGATTATCTAACTCAGTATGACCATCAACATCAAGATCAAATACTGTTGCGATACCACTAACATTAGCATTATCTAACTCAGTGTGTCCATCTACGTTAAGATCAAATACAGTAACTATACCACTAACATTAACGTTATCTAACTCAGTGTGTCCATCAACGTCAATGTCAAAAGCATCAACTTTGCCGACAAAAGTTGAAACTCCAGAAATTCTTAAAGTACTTGCTCTTATATTTGGATATTCCCCAGTATTAGTATTAACCGCATTACCCATGTAATCATGGTTAGAACACTGATAATGAAGAATTAATGGAGTTTTATTTTGAACAGTAAGTTCAGTATATGCACCAGAAGAACCTGCAGTTCCTGCTGTTACTACATTATCAGTATACTGCTGTGTTTTTTCGGCATCATAGTAGAAACGAAGTGGATGTCCGCTATTACTAGAATCAGATTGATTGAAACGATATGTATTTCCAGGGATTAAAGTTAAGAAAGGAGCTTCGACCTTATTTCCATTACCATCAGCAAAATAATACGAATCGGAAGATCCAGAAGAATATCTATGATTTGCCGATTTACTATCAACATATACATCAATACTTACAGAATTACCAAGAGGTGATCCTGAAATATATTTGTTGTATGAGAATATATTAGTAGATGTTACTCCAGAAACAGAAATATTTTTACTAAATGTAGAAACATCAGAAACGTTTAGTTTACTAAAGAATGATGTTCCTGTAGTATTAATACCAACAATTGATCCACCACCTCCGCCACCAGAGAAAAGTGAACCGTTTTGATAAAGATCTCCAGTGAAGTTTATATCACCACCAACATAAAGATCACTTTGGAAAGTACCAACACCAACGAAAGTGGAAACTCCAGTAACGCTTAGTTGACCAGTGGTTGTGGTTCCAACAACATTAATACCAGAGTCAGCAGTTTCAAGTTTCAGATCGGAAGATCCTGCATGGGAAATTTGAACACCACCAGTGCCTTTAGCAATAAGGTATCCACCAGAACCACCAGTTATTAAGTATACGTCCCCAGCACTTCCTCCACCACTGTTAGATCTTAGATATGCATCATTGCCCGCAAATGCCCTAAGTCCAAAACTTGATCCATCGGCGCTGAATAATTTATTTGCTCCATAGTAGTAATCTGCATCTTGGAAGTATCCACCGCTAAAGCGATTGCCACTAGTTCCAAGTTTAGTGCTACCGTCTCCTAGGATATCACCCTGAACGTAAACATTATCGGTAAATGTAGAAAGACCAGAAACAGTAAGATTATTAAAGAATGATGTTCCTGTGGTATTAATACCAGCAATAGATCCACCACCTCCACCACCAGAGAAAAGTGAACCGTTTTGATAAAGATCTCCAGTGAAGTTTATATCACCACCAACATAAAGATCACTTTGGAAAGTACCAACACCAACGAATGTAGAAACACCAGAGACGTTTAACTGATTAGAAAATGCTGTTCCAGTGACAGTAACACCAGCACCAATAACTTCAAATTTCTTTTCATTATTATTGTAAAGTTCTATAGAGCTACCAATCTTAGCCCAAGAAGCACCTGTAAGTCTGTTATAAAAATCGATACCAAATCTACTCTTTACATCTAAGGTGCCTATACAATCAATAACATTAGTACCAGGGTACTCATGATAAATCTCAATATCATCATGAGTACCTATGGTTAATTTTGAACTATCTTTAAAGTTAAGTTTATTAGCAGAACTATCCCAATATGCTGAAGTAACTCCAGCCTGACTTCCAATGAAGACTACATCATCGTGGAATGTAGAAACACCAGAAACAGAAAGGGTATTTGTTCTTACATCAGCAGTTGTAATTCCAGTAATAGTTACTGCACTATCAACAACAGAACTTACCGTAAGTCCTGTTCCAAAATTAATAGTTCCTGCTGTTCCCACCAATGAATTATCATCTTTTATGATAATGCTTGAACCGCCACCACCGCCACCAGAAATTAGAACGTTACTAATACCAGTGATTCTACCGTTAGAATCAACAGTGATTTGCGGAACAGCGGTTCCGTTACCATAAGTATTTGCAGAAGCACCAGTAAGTCCAGTGAGTCCAGAACCATCACCAACAAATGAAGTTGCTGTAACTACACCAGTTACATTAACATTACCACCAACAGTCAACTTAGAAGTTGCGTTTGTGGTTCCGATACCAATATTAAAATTCTCATTACCAACTATCCAATACTTAGATGGGTTAGAATCAGTTCTTACACCAATAGCAAGTTGAATATCCTTACCTTTTTGACCATCAGCAAAATCTATAGCAGGAGCATCTGGTGCATCAAATTTCTTTCCAAAATATCCACCCTCAAAAGCACCACCAAATCCACTACCAATAATAATTCTATATGAACCTTGATTAGATACCCCACTTAAAGAACCCAAGTGTATATTAGAACTTCCTTTACGACTTACTTCTCCAGCATGGTGCCCGATAGAAGTATTATAATTTGCTGGAGATCCTCCATCAGTAGCATAAAGTCCATAATTTGAATAATAACCCAGTCCAATGTTACCAGTACCAATAACTATTTGGTTAACAAAATCACCAATCGCAATATTCCGAGATGCATAGTATGGTCCAGTTTCATCTGGATCATCAACAATATATGAATGAGATTTGTATCCAAGACTTATATTTGAGTAAGAAGTAAAATCAGAAAATGTGTTTCCAACACCAGCAAATACAATTCTTCCCCCTCTTCCATTTGGGTTAAGTCCTGTATCACCAATTACTATGGAAGCAGTTTGATTTATGCGTGGTATTGGATTTGTGGTTCCTATTCCAATACTAGAAAGTGTATGAATACCAGCGGAAGTTGATG
>Ga0208162_1001484_pt1 | contig 12134 bp, 22 predicted proteins | sample CB_VirMetaG_4_FD_184539 | JGI IMG/M metagenome (GOLD analysis project Ga0208162, IMG submission 184539) | Freshwater to marine saline gradient viral communities from Chesapeake Bay - CB_1508_1M Viral MetaG (SPAdes) (version 4) | ecosystem: Environmental > Aquatic > Marine > Coastal | place: USA... | reverse complement strand
CTCAAGGGCAGTTGGTGCGGATGGGATAACTCCTGCCCTGTTTCTTGCTTCAGGTCAAAGAGCAAGTGGCGTGCATGAAAGACCGTATGAGGCAGAGTTGCATAAACTCTGCTTTTTTAGTATAATACATACTATAGTTTATAAGTTGTTATGACCGAATATAAAAAAACGGCACTTGTTCTTGGTGCTGGTGGATTTATCGGAAGTCATATGGTAAAGAGACTTCGATCGGAAGGTTACTGGGTACGTGGTGTAGATCTTAAACGTCCTGAGTTTTCAGACACTCAAGCAAATGAATTTATTCAAGGTGATTTGCGTGACGTAGACTTTGTTTGTCGTTGCATTCGATTCACTGGATATCTTGGAAACTTTTATCAGCAGATTTCTGAGAAGTTTGCACAACCATTTGATGAGATCTATCAGTTTGCTGCCGATATGGGTGGTGCTGGATTTGTTTTCACTGGTGAGAATGATGCAAATATTATGCACAATTCTGTCACTATTAATCTTAATGTTCTTGATGAGCAGCATAAGTTTAATGAGAGACGTGATGTAAATAATACCAAAATCTTCTACTCTGGTTCTGCCTGCATGTATCCAGAGCATAATCAACTTGACCCAGATAACCCAGATTGTCGTGAAGAATCCGCATATCCAGCAGACCCAGACTCAGAATATGGATGGGAAAAGTTATTCTCTGAGCGTCTATATTTTGCTTATCATCGGAATTATGATATCCCTGTTAGAGTTGCTCGATATCACAACATTTTTGGTCCCGAAGGAACCTGGGACGGTGGAAGAGAAAAAGCACCAGCTGCAATCTGCCGTAAAGTCGCTTACCTCCCGGAGCAAGGTGGATCAATCGAAGTGTGGGGAGATGGTTTACAAACTCGTTCCTTCCTGTACATTGACGAATGCATTGAAGCAACTCGAAGATTGATGGACTCTGACTTCATTGGTCCTGTGAATATTGGTTCTGAAGAAATGGTTACTATCAATCAATTGGTAGATACTGCTGCAAAAGTATCTGGTAAAGTTGTTGAGAAGAATCATATTGATGGACCTCTTGGTGTTCGTGGTCGTAACTCTAACAATAATGTAATTCGTAGAGAGTTGGGTTGGGATTACTCTCAGACCTTAGAGGAAGGTATCAGCAAAACTTATAATTGGATTGTCAGTCAAATTAACTGAAGGATAGATTTATGAAATTTGATCAAGTAGAGCAGAATAAAGAAGTTCAAAGATGGTTTTCTGATGGAGGAGATTATGAATTAAGATTAGATTATAATTTAGATGATGAGTCCGTAGTTTTTGATCTTGGTGGTTACCAAGGATGGTTTGCTGAAAATATCAATCAAAAATTTAAATCTAAGATTTATGTTTTTGAACCATCTATTCCATTTTATAGGAGTATGGATAAAAAGTTTAGAAAGAACTTTAATATCAAATTATTTAATTATGGACTTTCTGATGTTAATGCTGATTTAAATTTAGTAGCAGCAAATGATGGATCTTATTTGGCAGAGTATGGAAATGATTCTTCATCCGGAGATATTGAGATTGTAAAGATTAAATCTTTTTCTGAAACGTATAAAAATCTTGGTATTGATAATATTGATCTTTTAAAGATTAATGTTGAAGGTGCTGAATATTCAATTATGAATAATATTTTTGAAAATAATTTGCAGACAAAGATTAAAAATTTTCAAATACAATTTCATCATATTTCTAGTGAATGTGATAATAATTTGACTTCTATAAGAAATAAACTATCGGAAACTCATACTCAAAAATGGAATTATGAGTGGGTTTGGGAAAGTTGGGAGATTAATGAATAATGAAAATTCATTATGGAACAACAAATCCATATTATATTATGGATCACATTCATATATCACAAACAGCAATGCCTATGGCAATAAAAGAATTTAAAAGTAAAAATTACATTTGATTTGAAAATGAAAAAAGTTTATTCTAAAAAAGATCCAAACAAACTTTTACATCTCATCAATAGATTTGATGAGATTGTAGAAAGGACAAATGTTGCACCAGATAAACAGTTCATTCAATTGGCAACTTTGAGGATGAATGAGGGAAAAACATTTAAACCTCATCAGCATATTTGGAAAGCTGCTCCTAGAGAAGAAGTTATTGCTCAAGAATCTTGGGTAATTATTCAAGGATCTGTTACTATTCATATGTATGATATTGATGGAACTCATATTGGAGATGAAATTATTTCTAAAGGTGACTGTTCAATGACTTTTGAGGGTGGGCATACTTATACCATTCTTGAAGATGATACAGTTGTTTATGAGTATAAAACTGGACCTTATACTGGAATTGAAAATGATAAGGTATTCATAAATGATCATCGGTGAAGACGTATATATTAATAAAGTGACTTCTATAACAAGACCGCAGTTGGTTCAGATAGGAAATCATGTTGCCATTGATTTTGGATTTGTATGTACAACGGGATTGGTTGTAGGAGATTATGTTCACATATCTCCACATGTTTCTGTAATTGGAGGTAAAAAAACATCTTTAAATATTGATGACTTTTGTTTTATTTCTACAGGTGCTAGAATGATATGTGGGTCTGATTTGTTTCAGGGGGATGGTTTAATAGGACCAATGATTCCTGATCAATACCAGGATAATCAAGTATTAGAACCAATTTATTTAAAAAGATTTTCTGGTGTTTGTGCTAATTCTGTCGTGTTATCTGGTGTAACCATGGCAGAAGGGTCTGTATTGGGTGCAAATTCTTTTCTTAAAGAATCTACAGAACCATGGACAATTTATGCTGGAAGTCCTGCTAGACCTATTAAGAAAAGAAAGAAAGAAAAAATGTATCAGTATGCAAAGGAGTTGGGTTATGAGTTTTGAAGTAGTATCTGAATTTGAAAAAAAAGTTGCAGATTTTTTTGGTAGTCCTTATGCAATTGCAGTGGATTCTTGCACTCATGGTATTGAGTTGTGTCTTCGATATGAAGGATTTTCTAAAATAACTGTTCCTACTAGAACATATATTTCTATTCCATTTCTTTCTAATAAATTAAATATTGAGATGGAATGGTCTGAGGATGAATGGCAGGACTATTATTATATTGGGAATACTAATATTATTGATGCTGCAGTATTATGGAAAAAGAATTCATATATACCTAAAACTTATATGTGCTTAAGTTTTCAATTTCAAAAACATCTAAGTTTAGGTAGAGGTGGAATGATACTCTTAGATAATGAAGAGTCATATATTATCTTGAAAAAAATGTCATATGATGGTAGAATGCCTGGAGTACCTTGGAGAAATCAAGATATCGATACTATTGGTTATCATTATTACATGACACCAGAAACTGCACAATTGGGACTTAATAAGTTTTCTGAAGCAGTAAATAAAAAACCAAAACAATGGATATGGACTGATTGGCCAGACCTTAGAAACATGGAAGTATTTAAATGAAAAAAGCATTAATCACTGGAATTACCGGACAAGACGGATCTTATCTTGCAGAATATCTCCTTGAACTGGGATATGATGTTCATGGAATTGTTCGTAGGCAATCTGTTGCTGAAAATCAAAGTTCTAGAATTCATAATGTTATGAATCAAATTACCACTTATTATGGTGATTTGATAGACGAACATTCTCTTTATCGAATTGTGAGAGAAGTTCAACCAGATGAGATTTATAATCTTGCTGCAATGAGTCATGTAAGAGTGAGTTTTGATGTTCCTGCATTTACTATCAAAACTAACTCTATGGGTGTCTTAAATATGCTTGAAGCATATCGTGAAGAAGTTCCCGAAGCAAAATTTTATCAGGCAAGTTCTTCTGAAATGTTTGGCAACTCTGTAGATGAAGATGGATGTCAAAGACTTACAACTATTATGAGTCCTGTAAGTCCTTATGGATGTTCTAAGGTTATGGGATATAATCTTGTTAAGCATTATCGTAATGCTTATAAACTACATGCTTGTAATGGAATTCTTTTCAATCATGAATCACCTCGTAGAGGAACTAACTTTGTGACTCATAAGGTTGTAAAGACTGCTGTTGAAATTAAAAAAGGTCTTCGTGATAAATTAGAGTTGGGTAATATGGACTCTAGTCGTGATTGGGGACATTCTTATGATTATGTGAGAGCAATGCACCTTCTTCTAAATCATTCTGAAGCAAGAGATTGGATTGTAGCAACGGGTGAAACTAGAACAGTCAGAGAACTTTGCGATTATGTTTTCTCTGCACTTGGGATGAATTACCAGGATTATGTGATTCAAAATAAAAAGTATATGAGAGCAGAAGAACTTAAGTATCTTCGTGGTGATTCTGAAGAAATTCGTGAAAAACTTGGATGGAAACCATCTTATACTTTCAATAGTATGATGGACGAAATGATTGAGACATGGATGCAAAGGTTGTCATGAGTAAAACTAAATTTAATTTATTTGGAAATGGTTTTACTCATAGAGGAGGAGGAAATAAGGGATATTCTTCTCATGGAAAGGAATCAAAATATATTGAGTGGGTTTTTGATGGCACAGGAAATGCAAATTTTTATACTGATGAAATGATAAAAAACGCATTTGATCATAAAGTTGATGTTTCCAAGTATGCATGGTTAATTGAACCATCTACATTTCCTAGTCAACAACAAATAGTATCTCATGTTAAGAACAATTTAGATATGTATTTAAATACATTTGATGCTATTTTTACATACGAAAAAGAATTAATAGATCTCAGTTCTAAAATTAAATTTTTGCGTGGAGGGCATGTTATAAGGTCTCCAAAAATTTGTAAAAAAACAAAAATAATATCTATGATTTCCAGTAATAAAAACTTTTGTGCTGGGCATAGTAAAAGACTTGAATGGGTCTCTCGTATAGGAGATCAAGTAGATTTGTATGGTAGAGGATTTAATGAAATAGAATATAAAGAAGAAGGTTTATGTGATTATATGTTTTCTGTTGCAATTGAAAATTGTGAAGATACTGGTGGATTTACCGAAAAAATTCTAGATTGTTTTGCAACTGGTACTATACCTGTGTATCTTGGTTGTCCTGATATTGGAGACTACTTTAACATGGATGGTATTATTCCTCTTTCTGAGGAATTTGAAGTTTCTGAAGAAATTTACTATAGTAAAATGGATGCCATAAAAGATAATTTTGAAAGAGTTAAAAAATTTGAACTGATGGAAGATTATCTTTGGATAAACTACTTGCAAAAACAATACGGTTAATTATATGATAGGATTTGATGAATTAGGTAGAAAGGGGTGGTTAGGAAATACAATGTTTCAGTATGCTGCTTTAAAGGGAATTGCATCTAAACATGGTTATAATTTTTGTATACCCCCAAATGATGAAACTAGAGTTACAAATTATATACTCATGGATATTTTTGAACTTTATAGTTTGGAAAACATTGGATATATTGGAGGACTTTATAGGCACGAATCTTCTGATGATGTATGCCACTCTACAACATTTCATTTCAATAAAGATTTTTTTGATCAGTGCCCTGATAATGTAAATATTTCTGGATTTTTTCAATCAGAGAAATGGTTTAGTCATATTTCAGATGATATAAAGAAAGATTTTACTTTTAAAAAAGATATCACTGATGTATGTAAAAAATTTATTAGTGAATTTGAAAGTCCACCACTATTTTTGCATGTTAGACGTGCGGATTATATTAAGAAAAGTAGTTATCATCAAAATTTAAACATTGAATATTATCAAAAAGCTTTAACGCATTTTGATAATAAACAAGATGTTCTTGTCTTTTCTGATGATATTGAGTGGTGTAAAAAACAAAAATTGTTTGAATCTGATAGGTTTAGTTTTTCTGAGACAAAAGATAGATTGCCTTTAAATAATTTTATACAAAATCAAGGATATACCGAAGGTGCTTTAGTTCCATATTATGACTTGTGTTTAATGACCCTCTGTAAAGGTGGTATAATTAGTAATAGTACATTTAGTTGGTGGGGAGCATGGTTACAAGAAAATAGAGACAATACAGTAGTTTCACCAAAACAATGGTTTGGAGAAAAAAATAAAAATCTTATAACAACAGACATATGTCCTGATAAATGGATAAAAATTAATTGAGAACTATTATGAAAATTTGCGTAATTACAATTGCAACTGGTAGATATATTCAGTTTGTTGAAAAACTTCTTGATTCTATTGAAGATAATTTTTTAGTGGGACATGATATTAGTTGTCTCTTGTTCACTGATAACGATCTTGAAGAAACATCTGACAACATTAAGGTCAGTAAAATTGAACATAAGACTTGGCCTGAACCAGCACTTAAGAAATATAACTATATTCACTCCGAGAGAGAATACCTCAAACAGTTTGATTATACTTATTTGTTTGATGCCGATGTTTACTTTGTGGACAAGGTTGATGATGAAGTCCTTGAAGACTTGGTTGGTGTAATTCATCCATATAAGGTTCTTGAGGATAAGTCTGTTTATCCTTATGAGGCAAGAAAAAAATCTACTGCTTATGTTCTTGATTCTGATAGAAATAAGTATTATGCAGCCGCATTTGCTGGGGGTAAGTCTGAAAATTTCTTGAAGATGGCAGAGACTATTTCTGCACGAGTCTCCGAAGATGAAAAAAATGGTGTTGTTGCGGTGTGGCACGATGAAAGTCACTTGAATAAATATTTCAATGAGAATCCACCAAAGGATCTCTCTCCGAGTTACATGTTTCCCGAAGAACTTGTGAATCATCCAAACTATCCTTGGAAACCCAAACTGATTGCGGTTAACAAGGATGCTTTTGATACCTCATTCAATCAGGAAAAGAGGGAACTAAATCAATATGGGAATATTTGATATGGAAATTAACCTTAGAAATTTAAATACCTACTACATTAATCTTGATGAGAAAGAAGAGAGAAGAAGGTCTGCTGAATATACTTTGAATAGACTCAACTTTTCTTCTGTTACCAGAGTTTCTGGTGTTAGTTGTGATGATGGTAAAGTTGGATGTGCCAGATCTCAACACAAAGTTTTATCCGATACTTCAATTCAAACTCCGTTTTTGTTAATGGAAGATGATTGTTTGTTCACTGGCAATTTTGACTTTGAGATTGAGGTTCCAGATGATGCTGATGCTCTGTATATTGGAGTTTCTCAGTGGGCTAGGTATTTGAATTTCTCTGGTCCATTTCTGCATTATAGAAAAGTTGATGACCAAATAGTCCAGGTATATAATATGTTATCTACTCATGCTGTAATTTATTTTACAGAAGAGTATCGTCAAGTTTGTTCTCGTATATCCAAGTATTGTGGGTATCAAATTCTTGATCATATAGACAATGGGTATGCAGAGATACAGAAATATTATAATGTATACTCATTAGACATGCCGATCTTTAGACAAGATGGGCATAATGGTGGGGTGACCTCAACTAGAATTACAGAAATGGGAATAGATATTTCTCAGGCAGACAAGTTTTTTGATAGTGTTAAAGGCAATTTGGGTAGTCTTCAGGGAGTTCCTGACCTAAACAATTGTCCAAGTACTTATTATCCATCCAAACTTGTTTAGTATGATTAGAAAATTGAGGATTATACTTTGGCATATTGTTGCAGAATTGGAGTATATTCTTTACCCATGGAAAGATGAAGACCGTCCATCTGCACAAACAATATCCAAATACAATCTTCCAGAAGAAAGTTATGATGATCGTCTTTATTACTATGATTGGATAAAAAGTCAAGACCAAAAAATACAAAAGATGGAAGAAGATATTATCTTTTTAATTAATACAATCAATAAAATTGAGTAAATTCAAAAATGAAAATCGCAGTATTGGGATCTGGTGGACAGATTGGTGCATATTTAACCGAGTATTTGTGTAGCAAAGGACATACAATTTATGAATTTGATGTTGTCAACGGAGAACATCAGGACTTAACCACGATTCCGAACCTAGAACTTAATCGTGTGATCATGGATTCTGACTTTATTTTCTTCCTTGCATTTGATGTTGGTGGATCACGTTATCTCAAGAAGTATCAGCACACTTTTGACTTTATCAACAATAATACTCGTTTGATGGCAAATGTCTTTGGTCTTATAGGGAAGTATAATAAAAGATTTGTATTTGCATCATCACAGATGAGTAATATGAGTTACTCTCCTTATGGTGTAATGAAAAGAGTCGGTGAACTTTATACCACTGCATTGAAAGGATTGACTGTTAAGTTCTGGAATGTGTATGGTGTTGAAAAAGATCATGAGAAAGCACACGTCATCACCGATTTTATCCGTAGAGGATTTGAGGAAGGTGAGTTTGAAATGTTGACCGATGGTACAGAAGAAAGACAGTTCTTGTATGCAGAGGACTGCTGTGAGGCACTTGAGACAGTCATGGAAAATTATACAGATTTCAAACCTGAAGATCCTTTACATATCACATCTTTCCACTCTACTTCGATTAAAGAAGTTGCATCAATTATTCAGGGTCAGTTTAATATGATTGGGAGAAAGGTTAATATCAAACCAGGATTTGCTAAAGATAGTGTTCAAATGGATAAAAGGAATGAAGCAGACACATATATCACTGGATGGTGGTTACCTAAAACTACCATAGATAGAGGGATTGCAAAAGTATTTGAGGACATGAAAAGTGATTGGGTTTGATCATATTGGAACTATTGGGAGATTTGGTAACCAAATGTTTCAATATGCAGCACTAAAAGGTATTGCTGCAAATTGTGGATTGTCGTATTCTATTCCACCAGAATATCCACAAGTGCAAATTGATAATTATGGATTGTTAGAAGCATTTGATCTTTCTCATAATAATATTGGATTCACTCAACATGAAACTGTAGTACAGGAAAAGCACTTTCATTTTGATGAGCAAATTTTTAATGAGTGTCCTGATAAAGTAAACATTTATGGATTTTTTCAGTCAGAAAAATACTTTAAACATATTGAAGAAGATATTCGTAAAGATTTTACCTTCAAGGATAACTGGCTAGAACCTTGCAAAGAGTTTCGTAGTCAGATGGGAAAAGAAGTTATCTTCCTTCATGTCCGTCGTGGGGATCCTAACCTTGCAGATAAAAGGGGATTTAAATGGGCATATGTAAATCTCCAAAGCACTCATCCAGCACAACCCCTAGAATACTATGAAAAAGCACTTGCGGGGTTTGATGATAATTTGCCTGTTGTAGTATTTTCTGATGCTATTGATTGGTGTAAGGAGCAAGAGATATTTAAATCTGATAGGTTTATGTTCTCTGAACCGGAAGATAAGCATTCTGACGGAGCATTGGTTCCTTATCTTGATCTATGCTTGATGTCTTTGTGTGATCATGCTATTATTGCTAATAGTTCTATGTCGTGGTGGGGTGCATGGTTAATTCAAAATCCAAATAAAAAAGTAATTGCACCAAGCATGTGGTTCGGTTCTGATTATGCTGATAAAGATACTAAAGATTTGTATTGTGAATCATGGAAAATAATTTGAAAGATAAGAATAAAGCAATCTATAAACTCAAAGGTCTTCCTCCCATATATTATCTGAATCTGGATGAGCAATCAGAAAGAAGAAAGTTTATTGAAGATCAGTTTAGGTATTGGGAAATTGAAAATTATACTCGAATCTCTGCATATGATGGTAGAGATGGTAGAGATCTTGGTGATATTCTTAAAGGAAGATATCCAGACGCAATGTCATCTGGTGAGGTTGGATGTGTAACATCGCACCTTAAAGCAATGGTTGAGTTTCTTAAAACAGATGCTCCATGTGCTTTAATGATGGAAGATGATTGTGATTTAGATACTGTAAAGTATTGGGGGTTTACTTGGAAAGATTTTTACTCAAAAGTTCCTTATGATTATGATGTAGTTCAACTTGCAATTATTAATCCAGCATCAGTTCATTTACAAATGCACAGAAGATTTGTAAATGATTTTTCTACGGCTTGTTATATGATCACTCGTCGTCATGCACAAAAACTTATTGATTTACATGTTCGCAATAATAAGTATAAACTTGATAATGGAGTAAAACCAAGAGCAGTTGCTGATGATTTAATTTATAATTCTGGAAATACTTTCTCCATTCCATTATTTCTTTACAAACTTGAACTAGGTTCTTCTATTCATAATGATCATATTGATGTTTTTCACAAATCGAGTTATGATGGATTGTGGCAATTTTGGAAATCACAAGCAAATCTAATAGAAGATTGGAACCCTATTTTTGATTATGATCCATATTTTAACCGATTACCTCCAGGATTTGAAGGTAAATAGGGAAATCCACACCTAAATGCTTGACAGAACTTAACATTTCCTATATAATATTGTAACAGTTCTTTACAAAACAATCATGACTGTAACGACAAATGAACGTGGACAAAAGAATATGTGGGCAACTGAACCCACCATGTATATGAGTAAGGAAGACCTTGACCGTTATGGTATTGAGACCTATGCCGAGAAGGCAGAGAAACTCAATGGTCGCACTGCTATGCTAGGATTTGTTGCGGCAGTCATCTCATATGCTACGACTGGTAGTCTCTTCTTCTTTGGAGCATTTGGATTCTGATGGAAACCTCTTTGATTGAACTTCTCACTTATTATGTGATTGCTGGTGCTTTGATTATTGGAGCACCTGCAGTATTCTTCCTCGTCGCATTTATGCCTGCCCTTCAAAATACAAAGGGTCGTGTGGTAGGATACAAAGACCATAAGACCTATGGTGACTCGTCCATTTATGAAGTAACAAGGAACACTTGACAATGACTTCAATTTTGTTTACAATGACTAGCATTGCCTTCTTTGTATTGTTGGCATACTCTGTAGAAAAACTATCCGAAACTTACTAATGGCTTTTAATATTACTCTTCGTACTCCTGATGGAGAACAAACCGTCACTTGCGAAGATGACCAATACATTCTTGATGCTGCTGAAGAGGCAGGTGTTGATATGAATTACTCTTGCCGTGCAGGTGCTTGTTCTTCATGTGCGGGTAAAGTTGTTTCTGGCAGTGTAGATCAATCGGATCAATCTTTCTTGGACGATGATCAAATTGAGGAAGGATTTGTTCTCACTTGTGTTGCATATCCAACTTCAGATTGTGTTATTGAAACTGAACAAGAGGAAAATCTTTACTGATGATTGGCAAACTTGATCCCGAAGATCGTATTATGACTGAACCTACTGTGATGGAACAAGTTGCTTCTCTTATCCAAAAATATGGGTGGGAAGATGGTGATGAGATTTCTGTTGAAATGGCAGGAACTCAAGTATCTGGTATTGATGTAGGTGAAGAGTACAATAAGAAGTGGCAGTCACCTCTCGGTACTCGAAAAATTAATAAGGATGCTTTTATTGTAATTAAAAACCAGACTCGTAGAGATCTTTCAAAATCTCAACCTAACCCAGAACTCAAAGCACACCATGTCGAATAAATTTTATCTCTTTTCTAAAAAATCTTGTGGTCCATGTGCTCTTGTAGACAAATACTTTAAGTCTATTAAAGTAGATACAAGTATGGTTGAGTATGTTAATCTTGAAGATTTTAGTGATGTGCCTATTCCCCAAGAAAATTTAGATCTTGCGAAAAAATATGGAGTAACTGCTACTCCTGTTCTTATTATTGTTGACAATGATGGTAATAAGATTGAGGAAAAAATCGGAGGTATGCCTATTACCCAAAGCATTAGACAACTAGTGGAACAATATGCCTAATCCAAATCAACTTAAAGAGGATTTAAAAAAACTTAACTCACTCTATGAAGAGTTATGTTGGGATCACGACGACGAATTAGTCTTCACTCATGATGGTGAAGAAGTTATTATTTACAACAAAACAAAACAGGAGAAAAACAATGAACGAAAAAGCAGAACGTATTAATGGTTGGGCAGCAATGATTGGTGTCATTGCCGCAATGGGATCCTATGCCGTTAGTGGCCAAATTATTCCTGGAATTTGGTGATGTTAGCACTAGCAACTTGTATGTTAGGTGCCTTTATAATTCACTCAGCATTAAAAGATATTGATGTTGATGATGACGATGATATGGATGGTGGAATGTTGATTCCCGCATATAACCCAATCTAATATAAAAAG
>Ga0208162_1001482_pt1 | contig 12150 bp, 14 predicted proteins | sample CB_VirMetaG_4_FD_184539 | JGI IMG/M metagenome (GOLD analysis project Ga0208162, IMG submission 184539) | Freshwater to marine saline gradient viral communities from Chesapeake Bay - CB_1508_1M Viral MetaG (SPAdes) (version 4) | ecosystem: Environmental > Aquatic > Marine > Coastal | place: USA... | reverse complement strand
ACAACTTACAGCAAATTTAGGTGATGAATTTAGTACAGGTACGGCTAATGTACCTTTAACTGGAATTGGATTTACTGCAAATTTAGGTAATGAGTCAATTACAGGTACAGCTAATGTAGATGTAACTGGTGAGGAAATGACTGCAGCGGAAGGTATTATTGATCCTTCTCCTGATGCAATGGTTACTGGTATTGGTTTTACTGCTAATTTAAATTCTGTTATTGCATTTACTGATATAGATGTAATTCTAACAGGTGAATCTTTAACTGCTAATTTAGGTAATGAGTCAATTACTGGAACAGCTAATGTAATACCAACTGGTATAGGTATTACTGCAGCGGAAGGTATTGTTGATCCTTCTCCTGATGCAACGGTTACTGGTATTGGATTTACAGCAGATCTAGCTGTAGGAACTGTAATTATAGCGGACGCTAATACAGATGTAACTGGAGAAGCAATGACGGCTTCTTTAGGAAATGAATCTATTACAGGTGCAGCAAATCTAACACTAACCGGTTTTGGTATTACAGCTGCAGAAGGAACCGTGGATCCGGCTCCAGATGCAACAGTTACCGGTATTGGATTTAATGCTTCTCTTGCTGTTGGAACAGTAGTTATTGGAGAAGCTAACGTAACAGTTATTGGAGAAGGTATTGCAGCAGGCCTTGGATTAGGTACTTTAGATGCTGTAACTCTTGCAGATGTAACTGGAATAGCTATGTCAGCTAACCTTGGAAGTGTTACAACTACAGGATTTGCTAATGTAACTTTAACAGGATTTGGCTTGACAATAGGACTAGGAAGTCCTAAAACATTAATATGGACTCAGGTAGATACAGGTACAGCGTCTACTTGGACCCAAGTAAATACAGGTACAGCACCTACTTGGACAAAAGTTGACACCGCTGCATAAATTTTATAAAATACTATTATAAGGAATTTAAAAAATGGCAAATACTACATCAGCTAATTTAAAATTAACTGTACAGGCAACTGGTGAAAACTCAGGAACTTGGGGACAGATTACAAATACAAACTTATTAATTCTTGAACAAGCTATTGGTGGTTATGATGCGTTTAACGTAACTAATGCTAGTAGAGCTTTAACATTTACAAACGGTGCAGTATCAAATGGTAAGAATGAAGTTATTAAATTAACGGGTACACTTGCTGCAAACGTAAACGTTACTATTCCAGATTCAATTGAAAAAACTTACACAGTTCAAGATACTTGCAATCATGCAAATTTCACTTTAACTTTTAAAACTACATCTGGTTCAGGTGTTGCTTTATGTGAAGGACATACTTATCAGTTATGGTCAGATGGTACAAATATTTATAAAGGTTCTGAAGAAAAAGTATGGAGAGCAATTACTTCTGCTGAAACAGTTCAACCTGGAGCACAAATTTTAGCAAATACAAATGGTGGAGCATTTACTTTAACTTTACCAGCATCACCAAGTGCAGGACAAGAAGTTTCTGTTATTGACCAAGGATATGATTTCAACACTAACGCATTGACTATTGGAAGAAATGGTTCTAATATAGCAAACAGTGCAGCTGACCTAGTTATTAATACACAAGGTGCTGGTTTCACATTAGTTTATTCTGGTGATGCAACAACTGGCTGGACGTATAAGGAGAAATAATAGATGGCAAACTACGAAGCAACTAGATATGATTTTGATGGTGCAAACCTTTCAGGTATTGAAGGTATTCCAACAGCAACTATTGTACCTTGGAGTACAGCATCTGTCCCTTCAGGATTTTTAGAATGTAATGGTCAAGCTGTATCAAGATCAACTTACGCAACCTTGTTTGGAATTATTGGAACTACTTATGGATCAGGTAATGGTTCAACAACTTTTAACGTTCCTGATTTACAGGATAACGTTGCAATAGGTAAATCCGGAACTAAAAATATTGGTTCAACTGGTGGGGCAAATACTGTAGCTAACTCAGGATCTGTATCTACTAATACTAATACTAATATTAACGTTACAGGTAACGTTGGAGGTAGTACAGGGAACGCAACTTTATCTGAAGCACAACTTGCAAGTCACGCTCACAATCTTCGAGACGGACATCAACCTGTTACAGTATATCCTGGACAAGGATTTAGTAACTCAGACAACAGACCTTGGCAAATCACAAATGCACACTTTAATAGAAACATGGCATTAAATAATACAGGTAGTGGTTCTGCACATTCTCATAATATGAGTGCTACTTTTAGTGGTAGTGGTAATGCTGCAAGTGCAAGTACTAGTAATTTTAGTGGTGGTGCTAACTCAGTTGTACAACCTTATTTAACTGTAATGTACATTATTAAAACTTAGGAGAAATAAAATGGCAACAAATGCAAAATGGACAGTAATATTTGATGATAAAATAATTATAAAAAAATATGCGGAAGGTGCTAATAATGGATTACAGTATAAAATTGAAAATGATACTTTTTGGAATGATCCTACATATTCAAATATTTGGGCTATTCAATATGGAACTTCTGTTTCTTCAGATGAAGTAGAATATAGAGATGAAACGCCTCATTCTTCTTTTGCAGATGCAAACATAGGTAGTTTTCAAAATTTTATAGACAAATGGGACGAAGCTCATTTAATTCAAATGCAACAAGGTTGGGACAATTCAGATAGAGATCTAATTACAGGTGAAATAATTGAAAATGAAACAGAAGCTGAAAAAATTGCAAGAATAGGTTCAAGACCTACATCTTATTCATCTTCTCCAGCTTAATCTATTTTTCTATTCACCAGTATTCAACAATTTCCAAGAAGTTAAAAGAAATTTTTCACCAGATAAAGGTGGATTACCCCTATGAACATATGGAAAACCTGCAGGCCATATAATTATTCTACCTGTTTTAGGTTTCACTCTTTTCGAAAAATGTAAAAACTCTGTTTCTCCACCTTCTTCTACATCATTTAAGAAAATAGAAAAGACAAAAGCTCTAGTTGAATATCCTATTCCTTTAGCATGTTCAACATGCCAAACATGATATCCTTCTGTTGGATGTGTTTTTTGAATTTTTAAAGTAGTATAAAAAACAGGATGACCATAAGCTTCTTCTGCTCCTGTTTTTTCAGAATAATGTTTCCATGCTAAATCAAAATTAGCAATTAAAGGTTTTAATTCATCAAACCATATATCTAAGTTAGATGTTGTTAAAAAATATTGTTGATCTGTTTTTTTTAAATAAGTTGTTTTTTCTGAATTTAGTCTATTTATGGTTTTGTTAAATTTGTCTTGTTCTTCATACATTTTAATAAGTTGATTACATTGTTCAGGTGATATGTAATTATCATATACACCAATAAAATTGGTTATTTCCCATGTTTTTTCTTTTTCTTTATTCATGTCTCTTTTCTTTAAATTATTCATAATTATGCTACTTTCATTATGTGAAAAATTAATATATAAAGCATTATATGCTACAAAAATTAAATTTCAAGCCCGGTTTTAACAAAATGGTCACTGATTCCGGAGCCGAGTCTCAATGGGTAGACGGTGATTTTGTTAGATTTAGATATGGACTACCTGAAAAAATAGGGGGTTGGAATCAATTAACTACTGGATATAAAACTCTTCCAGGGGCTGCCCGTGCACAACATACTTGGACATCTATAGCAGGTGAGAAGTATGCAGCAATAGGTACATCACAAGGTTTATTTATATATTATGGAGAAAATTTTTATGACATTACTCCATTAGATACAGCTATTACTGGAGCAACTTTTGATGCTTCAACCGGTTTACCGACAGTAACGGTTAATAAAACTACACATGGATTATCTAATGGAAGATATGTTACATTTGATTCTGTAACGGTACCAACGGGTTCAGGATATGCAGCAATTGATTTTGAAGACAAAACTTTTGAAATTGCTAATGTCACAGATAATACTTTTGAAATTACTATGCCAACTAATTCTGCAAGCACTACTTCTGGAACCGGTTCAGCAGAGATACTTCCATATGTAATTGTTGGACCTGTATTTCAAACAGGAGGTTTTGGTTGGGGAACGTATTTATGGGGTGAAGAAGCATGGGGCACGGAGCGTTCAACTAGTAATGTGGTTCTGGATCCAGGCAACTGGAGTCTAGATAACTTTGGACAAATATTAATTGCAACTGTTTTTAACGGTAAGACTTATACATGGAATGCAGGGGCATCTGGTGCAAGAGGTATTCGAGCAACGCTAATGTCTGGTGCACCAACTTCATCAAGACTTACACAAGTATCGGATAGAGATAGACATTTATTTCATTTTGGAACTGAAACAACTATTGGTGATCCAACAACTGTTGATCCAATGTTTATAAGATTTTCAAATCAAGAAGATTATAATACCTATCAACCGACAGCGACTAATACTGCAGGTACATTTAGACTAGATAAAGGCAATAAAATTGTTGGAGCTGTATCTGGTAAAGATTATACATTAGTATTAACAGATAGTTCTGCTTATGTTATTCAATATGTGGGTCCACCATTTACTTTCTCAGTTAGACAAGTTGGTACAAACTGTGGATTGATTGGTCAACATGCATTGAGTTATTCTAATGGTATTGTCTTCTGGATGTCTGGTGAAGGTGGATTTTTTATGTATGATGGTACGGTAAAAGCTATACCATGTTTAGTAGAAGATTTTGTATTTACCACAACTGGAAATAATTTAGGTATTAATTATAATTCTGCAGAAGTAGTTTATGCAGAACATAATTCTTTATATAATGAAATTAATTGGTTCTATCCAAAATCAGGTTCAGAACAAATTGATCGATGTGTTACATTTAATTTTGGAGAAAATTGTTGGACCACTTCTTCATTAGCAAGAAGTACATACGCTGATCAAGGGGTATTTGATTTACCATATGCAACAGAATATAATAGAACAGGAACACCTAATTTTGCTATTCAAGGTGTAACTAATTTATATGGTGCATCAACTTATTATGCCCATGAAACCGGAACCGATCAAATCAATTCATCCGGCACCACATCTATTAATGCTTATATTCAATCTGGAGATTTTGATATTACTAATGCTAATAATATGGCAGATTTAAGAGGTGATGGAGAATTCATTATGTCTATGAAAAGATTTGTACCTGATTTTAAAGTACTTACAGGTAATTCAAAAATAACTTTATTATTAAATGATTATCCAAGTCAATCTGCAACAAGCTCACCATTAGGACCCTTTACAATTACATCATCTACTGATAAGGTGGACACTAGAGCGAGAGGAAGATTACTTGCAATTAAAATTGAAAATGATGGCACCGGTGAAACGTGGCGTTATGGAACTTTACGGGTAGATGTCAGACCAGATGGAAGAAGATAATGGCTAGAATAACTTCATACATACCAGAACCAAAAGAAGAATATGATATTGAAAACCAAAGACAGATTCTTCGTGCGGTTGATACTATCAAGAATGAATTAAATTTTTCATATCAAAAAGATTTGAAAGAACAACAAGATACATTTAACTGGTTTATATCCTAATGACTATACAATATAAAAATCAAGGGTTTATTTTAGATACTACAAATTTAACAACTGTATTAACAATTAATACAAGTTCCGTAGCAATTGTAAAAAGCATTAGTCTTACAAATGAACATACTAGTAATAATTTAACAGAAATGTATTTATATGATTCTTCTGCATCTACGGATTATGAGTTTTTTCACAAAGATTTAACTGCAGACACAACAGAACAGGCTGCAGGGAATATCTTAAATTTAGAAGCAGGAGATAGTATAAAGGCCCAAACAGAGGTTGCAAATACTGTAAAAGGTGTTATAAGTTACGCACTAATTGACAGATCGCAAGAAAATGGATAAAGACTTACCTAAAATAGAATGCACAACTATAACAACCTATAGAAATACCAAGACAGGAGAAGTATCAAAAGAAAAAATAGAAGGACCTGATATTGTAACAGATGTTATAGTAGAAGTTACTAATAAAGGTCTACAAGTATTTCAGAAAGTAATGAATCAAAAAAATGATAAAAATAATAAATAATGTTTTAACATTACAAGATAGTTTTGATTTATATGATGGGTTAACAAATCAACATATGTGGCATTTAAAAAGATTTTCTTCAAATGAAAAATTTGGAGGAGGTTTTCCGGGTGTTAATTTTTTAGAAAATGGTGAAGTTATACTTAACAATCAATATTGGATTGGATATTTTAATTGTTTATTTGATAGAATAAATCAAAAATTAAAAGAACAACATAATTTTTCATTAAAAAGAAAAATACATAGAATAGCTTTAAATGCTCAAAACGAAAATCATTATACAGAATTTCACGTAGACGCAGATCAAAATAAACAAAGTATTATAGGATTTTTAACTCCACAATGGGCAGAAGAATGGGGTGGTGAACTAAATATAGAAGGTCAAGTTATTAAATATAAACCCGGTGATTTTGTATTATTTGATTCTAGTAAACTTCATAGATCTCAAGAAATTAAAAAAATACCATATTGGAGAATAACAGTAAGTTATGTCATTGATAAATAATAACCCCAGAGGCGGAACAGAATTACAATTTGAATATTTACGAAAACATGTTGATCTACAATTATTAAATCAATTTCAAATAACTACATCCGTACCGGAATCAATTCCTTTATCTTTAACAAAAATAAATATTCTTTGGCAAAAAAATTCATACGATCAACCAAATCTGGCACCATGGTTCAAGGATAAATCTAATCATAAGAAATATGATTGGTATGTATTTAATTCTAATTGGAACTTTGAAAAATTTAGAATGATGTTTGATATACCATTAGAACGATCTTTAGTTATAAAGAATGGTGTAGAAAATATAGAACCTGTTGTAACTACATATAAAAAAGGTGATCCAATAAAAATTATTCATCACTGCACACCATGGAGAGGACTAAGTGTTTTATTAGGTGCCATGCAATTAGTTAAAAATCCATTAATTACTTTAGATGTTTATTCATCTACAGAAGTATATGGTAAAAGATTTCATGAACAAACTGATGATCAATACAAAGAATTATATGATCAAGCAAGACAACTTCCTAATGTAAATTATATTGGTTATAAACCAAATGAATATATAAAAGAACATTTAAAAGATTATCGATTATTTGTTTATCCAAGTATTTGGGAGGAAACATTTTGTATATCTTTATTAGAAGCAATGGCTGCCGGTTTATATTGTGTTACTACTAATTATGGAGCTATTTATGAAACAGGAGCTGAGTTTCCGATGTATATTCCATATTCAAATAATTATTATAGTCTAGCTAGAAGATTTGCAGCAGGTATTGAAGTTGCAGCTAAATCACTTGAGACACCAGGTATTAATGATCATTTAAAAGTACAAAAAGATTATGTTAATCGATTTTACAATTGGAAAATAAAATCAATAAATTGGACTAGATTTTTAGAAGGAGCACTGAATGCAAAACAATAAACCTATTTGGTTCAATGAAGATAAGACTACATTTGCTAATGAAGATACTTATCAAACAATCAAACATAATAAAGTAGATTCTAATTATACAGAAATAAATTTAGGACCTAGAAAAGTGCCTTATAAAATAATGGTCTGCACTCCATGTCATAGTGAAGTATCTATGCATTACACTCAAGCAGTATTGAAGTTTCAATTAGAATGTATGAAACGAAATATATTACTAAGCTTTAGTTTATTAAAATCATCATTAGTTACACAAGGTAGAAATTTATGTGTAGCAGAGTTTTTAAATCATGAAGATAACTACGATCATTTATTATTTATAGATTCAGATATTGATTTTAATTCAGAAACTATATTTAAAATGTTAGAAGCAGATAAAGATATTATTGCCTGTCCATATCCTATGAAGACATTTGATACCGATAAGATGTGGAACAAGATACATAAAACGGATATGGTTAAAACACAAAAAGACTTATTACCTGCAGGTTATATCTTTCCAATTAAAATAAGTAAGAATGAATTAATTATGGAGAATGGGGTTATAGAAGTAACTCATGCTCCTACAGGCTGTATGTTAATTAAAAGAAAAGTAATTGAAAAGATGATAGAAAAACATCCTGAATTAGAGATATATCAACCAACGATTATTAATGGTAAAGAGACTAAAAAAGAAAACTTTTATAACTTATTTGATACCTTACATGATATTAAAACTAAAAGATACTTTGGTGAAGACTTTGGATTCTGTCAAAGATGGACTGATTTAGGTGGTAAAGTCTATATCTATGCTATGGACTACATTACTCATGTAGGTGACCATCAATATTGTGGTAGATTTTATGATATGTTGACAGGTATGAAACGTGTTGACGTTGATAAAAAAATCAAATAAAGTATAGCATTTACAGGTTTACATTCCTGCCTTAAACTAGTTTAAAATATTAATATATGGCGATAACCAGATCACAAATGAAAAGACAATTATATTCAATTGGAGGAGGTGCAATAAAAGGCACTGATGCCGGAAACGGTAGAGAAGGATTTTTTAGACCTGTTCCAGGAAGTCCTACAGCTGATCTTTTAAATACTTTATCACCCAATGATCCAAGACATTATGGTATAGGATTTGGTCCAAGACCTATGCCTAGACCAATACAGACACAAACACAAGGACTAGGTATAATAAGTGGATTAGGTGCATCACCTCAAGGAGGTGAACAAGCTATTTATCCAAGGTTAGGTAGTTTAACATCTGGTGTATCTGCAGCTGAACAAGAGTTACAACAAATTAATCAATCTATTGATCAGGTGCAATCTACATTAGGTGAATCTTCTGGTGGCACTGGTGTTATGGATGCGCAAGACAGAACAATGCCTGGAATTTCAAATGGACCGGGACTCAAAGATATATATGGCAACCCTGCTAGACCAGGCGGCTATCCAGCCGTTCAAGCGTTTGATAAAGATGGATTTAGATTAGGAGATCAAAGATATGGAACTGGTTTAGTTGGTGGACCACAAATGGCATTACCAGAAAATCCAATGTCAGGAGGCCCTATGCAATCACCATTAGCAAGTGCTATGAGAAGCACTTTTGCAGATGGTGGAATGATGGGTAGACAGATGTATCAACGCGGTGGAATTATGGAAGTTGCTCCACGTCAAGGAGCTCTTTTTGGTGGTCTAAAAAAAGCAGTAAGTAGTGCATTAGGATCAGCTAAAAAAATTTTAAAATCACCTATAGGTAAAGCTGCTGCTTTATATTTTGCACCAGCATTAATACCAGGTGGAGCAAAAACACTAGGTGGTGTTTTTCAAAATATGGGTGGTTTATCCGGTATAACAAGTTCTTTGTTTGCTAATCCTGCAACATATCAACAAAAACTTATGGGAGTAGAAAAAGGTTTTTTTCCAGGTCTTATGGATAAATTTTCTAACATGGGTAAACTTGGAAAAATGTCTACTATGTTTGGTATAGGTACTTTAGGTGGTGGTGCTTTAGCTGCATTAGATGCAGCTGGCGCTGGAGAAACAGACATTAAAGATGTTGAAGCATTAAAAGCATATTTAAAGTCTGGATATTTAAAATTAAACCCAGATAAAAGTGAACAAGACGCTGAAGCTTTTGCTGAAGCAAATACAGTTGAATATAGAGCCAATGGTGGAAGAATAGGGTTTGCAGATGGTATGCCTAAAGAAAAATTTCTATCTTTTGAAGAAGCAAAAGCCATGAACCCTGGAATGTTTAGTGCAGAAGTAGAAACCAATGTCGTAAGTCCAAATACAGAATTATTAAGTTATATTAAAAGAATAAAATCTGCAGCTGAAAAAGGTACAATTCCTATGGATTTTGCTTTGGATTTAATTAAACAAAAAACAAAAGAACAAGGTGTTAATTTACAAGATTTAAGAGATGACATGATGGAAAGAACAAAAGAAGCTTATGGTGGTAGAATTATGCGTGCTTACGGAGATGTCGTGGACCAGGCTTCAGGCATCATGGGGCTTCCACAAAGAGTAAATCAAGCAGGAGTTAAGGAATTAGACCTTAGAGATAGTGGTGGATTTATTCCTCCAGTTGGTGTAAAAGAAAAAGCAGATGACATTCCTGCAATGTTGTCAAACAATGAATTTGTATTTACAGCAGATGCTGTAAGAGGAATGGGAAACGGTAATGTCAACAAAGGTGCACAACGTATGTATGATATGATGAAAAAACTTGAAAACGGAGGACGGGTATAATGGCAGTTGAAACTGTAAAAACAATAACATCACCACCTGAGTTTATAGAATCAGAATCGAAACTTTATTTAGATCAATTAAAAAATGCAATTGGTGGATTAAAAGGTATTGACCTCACTAAATTTATGGGATCTGACTTTGTTGCGGGTCTTGGTGGATTAACTCAAGAAGCTATTAATAAAGCAGGTGGATTAGGGGCATACGAACCTTATTTACAAACTGCTGGATCTTTAGCAGGGCAAGCTGCTGATCAACTTAAACAAGCTGGAATTTTGCAAGGACAAGCAGGAACGTTAGCTGGACAAGCTTCTAACTACATGGGTCCTGATGCATATAAACAATTTATGTCTCCATATCAACAAGATGTAATTGGAACGACATTATCAGAATATGATATTCAAGCACAGAAAGGAGCACAAGGTGTTCCAGCTGCTGCAATAGCTGCAGGTGCATTTGGAGGTGGTAGAGAAGGTGTACAAAGAGCAGAATATCTATCTTCATCAGATAGAAACAGAGCTGCATTACAAGCTAATTTATTACAACAAGGTTTTGGTCAAGCGCAACAATTAGCAGGTCAAGCTTTTGGTCAACAACAAGCTATGGCTAACCAACAAAACCAGTTAGCTCAATCAGCTTTAGGTTTAGGACAAGCATACTCAGGTTTAGGACAACAACAATTAGGGTTTGCTCAGGCTGCTCCAGCTTTAGCAGGTCAAGAGATTTCTGCATTAACTACATTAGGTGGAATACAACAGGCTCAACAACAAGCTCAGTTACAAGCTCAAGCACAATTAGCACAACAGCAAGCATATCAACCATTAACAACTGCACAGCAATACGGTTCAGGAATCATGGGTCTAATATCTGGATACCCTGGTAGTACACAAGTTGGACAGGTTCCGGTACCAGGAATTGCACAAACAGCACTTGGTGCAGGCGCAACACTTGCAGGAATCTACGGAGCTTTAACATAGACAATGAGTAAAATATTTAAAAGACCAATGTTCAGAAGAGGTGGTGAAGTCGGTGGTGGCATCATGACTGGTATTAGACAAAACTATGAAATTGGTGGAAGTGCAAAAGAACGTTTACTAAAAGCATTTGAAGAATATCCAGATAAAAGTGTTGATCCATTATCACAATTTTTAATACAAGGTGGATTAAATTTGATGTCACAAACACCTAGAGGTGGTGTATTAGCTACAGCTGCTGAAGCATTTAAACAACCTACTGCAGGTTTATTTAAAGATGTAGGAGCTAGAGAAAAAGCTAAAAGAGAAATTGCATTAGCTGGTGAACAAATTGATGTTGAATCAGATCTTGCTATAAAATTAGCTGAAATAAAAAATAAAACAAAAGATTATTTTGCGGCTCAAACACCTGAAGAACAATTTGAAGTTTTATTTAAAGGTTATTCAGAATCAAATATTCCTGCAATTAAAACAGGAGCTAGAAACTTAGCTGCTTTTGAAGTAAAAGCTAAACAATTAGGTAAAGACTATACACAATTAGGATTTAAATATGATAATAAAGCAAAAGATTATATTCCAAGATGGGATGCAATTCCAGTTGGTGCTATAACATTTAATCCAATGAAAAATTTGGCTTATCAAAGAATAAACAGAGATACCGACACAGCTCAAGATTATATTCCATTAAATCCAAATACGTTTCAACCATTGGAGTAAACCATGGCATTGGTTTTAGATCCAGTTACAGGGGCTCTTATTCGAGAGGAAGAGTTAACTAATAAAAAGAAACAAAGACAGAATATAGCTGACGTTAATAAACTTGATTATGGTGAAACTACATTAACACCTGATGCAGAAGATAATAATGAAGTATCTGGTGCAACTGCTTTCGTAGCAGGGTTAGCATCTGGTTTAATAAAAGTACCTGAAGGAG
>Ga0208162_1001480_pt1 | contig 12155 bp, 12 predicted proteins | sample CB_VirMetaG_4_FD_184539 | JGI IMG/M metagenome (GOLD analysis project Ga0208162, IMG submission 184539) | Freshwater to marine saline gradient viral communities from Chesapeake Bay - CB_1508_1M Viral MetaG (SPAdes) (version 4) | ecosystem: Environmental > Aquatic > Marine > Coastal | place: USA... | reverse complement strand
GCCGATGAGCAAGAGAGGCTGACAGCTATTGCGGCCGCAGAGCAAGCTTTCACCGCTAAACGCCGCGCTCTCTACCGGGCGGAGTCACAGCAGAGACAAGCTCGCCGAGCTCAGGAGGCCGCGGCAGAGGCGACCGCGGAGCGTTCTAGATTCCAAGACCTGCAACGATTAGCAGAGGCTCGGGTTAGGTTGGATAGTGAGGGGTTCGAGCAACAGCGCCAACTGATCGAGCTGAGGTATCAGTTCGCGGAGAGTTTGGCTCAAAATGAGATCCAGACTCAAACGCTCCTCCTCAATAAGCATCGAGAGCTCGCGGCCGTTTTGCAGCAAGAGCAAGAGGCTATGCGTCAAGCTGACTTGCAGAAGATTGAAGGGTTGCAGCAAAGTTTTGCCTTAATGCAGCAAGACCTCGCGCTCCTCGAGGTCTACGACCGAGCGAAGCAGCTCGATATTCAGCTCACAAGGGAGCAAGCGCAAGCGCTCCGAGACCTAAACGCGACCGACCTAGACATCATCACGAACGCGGTCTCTTCATTTAGTCAGGGCCTACTCTATTCGTCATTTGCTGCCCTTCAAAGCGGGACCTCACTGAAGGCCGCGGCCGGTGAAGCGCTCAAAGCAATTGCTCTCCAGGCGGGCGTCGAATCGATTATGGAGACCGCTCGAGGGATAGCAGCGCTCGCGACTGGTCTCCCGACCGATGCAGTTTTGGCGTCAAAACACTTCCAAGCGGCGGCCTTCTTCGCGACTGCGGCCTCGGTCTCTGGAGTTGTCGGACTTAAACTCGCTCCGAACGGAGGAGGCGGCGGAGGAGGAGGCGGAGCTTCGCCGACCGGGACGGCTCAAAGCGTCCGCGACTTCGACCGAGACGAGCGGGAGGAGAGAGGCGCCGTCACTATCAACGTGAACATGGGGCAAGCGACTATCTACGACACCAAGGCCGCCGCCGAGCGCGCCTTCGCCGACCGTGTCGTCAGCGCTATCAACTCACCTCGCCGCGGCGCGGTCCGCCTCCGGAGGAGCTAATGGCCTCACTTGACTCAGCGCCTAACTTCGGTCTCCTCACCGAGGCAGACCTCCGCGACCTGAGCGGGGTCAACCTATACCGGCGCGGCTCTCAATCGGTGTCTATCACGATGCCGGACACGGTCTATCTCGACCTCGTCGAATTCCTGAACGGCTATTCAGCAAACCAGACCATCGCCGACACGGTCGAATATTACGCGACGGTCGCGGGCTCCGCGTCTGCGGGTAGCTGGTCGGTGTATATCGGCGCCGACGATAAGGTAAGCCTCCTCGCCAATATGGCCTTCACCGTCACCCATTCATCGGGGACCGACTGGATGGGCATCGGGGGCGGGACGGTCTCGAGCTCGCCGAGCGGAGCTGATCATATCGCGACGCTCCCCGAGGAATGGACCCGAGGCCGCGTCGCTGGTCCGTCGGTGTTCTCGATTGATCCGACCGGAGAGCCTGCCTTCGATGTCACCATAGGCGGCGAGTATCAGGACCTCCGCGTCGCGATGAGGGAGGCCGGGAGCGTCGGTGATGTCGATGACTCCAGAGCGACGCTCTCCCTCTCTTACATCGACACGACCACCTTTAGCTTGAGCGGTATCAACTCGGTTCGCTGGCTCATCGATGAGGACGGATTCGCCGTCTGCTCTTATCCGCAAGCGATGACGGACATCACTTGGCAGAGTGACACGCTCCGCAAGCTCCTCGGCTTCGTCGGGGACGAGACGCCGACCAGCGCTATCGGCTCAAGTTATGAGCGCATCAAAGGCACCTATCCGGCCGCTATGGTCCTCATCCCGACCAGACCGGTCGAGCGTCATCAGCTGACCTCTGACACGGTCGCGACTCGCCGGCGCCTCATCGGTGGGGGTCAGGTCAGCAATAAGCTCGCGACCTATACGCGCTCTCGGGTCGACTTCTACCTCGACGCGGCCGCGGATGAGCGCGACCTTTATCAGCATTTTGTCGACCGCTTCGCCCCCTATACCGGACCCGGTCGAAGGCTCACCTACTATGGGGAATGGGGAGACAGCCGACGACACGGCTACATTCTCGAGGACGCATACGGGACGCTATACAGCCTTCAAGAGGAGCGCGGTCGATTCGTCGGGACGCTGATGGAGGGCACCTTTGACTTGAACTATCCGGGGCGCATCCGGCGACGGGTCCCGCTCTCGGTCACCGTTGAGCATGATGAGGTGCGCTGATGGCGAATAGCTTCACCCTCCCGACAAGCGGAGCGGGCGCTGTCCCCTCTCCGGATGCAGTTGTCGCCGGGAAGACCATTAAGGCGGAGACCGTCGGCAAGTTGACTGAGCTCGTGAATTTTACTCACGCGCACCTTGGCTGCTCCCCGGTCGTCTCTCAAGGGTACGTCGACACGTTCGCGACCACGGGGACGCCGGCCGACTACAACTGTCTTTGGCGAATCCCTATCCCGAGCAACGCTCACTCGACGCTCGTCCTCCTCGTGAAGGCGAAGCTCAATGTCGCGACAAGCGCTGGGAGCATCGAGTTTGAAGAGCAGACCAACTCCAACACGGCAACGATCAATATCACCTCGACGACCTCTACGTGGTATCGGCAGACGCTCTCCGTCGGGGCTCAAGCTGGCGAGTATCTGGAACTCCAGGCGACCGCGATTAGCGCGGGCTTGGGGACGATCATCGAGTATATCTCCGTCCACTGGGAGCCTCTCACCTCTCCCCTTGCGGCGGGCGTCGTGGCAGCGAAACATACAAGCGCTTCGGATATCACCCCACTGGGAGCGACGCGGAGTTCTGCCGACTATCCGCTCTCATCGGCGCGAGGGGTCGCTCTCACAGCTACGCTCCTCGAGCTCTCGAAGAGGCCGCGGGTGCTCTTCGCTTGGTCTGGTCTCCAGCGGGTGACCAGCGCGCGAGCTCCGGCGACGATGCTCCCCGACCATTTCAGGGAGTTCTCCTCTCTTGTCCGGGCGTGGGGAGGAAGCCGAGACCGGCGCCATCAGTATCAAGCGCATATCTTCGCCGCGACTCATGGCAACGGAGACGACCGAATCATCGAGTTCAGGACGCAGCGACACACCGTCGCCGCGGCTACTGTCGTTCCCGCGTGGATCACTCCGCTCGAAGCGCTCGAGCCGTTTCAGCGGGACAGTATGAGCGACCAGGCGGACACCGAGATGGTCCGGAACGGTCTCACGCTACCCAACGAGGACAACGTCGCGCCGGCGTCGCCGGTCTGGTCCGTCACGATATGGGGGCCCTAAATGGCGCTGATTAATGCATACGAGATAGCTGTCCCCTCGCCGCGGTCTTGTAGCGTCGACTCTCCGGTCTTCGGCGGGACGGTGGCGAGCTTTATCGACCTGACGAATCACCTCGCGCTCGGTCGAGCGCGGCGCGCGATTCACGCGAATTTTACGCGGCGCTCTACAGCTGACTTCGCCGACCTCGACGGGAACACCAACTCAATAGACATCGACGCCATCGCTCCAGGCTCGACAGAGACGCTCGAGGTCCCTTGGCTTTCCTCACCGATGGCCCGATATGTCACGCTCTATGTCCGATACAGAGCGACGGGGACTCCCTCTCTCACCGCGGAGCTCTTCGAGCTGAACACAAGCGGAGGAGCTCACACTCTCCTCGATGCCGGATGCGAGTGGACCGAGGCGAATGGACGCCTCCAACCGACCGACTATACCGAGGGGCGCGATACCAGATACAACCTCCTCGAGCTGACGACCACGGCGCAGATTCGGGCCGCGTCTGGAGGGGTTGATGAACCTCGACCGCTGGTTGTCCCCTCCGCTAATCGAGGCAGCGAGCTAATGGTTCGCTTCACCGCGGCGGAGGTCGAGATCACCTCGGTCGACATCTTTGAGCTGTATGAGGTGGAGTGGTCATGAGTCTGACAGACGCCTCACAGCGAAGACGGTTCGCGCTCGTCATCGCCGGTCTTCCTACCGTTTACTACTCACACTCATCGTCGGGGCTCTCCTCGGTCCCGGCCATCGGCGCGAATATTGTTACCGGTGGTCCCGCTCGGGATTTTGTGAACGCGATCACCGGCGTCTCGGATTATGGCGCCGAGCTCGACCCGGTCGGAGGTGTCGCGTCATATCAGCCGATCACGGTGAGTCTCGCGATAGATCGACGAGGAGGGAGCACCGACCCAGGCGTCGTCCTCTCCCGCATCGGGCCGCGCGCGTCTGGAGTTGAACACGCGTTCTTAACCGAGGGTATCGACCATTCGGACGCGATGCCGAAGACAGTCACCGTCGACCGAGACGTCTCCTCTGTCTACTCCGCTGGTGACCTAGCTCACATCGGCGCGGAGACCTTTCTCGTCAGCGGGACTACAGGTGGAGGAGCTCCAGACATCAGCTTCTCTGCTCGAGGTGTGGGAGAGACACCGATACAAACTCACCAGATCTCTCTCGGCGGGACCAACGCTCCAGAGATGACGTCAGGCGTCGTCTATTGGCGAGGCCGGCGCGCGTCTATCTGGGTTTCTCCCGGTCGCGCCGATGGGAGCTATGGGGGGTGGGTCGAGTATATGCGAGGATTCCTCGACTCGACGCCTTCTATCGAAGAGGGGATATCTGTCTCCCTCGAGGTCGTCCCCCTCACAGCGCTGATCGATCAGGGCCTCACCGGAGAGGTGAGCCGACAAACGACCCTCCTTCACGGTTATCACCACTTTGAGGACGGCCGACACAACGTCACAGAGTACGCTGTAGGGATTCACGACCCGAGCGAGACAAATCTCCCTAACCTCATGGGAACGGGGATTCGAGACTGGAACAACCACGGCGCAGGCGTCGGAACGGTTATCACGACGGGCCAACATCAGCATGAGGATATCTTCGACGTCACGCTAACCAAGGCGGACGGAAGCCGATACGACAACCATCCCCGCATAGGTGACCTCGGGATGGAGAATAACGGTGGGCAGGTCGAGAAATTTCGCGTCTTCGGCTATCGGACCGTAGGCGGGATCAACATCGGCTACGATATGGATGACCCGCTACCTAACACCGACTTCCATCCTCGCGAGCACGGCTACATCATGCCGAATCGAGAGATCAAGCGGTACGAGCAACCGGAGGGGTTAATCCGCTGGCCCGAAGAGTGGCTCAAGGATTTTAACGCTGCGGCGCCTTCGACGCGGACCGGGCGCGACGGTGGATATTTCTCGGTGTCGATCATCGAAGAGGCCGGCCGAATGCAGCTCCGGCTGACGCCGTTCGCCGACACTCGGGGCAAGTACCATATCTGGTTCTGGTCGCATCCTCAGGCGGCTCGATTCCAAGAGGCAGGTCTGATCGACTTCCGCTATTGGGGAGCGAACGGACCGCGACCGCTACTCGCGGCGCAAGAGCTAATGGCGGTTCCTGTCGACTGGGCTCCTCCCGCTCGCTCCGAGTACCCTCGCCATCATCCGACGCAAGGCGCCCAAAATGACGCGACGCTATACCGTCGCGCGTGGGCAACGGATGAGCCAAAGCTGCAAGTCTACAACCTCCGAGACTATGCGCTGGGATTCTATCAGCCGGGAGAGTCGAGGCTGTTGATCTCCGATCAGCTCCCCGGTCTACCGGGCGTCGCTGGAGCGTTCATCTTCCACGCGACCATCGTCTCTTATGACCGGCGCACCGACGGAGAGATACGCCAGACCGTCGCGCTCACTCATCAGACAGCGGTCGTCGACGGAGCGACCACAGTCGGCTATCAGCTGCACCTCGCCGAGCGTCAACCGGAGGACCTTGTCGAAGTGGTCGACTGGGCGACGCGAGGGAGCGACGGCCGCGCGACCATCGCGCTCTCGAATCAATTCGACTCTCTCGCTCCAGGCGAGGTCCTCCTCCGCCTCCTCGAGAGCGGAGGGGGCAACCAGATCAACGGCGATTATGACGTCTCGGCCATCGGGCTTAATCTCCCGAGCTCGGCGATTGATGAGGATTCGTTCCTCGGAATCTCCGCAGCGACGCGGCTCTCCGATATGTCGTTCTCACTCGATGGGGATAACGTCGACGTGCTCGAAGTGGTCGAGGGCATCCTAAAATCCCTCGGGGCTGCTATCGTCCTCCGCCGGTCGGGGACCGATGATGAGAGGCTTAAGCTCGTCTGTGTCCCGGTCGGGATGGAGCAAGCGAGCCGAGTGCAACAGACCATCGCCGCGGGCGACTGGATCGTTGATCCTCCGCCGTCGTGGGGAGTCCATGAGGCGTCAGTAAACCAGCTGATGATCAACTATCAGTATGACCCGGTCGAGGCGAAATTCCTCGGTCAGGTCACGGTGAACAACGAGCGCGCGATTCAGGCTTACTCTCAAGAGCGTCTGTCTATGGACCTCGACCTATACGGGACCACAGCGGAGAGCCTCGGCCAGAATAGCGCTGATCTCTACAGCGCGGTGAGGCCGCTCTTTACCAGAATCTTCAGGCTAGCCTCCGACCCGGTGAGGACGTGGCGGGGGAGCGTCGGCTTCGGGAAGGGTCACCTCCTCGAGGTCGGGACGATGGCGGAAGTGAGTTCGCCTCAGCTTAAAGGCTATGGCGATTCATACGGCGTCACCGATGGCCTCGCGCTCGTGCGCTCCGTTCGTCAGTCACTCACCGGCGAGGGTGTCGAGGTGGAGCTCCTCCACTATGGGCTACAGGCGAGAGGCTGGAACGCGAGCGCAGAAGTCACCGCGGTCGTCTCCGCTACGGTCCTCGAATTCGCGTCTCTCACTTATACGAGAGGACGGACGCCGGCGGGTGAGGCGACCGAGGACCTCGCGCTCTTCGAGGCGACCGACGTGATCGACTACATCCCGCCAGGCGACGAGGATAACCCAACGACGTTGACGATCCAGAGCGTGGACCTCGCGACCAACCGAGTCACGTTCACCGCGGCGCATGGTGTCGCGTCCGCCGTGGGTCACATCGAGCCGACGACCTACGACAACGCCCCGAGCCGTCATCAGCTCCGGGCATATCTCGCCGACGCCACCGGGACGCTCGGCACCGCTGCCGATGAGGGAGGTAAGTATCTATGAGAGTTACGCTGAAAAGCCTAAAAGCCGACGTCTCCGCGCTCGAAGCAGAGCTGAAGATCGTTAAACATCAGCTGCGTCATAAGGCCCGCGAGCTCGCCGCATCGCATATCGACCTCCCCCATGATAACGGCCGCGCGGGCGACGCTGATCCTCTCAGTGATGCAATCGTCGAGGCTGCGCTCAAGGCGACCAAAAGAGGCGAGGAGGAGTGGGAGCTTGACGTCACCGAACCCGGTCAAGGTGGGGCTCACGACGCCGATAGGATTAACGTCTATATCCGCAGCGACGAGGGCCTCGACTGGAGCGACGCCAACATGAAGAAAGACGGCGCGAACCCTTACGAGAAGAATGGGGACTTCGCGTGGTGCGGCGCCTTCGCGGCGTATTGCTGGAGCTCCCTCAAGCTCGACATCAGGAAGAGGACCTTCCCCTCGACTTACCGTCTCTGGCGAGACTGGCAGAGCCGACGCATCCCAACCGCAGCTATGCGCGCCGGCGACATCGTCGTCGTCTGGAATACCTCAGCAACTCAAGCGGACAAGGAGCGTAAGCCTTATGGACACCACATCACCATCTGCCGACAGCCCGGAGGCTCCACCTTCTCAACTTGGGAGGGCAACGCCCGAGCAAATGGACCCGACGGGCGATACCGCGAGGGAGTTGGGACCCGCGAGCGAGACCTCGACACCGTCGCCGTCGTCTACCGTCCCCAAGTCGCCGACCTCGCATAAGCTGATCGGCGCCGTGGGCGGCCGCAAAATGGCCGCCTATCTCGTGTCGGTTGCCACGACGGCTCTTCTCGCTATCCTAGACTCTGCAAGTACTGAAGTTTTGCTCAGTATTCAGACCGCTCTCGGCCTCCTCGTCGGAGGCAACGCAGCCGAGCACAAATACAACGGGAGGACATAGATGGCCCGCTATTCAGACACTACGCAGCCGGTTAGGACCGCGGGCTATACCGGGACGATTGACACGTCCGCGAACGCCTCGACGGACTGGACCGACGTCACCGGGACCGACATCACCAACTCGTTGACCGGCTCCGCTATGCCGGCGGGTCTCGTGTTCACCTCGGTCGCTGTGCAGAACACCTCGAGCACCGCGAGCGCCTTCGTTAAGCTCCGCGCTCGCGTCGGCGCTGGCGATGCGACCTCGGGCGAGTTCGAGGTCCCCGCGGGGAGCTCCATCGCCATCGAGTGCGCTGGCCTCATCGGGGGCTCGCCGTCGACCATCGCCTATAAGAAGGGCGGCGCGAGCGACGAGCTCATCTTCCTCTTCGGCCTCGAGACGGCCACGGTTTAAGGAGCAGCAAATGAGCATCATTATCAGCGGTGGCGGCGGCGGCGGCGGCGGAGCAACGGCCCTTAACGGGTTGAGCGATGTCAATCTCACCTCGCTCGCGAACGGTCAGATCATCGCCTATAACAGCATGTCAGGGCAGTGGGAAAATCAGACCGGTGTCACGGGCGGGCTGACGTACAAAGGCTCGTTTAACGCGACGACCGGGGCGCCGAGTATCGCGAACGCTCTTCAGGGTGACTTTTACGTCATCTCTGTAGGCGGGACGCTCTACGGTCAAACGTGGGTGGTCGGCGACCATCTGCTCATTAACGCCGACATGGGCGGCGTCATCGATAACTCGAAGATCGACAAAGTCGATAACACCGACCAGGTCGTTTCCGTCAATACTCGGACCGGAGCGGTCACGGGTCTCCTCGACGCGGTGAACAATCTCTCTGATCTGGTCAACGTCCCGACGGCGCGGACGAACCTCGGTCTCGGCACGGCGGCGACGAGCGCATCAAGCGACTTCCTCGCTGTTGCGAATAACCTCAGCGACCTCGGAGACGCAGCGACCGCGCGGACGAACCTCGGTCTCGGCACGGCGGCGACGAGCGCTTCGAGCGATTTCCTCGCGGCTGCGAATAACCTGAGCGACGTCGCGAACGCGGGAACGGCGCGAACGAATCTGGGACTCGGGACCGCTGCGACTTCGGCGGCGAGCGACTTCCTCGCGGCTGCGAATAACCTGAGCGACCTCGGAGACGCAGCGACCGCTCGGACGAACCTCGGTCTCGGTACGGCGGCGACGAGCGCATCGAGCGACTTCCTCGCGGCTGCGAACAACTTGAGCGACGTCGCGAACGCAGCGACCGCTCGGACGAACCTCGGTCTCGGCACCGCAGCGACCGCGGCTTCCACCGATTTTCTGTCAGGGACCGGAGCCGACACGCTCGGCGGGAATCTCGATGTCGGCTCCTCGAGCATCGTCTCCTCCGGCGCGGCCGATATCGCGATCACCCCTGATACGACCGGGTCTATCGTGCTCGACGGCCTCAATTGGCCACAGGCGGACGGGACGACGGGTCAGGTGATCCAGACGAACGGAGCGGGTCAGCTCTCGTTTGTGAACCAGACGACCGGTCTCCAGGACGTTGTCGACGACACGACACCTCAGCTTGGAGGCAACCTCGACGTCAACGGCCAGAGCATCGTCTCTGCGTCGGCTGGCAACATCGCGATCACGCCGGACACTACGGGGTCTATCATCCTCGACGGGCTGAGCTGGCCTCAGGCGGACGGGTCAGCTGATCAGGTTTTGAAGACGAACGGGGCAGGCCAGCTCTCGTTTGTTGATCAAGGTGGCGCCTCCCGGCCGACTGTCACGACTGACCCCTCCGGGACCGACTCGACGATCTCGAATCCGGCCGCATCGGTCCTCGAGGACATCTACCTCGTGAGTAATGGGGCGTCCGCGGTGAACATCACCCTTCCGACCGTGACCTCGAATAGCGGCTACAAGGTGCAGATCAAGCGGCTCGGGACGGCGAACGTCACGGTGACGCCCGCGAGCGGGACCATCGACGGCGCGGCTAATCAGGTTCTAACCTCACAGTTCTCCGCGTTCACGTGCACCACCGATGGGACTAACTGGTTCATCATCTAAGGGGGTCACCGATGACGTATCAACCGACCGCGGCTCTGAATTTTGGCAATATGGGCTGCGCTAAATTTACATTCACCGGGACGCCTACGCTTAATAATCCGCTGACTCCGGTCTTGGTGGGTTCTAGCACCTCATTCACTCCGACTATCTCCTCCAACGACATCCAACTTCCCGCCGGTGAGTATGTTTTGCGCTTCTACGGCGCGATCACGAGGACCTCGACTTCGGCGAATATTCTCTATCAGTGGAGGGAGGTCGGGGGTTCGCTGCTCGGCAAGGTCGGCGCGACGAATCGAGAGATCGCTCCAGGCACCTACGTCGAATCTCTTGATTCCGCTGACGCCCGTCTTGAGTTGACGTCGGCGGGCTCGGTTCAAATCGAGATGACTCAGGTTGATGCCGGAGTGACGCTCGACACGAGCAACACCCACGCAATAATCTGGAGGGTTCCGGTATGAGTTATAACCCTACTCTCGCCTCTGAGAACGCGTTCGCTTTTCTCACGGGGGCTAAAAGCGCTGGGAACAACAACGCGACACCGGACACGATGGAACCGGCTAACACGGGTTGGCTCACGCTCCCAGGGTCCGCGACCGGTGGTCTGGCTCTCGCTGGTTCGGTGTTATTGCGTGGTATCGTCTCGTCGACTCTGCCTTGCCAGTGTCGGGTCGGAGATTCTAACTCGTCGTCGAACTTTTGGGAGCAAGCGAACCTGAAGGTCGTCCGCTCGGGGACTACCGATGGCACCGGTGCCGAAGTCAGTGATGATGAGATTATCTTGCAGCGTGAGGATGCGACAATCAAAATCCAAATGCTCGAGAGATACACCAGCCTAAACTACCAAGGCCCATCATTTGATGCGACTTACCCACGGTTTCTTGCCTGGAGGATGGGATGACATATCTGGCCACATTCTCTGAGACAGCCACAGGTTCTGGCCTCGCACGCCTGCGAGATGGCAGCTCTACTACTACTGGCACAAACAACAAAATCCTATGGGCAACAAACGAGGATTTATATGGTTCATCTGTTTGCTCTGTAGCATCTGGAGTAATCACACTGCCTGTAGGATATTATTATCTCCTAGAGGGCTCTACATCAGCCCGTTCAAGTATAAATGTATTTAATTTAACTATGCAGTTTTATGACGAAAATAGCTCTGCATATATTGGGACTGAAAGCTTTCTTTCAGCTAACTATGCAAACGCGGGGGAGGATTTTCAGACGTTTTCAATGGATGATGCCTCCAGGGTTTGGGTTGACGCGACATCCACCGCGGGCTCAATATCATTTCGTCAGAAGGTAACCTCGACTAATATCAACGGCTGGGATGCGCCCCAAGTTGGCCCGAGAAATTGGACCGGATACGGACGCTGCCTAGTCTGGAGGTTTGACTGATGGAACAATTTAGCCAACTCATCGAGCAGCATCGTCCGACGGTTATCGCCATCATCGTCGGCTCGCTCTCCTTGATCGCCGGGCGAGTTTCCGTCGATGTCCCAAACCACGAGGAAGAGTGCGCGCCGGAGCTCGCCTCGGTCCTCGCCGGCAACCAAGCGCTCAGCCGCTGTCGGCAAGATATCGTCGAAGCGGAGGGGCGTGGTCTCGAGCGCTGCGTCTCCCGAGAGCGGGCGCTTTGCGCTGAGCGGGTCGCGGCCGGGGGACGGGTCGACGACCAGCTGGATTGCCTCGTCTGCGAGACGCGGTGCAGGGAGTCAGAGTGATGACGCCCGCGCTCGTCCTTACGCTCTCCGGGCTTCTCGCGTCGCCGGCGACGGCCGAGAACCCGACGCCGACCCTCCAGGTCACGCCGACGCTAAGCATCGCCGCCGAGTTCCTCGAGGCCGGCGCGCGAGCCCCGCGGCCGGGTTACTTCCTTGACCGGCAAAATATGCGCCTTCTCCTCTCGGAGGCCGCGACGGCCGGGGAGGCGTGCGACGCTCGCGTCCGCGATCAGCAAGCGACTTGTGCGGAACAACTCGCGACGTCCGCCGCGAATTGCGCCGAGCAGCTCGCGCCGCTGACCGCGCGCATCTCTCAGTTGGAGGCGTCCTCGGCCGACCTCGTCGAGGTGGTCCAGGCGAGCGAGGCGGAGCTCCGCCGATGGCAGCTTTGGACTTATGTCGGCGGCGGCGCGGCGCTGTCGGCTATCGCCTTCCTCGCG
>Ga0208162_1001479_pt1 | contig 12160 bp, 24 predicted proteins | sample CB_VirMetaG_4_FD_184539 | JGI IMG/M metagenome (GOLD analysis project Ga0208162, IMG submission 184539) | Freshwater to marine saline gradient viral communities from Chesapeake Bay - CB_1508_1M Viral MetaG (SPAdes) (version 4) | ecosystem: Environmental > Aquatic > Marine > Coastal | place: USA... | reverse complement strand
GGGAACATTTCCTTGATGTCGTTGACCAGCGGCGCTTTGTCTTTTTCAAACTTGCTTACAATCATAGCCAGTTCATCCACACTATACACCACCAATTCGCGGTTTTCGCGTTTGACCTTCGCCACATCATAGTTGGTCTTCACCACAGCCATCACTCTGCCATCTGGCATAGCCGCTTCAAAGTATTCACCACTCAGCGGATCTGCCCCATTAGCGATAGCTGCCTTTTCCAACGCGACCAGCCCCCGCTTTGTAACCTCAACCTGATGCTCTATGTCTGACCGGCTATCGATAGCTTTGTTGAGCTTATCCATTTGCGCTTCAAACTTCTCTCGCAGTTCACCGCCTGCCAACCAAGGCAATCGGTCAACGCCCCACTTTAGCTCCAGCTTGCTCACCGCCTCATCGTAGTCAACCAGCGACTGTTGCATACGGCGCTCGGCTGGCGCACTAGGCGCATAGTAAGGGCGGTTTGGTTTAGTCGGTCTTTTGGTCACTCTTCTAGCCATTCTTTTGTCTCCCTGACGTTGCCCATCTACTATGAGAAAGAGATCCCCTATAGTGGGGATCTCATCTCAGTCATAGTGAGATGCGGTATGAGATTTAGTATGAGATTGCATTATTTTGATCTCATATTTTCGTTCAAGCCTTTGTTAACCCACACTTTACCGTCATCTATGAAAATCGCACCCTTGCTTTGCAGCGCCGCCCGGTCATCAGCACGCCGTCTTGACGTAAAGTCGGGTGCTTTTGCCTTGTGCAGATCGTGCCAACGCGCCACAGATATGCGTGGTGTCCCAGCATCCACGGCACCATTTTTAAGTGCTTGCAGCGCCAGCATCTGCCCTGTTGTTAGTTTTGTGCTGCGCCGTTTCTCTTCGGTCTGCACCGGCTTGATCACTGCGCTGCTGTCTTCTAGCAATGCGATTGGCACCATTTCATAGGTTGTGTCGTCTATAGGTTCTGCGTCTTTCATCTTCTCCATCTTCAGCGTCAGGATGCCTTCACTGGCTGACAGGGCCAGCACAGTGTCGCTTAAACCCATTAAAGAACTGCTGCCTCGCATTCCCCTCGCAGCATCCTTCCCGGAGTGATGCACAGCCAACACAGCGCATTTAGCGTGCCGCTGCACAACGCCGCACATCTCGCCAAACTGGCCCATTGCCGTTGCGTCATTCTCGTCTGATCCGGTTGATGCCAGTGTCCGGGCAACCGTATCAATGACAATCAGACTAAACTGCGTCTTAAAGTTGTCGATTGTGCGTAGCAGCTTGTCCAAATCTGGCGCGTCCAGCATCTTCACTGCCATTGGCAGTACATACATCGGCACATCCTCGTCCACGCCATAGTGTGCCTTCCACGCCCTTACACGCTTGCCCAAGCCCCCAACGCCCTCTGCGGCTATATAAAGCACCGCACCCTGCCTTGTGTCCCTGTCGTGCCACGCTCTGCCGCTTGCGATGGACAGCGCCCAATCAATGCTGATGAAGCTCTTGCCAATGCCCGGCGCACCATATAGCACGCTAAAACCGTGTTGCGTTAGGATGCCGTCCAATGCCCAGCTTACCGGCGGCATATTCATCAGGTAGTCAACATCGAACGTCTCGAATACGTCTGGCCGATCTTCCGGCTCTGCTGGCTCTGGCTCCTGCGATATGACCGGCGCTTGCTTTGCCAGTTCCATTAGTTGCCGCTGATCGCCGCCCTTAAACAGCCAATCGACAACATCATCCTTGTCAGCGCCGCCAAGCTCAACCCGCTTGATGGCCTTGGCCGTACTGTATAGCTGGCTGACCACAATGTCAGCGTGCGCTTGCCCGGCCTCGTCATTGTCGGGGATCACGATCACCTTGCGGCCTTTGAAATACTGGTTAATCTCCGGCTTCCAATTCTTGCTGCCACCGTGGTTAGTGGTTGCGACTAGGCCCAGATTTATCAGCCTTTCGGCGCATTTCTCGCCTTCTACAATAAACACTGGCGCGTCCGGGTTCTGGATCATGCCCACCAGATTGTACGGCAACGCCTCTACACCATCCATATTGTACAGCCAGCCACCCTTGTCGTCCGGTCTGCGCTGTCTAAAGGTCTTAGGCTCGAACCGTTGGATCTGATAGCGCAGCACGCCGTCCTCATCGATGTAGTCGTACTGCTTGGACAGGTATTTGCTTGGCTGTAGTGATTTCTGTGTGCGCTTTGGTATCCCAAAATTCTTTTCTAGTATATCTGGGATGCTGCCATCAAAGCTGGCTGGCTCGTATAGGCGCACCAAGTCTGTCAAACCGCCGCCGCTATTGGTCTCGTGGCAATAGAAAGTGGCCTTTGACAGATCCACACTGGTGCTGCCGTGTGTGCCAAACCGCAACTGCTTTGAGTTAGACAGCTTTGCGTTTGGCTCTCCGAGGTAGTGCCGAGCCACCGCTTCCATATAACTGCTAAAATTTGTCATTGTTTAACCCCTTTCCCTATCCCTAATTAGTGAGGCGGCACCGCTAGGGAGAACAGTGCCGCCTCTACCACCCTAGCCTCGGCTAGAAAATGTCATCACTCGCAGCAGCGGCAGAAGGAGGGGCTGTCGCTGGTGCTGGGACATCGGGGGTGGATTGTGTTGCTGTGTCTAGCATTTCTGGGCGGTCAATCCAGCCTGACAATTCCCAGCGCGGCACGCGCCAAGTCTGGCTGCTGCCATCGTTGAGTTGCTGCGTCACACGGTCTGTGCCGGTGATCTCAATGACCGGCACCTTGCCAGCGTTGGCGGCTTTGCCTGCCTCAAACGCCTTGTAGATCGGGACCATTCGGTCATACACATTTTTGGATGAGCTAGACAACTCTCTAAGACCAATATCTTTGTTTGCCAGCACGACCCGGAAGCCCCATTTATAAAGCGGCTTGCCTTGTGCGTCCATCTCGTCTGGACGCTCTGGGCGCGGCTCACCGGCCTTTACCATTACAAAATGCGGCGCAGGCTTGAAGGCCATCCAGCCCATCTCCAGCACAGCCAAATCCATCACAACCTTGGTTGGTGTCTCTAGCTCAGTCTCTTTTGACTGCCACATTCCATCAACCTGTTCGCGGTCAACAGCAATGAAGCTGCCGTCCTTGGCTGAGAACTTAATGATTGGGGTGCGATCCCCGCCTGTACCGCCACCGGCACCTTGATAATCAAACATACGTTTTCCTTTTTCTACGTTTTACGTTTTGTGGCTGATAACTTTCAGCCTGTCGATTGAGTAGTACGCGCAAACATCCAGATCCTGCGGATCATTCCTGTCTGCACGCCCACCCGGATTAACCGTGAATGGCTCGTTAAAATCCAAACGAGCAAGCCCATCACGGTATAGCAACACAAGGTAAGCTGGCAAGCCAGTGGCTTCGCTCAACATTCTTGCGTGTAACACTTTCGACAGTGATATCATCACTGTCGGGTATTGTTTCATCAGGCACGTTCTGGCCTTTACCTCGGCAAAACCTATCGGCTGACCATCCCGGCGCAGCAACCAGTCGAGCCGGTACTGCACCGGCAGCTTGTACACCTCGACGCCGATGTTCTCTAGTGCGTTAGCTACCAGCCGTTCATTCGACAAATCTTTTTCGGTTTCGTATTTAGGTCGCGCCATATTTATGTGCCGATCTTTTCTTTCATGCACTTGATGTTTGCAACGACCGCGTCGGTCGTTTTGCTTTGTAATTGATAAATCAAATCTTCTTCGTAAGAATAAGCCCACGCCTCACACAGTGAAAAATTGTCAAACACCTCACCCTCTTCGATAAAGCATTTGTTCACTGGCAAACCGGTCATGTTTGCGGCAAAACAAACCGCGATCAACGATTTAATCATGTGAAATCATTTCCCTAATCAGCATCATCGCGGTGCGCGTGTCCATCTCGACCGCATAGTTCCAGTCATACTCCGCGCCGACCTTTGCGCCGCGATAGTTAATCCCGGCCCCCAGATCCACCAGCATCTGCGCTGGCACACGCCACCGCCAGTCTGCCCGGTCATAACGATAGACCAGCAAAGGCCACTTGCCTGCCGCTGTCGCCGCCTTGCACACCTGATCCCACCAAGCAGGCCGCGCCTGTACGCCCTTGGCGTATCTCTTCACCTCAATGGTTGCCGGGAAATCCATTTCATCACACAGCAAGTCGCCGCGATCAGCGGATCTATATTGTTCGAGATCACGCTTGAAGGTCAGTCCAAGCTCTGAGAACAGGATCTTGGCGACCTCGCGTTCTGCCGAACTTCCCTTCGCCCTCCCATTAGTCATTGCGCTTAACCAGACTGGATAGCACCTGCGCAGCGCCGTCTTGCTCGCTCGCCAAACGCTTGTTTAAGCCCTCTTCCAACACCTCATCAGCCAAAGATGACAGGCTGCGGTGCGCCGAAAGCTCCAACGCAGCCCTTAATTTATCATGCGTAGACCGCCGCAAACGTAGGTGTACATTAGGATTTATAGACATTTGGCACCTTTTTTGTAAAAATAATACACAACCACTCTTGTAACATAGTGGTTGGATATATATATTACTCATATGAGTTAGTTAACAAAGGGAGACAGACAGATGACCAACAAGTTTCAAATCGGCGATCAGGTTCGCGAACAAGTTGTGGTTGTAAAGCGTGACGCCGACGGCAACCCGATTTATCGCCGCACCCAGCACGGCAAAATTCCAGTCGAAACAAAAGTCTGGAGCGATCACACCCTTGAAGTTGTGGCTGTGCCAGACGGCAAGAAAAAGCGGTATTCGGTGCGTGTCACATTTCCTGACGGCGACATCCGCACCAGTTACTACGGCGAAAAAGCACTGGCGTGGGCCTAACGGCCCCGCCTCAACTAAGGGAGACAGCTTAATGACTAACTGGAACAGAAACGTAGATGACATTTTGGAATGGGCTGACGGCTCTTTCGATGCGGTCTACACCAACGAAAACACTGGCGACACAGAGTTTGTGCCAGCAACAGCAAACCAGATAGCCGCTTACAAGCGGTGGGTTGAATGGGTTGAAGCTGGCCAGCCTTCGGTCACGATTTCTTTGTCCTCTTTTGTAAATGGTGTGAACAATGACTAAATACATCGCTTATTACCGTGTATCAACGCAGCGTCAGGGCCAGTCCGGCCTTGGCCTTGAGGCACAACGCGCAGCCGTTGCCGGTTACAACATCGCCGCCGAGTACACTGAGATTGAAAGCGGCAAGAAAAGCCAGCGCCCACAGCTTGCCGCCGCACTGGCAGAGGCCAAGCGCACTGGCGCGACACTGTTGATCGCCAAGCTCGACCGGCTGGCGCGTAACGTCCACTTTATCACCGGCTTGCTTGAGGCTGGCGTTCCTATTCTTTGCGCCGATATGCCAGAGGCTGACCGCACCTTCTTGCAGATGGCCGCTGTCTTCGCTGAATGGGAAGGTCGCCGCATTTCCGAGCGCACCAAGGCAGCACTAGCCGCAGCTAAACAGCGCGGCACCCGGCTCGGCTCGCCTGATCCGGCAAAGGGTGGGTTTGCTACCGCCGGTATTCGCCGCGACGCGACTGCCAAGGTTGCACCGCAGGCAATGCCGATCATCACAGCATTACGCGCCGCAGGCCAGAGCCTACGCGCAATCGCGTCAGCACTTAACACCGCTGACATTCCTACCGCTATGGGCGGCAAATGGCACGCATCCAGCGTGCGTAACCTAATCGCATAAGGGAGAAATTTCATGCGTGACATAATCATCGACTTCATCGGAGCAATGGCAATCGCGCTGTTTGCTGTTTGTTTTTTAACCAACGCAGTGACTGACATCTATAACGTATGGGCCTTGATGGCTCGCTTTGGGGGAGCAGTATAATGGTCGGCAAGTTAACCAGAGATGACGTCCTGTCAACGTCCCGCCTACCAGTGCTGCTAAACGCTTCACCGTATGCAACGCCCAACGAGTTGCTGCAAGAAATGCTGGATATCGATGCCGGTGGTCAGCCAGTGCGTATTCCTCAGAATGAGCCAATGTTTTGGGGCGATACGTTAGAAGGAACCATATTGCGTGAAGCTGCCCGGCGTCTTGGCCTGACAGATCTGGAAACAAATTTCACAGAGCCATTTGAGCATCCAACCCTGCCGCTTGGCGCGTCACTAGATGGCCGGGCAAAGGGTAGTGGCACGTTTGTTGATGATCCATCCAACGGCATTTACTTGCCGAATGATGACAGCATCACGCTAGATGGACCGATACTGCTTGAGGCGAAAAACACAAACGCCTACCCGGCTGAACGCCCAGCCTTGTGGCGCGGCCCATTGCAGATGCAGGCCCAGATGATGTGTACTGGTATAGCACGCGGCGCAGTCTGTGTGTTGCACCAAGGCAACCAGCTTCGCATTTACCTTTATCGCAAGGATAACATTGTGCAGTCACAGATCACTGATGCTGTGCTTAATTTCGAGGAAAGGCGAAAGACGCGGGAGTTTTATCCGGCCTACTCTATCCACGATGCAACCATAGTACATTCGACAACCGACACATCAGCGCGTCCTGTTGAGATTGATGACGAGGATGCCAAGACTGCGCTGGAAGATTTAGTCCACGCACAAAAGCACAAGGCAATGGCCGAGCAAGACATTCAGCAAGCCAGTCTCTGTTTGATGAACCTAATGGGCGATGCGGAGGTTGCCTATGGGTTGGTCGGCAATCAAAAGTATATGGTTAAGTGGCCGTCCCGACACTACAAGGCGCAGCCGGAGAAAGTAACGCCTGCCAAGCCAGCCAGATCGATGCGATCAAAAACCCTAGTCATAAAGGAAACAGACTGATGCCGAACAGAAGAGAAACTTCAGTTGATGGCCTGCGCCATCACAAGGAATACATCGAAAGTCAAAAAAAGGCTTGGGCGAAAGCTACAGCTAATCTTCCCGAAAATGCTTTTGCCGATGATGTTAAGCTGCCAGATCCTGTCGGCACGTTTAAGACAAAGCCAACGCACGTTGTAACTGCGACAAGTGGGTACGAGGATGGATAAGGAACACGCATCAGCGGCGCTCACGCCAGCGCAGGAGGCTGTCTACGATGCCATCTCTGTGTTCCAGCGGGAATATAACTACACGCCGTCCACACGCGAGCTAGGGCGATTTATGGGCAGGGGCCAGAAAACCGTCCAGATCCACATTTGTGCGATAATTGATAAGGAAAGGGCTAGACGCATCAATGATCGTCACATAGAGTTATTGTGATCTTTGAAAGATCTTTTCTCCCTCCACAGCCCCAGCGTTAACGCGCTGGGGTTTTTTATTTCTTGGCCTTTAGACTGTCAACGACACCGCCGCCAAAATAAAATCCGAGGATAATCAGCATCGAATAGTTTATTGTGAACTGATCCATAACCTTGGTGACTGCGTCCGGGTCACCCCGGCCAGTGATCGTCATGCCAAGCACCAGCATATAGCTGCCCAAGAACGTGGCCCCAAACATCAGCGCGAGGTAACGCTGCGCGATCTTGAATGGTGCGTATGCTGCCATCAGATCTATCTTGGCCTTGCTCTTGGCTGCGATGGCCTCTTCATCACTGGTGTGCATATCATCAATCAGCTTCATGCCCTGACTGATAACGTCACCCGATCCTAATATTTTTGCTAAAGCTCCAAGCATTACTCTGTCCTCATTGCTATATCTGTTGCTAGGCAAACCATTTCCTTGTTCACCGGCATTCTCTCTTCCCAGCTTATTCGCGTCCCGGCAACGTGGCACCCAGCCATTGTATCATGCTGGCTCAAAATGTGTGGCGTTATACTGCCATCAGCCGACACGATAATCATCAGTAGTAACCACTGCATCTCTGTTCCTCCTCGCCTGCTCCTCGGTGGTGCGGTTGTGCATATCCCACATAATCACGCCCACTCTCCACTGATCATCATCCCAGCCATATCATCGGCACGTTTGCCGACCTGATCAGCCCAGCGGCTGTCAAGCATCTGCGCCGCAGCTTCGCCGTAGTCTCCAGCCTCAATCGCCGCTTGAGCCTTCTTGAACTTGTCCCAGCGCGGCTTGCCTAGATTGAACAGGAGTGAGATTACAACGGCCTGACGCGGCTCGTTAAGCCCAGCAAACCACCCATACGTCTCAGCCTCTGCCTGACACCTCTTTAGATCGTTATCCAGCAGGTAGTCAACCTCATCGTCTGACAGACCGCCGCCCAATTCCTTGTCGATCAAGCGACCCACGCCAATCGTCAGATATCCACGGCTGTCTTGATAGGCGTGTTTAACCACACCCTCGTGGTGCTTAATCATCTCAATTAGTTTATTCATTCCGGGTCTCCATAACAATTTGGACGGCCTTTTCCCAAGACCTTTGCTCTAGGTCGTCCTGCTGAAACCAACTTGGTGGTCTTCGTTGAGTGTACTGGTTCACCGAACAAGCCGCTGTAAAATGTACCTTGCGGTCATTGATGGCGCAATGCGCCAAAACATCAAACTGCTCAAGCGTTGGTAAGGTTTTTTTGTTCCGGCCAGATGCGTTCTGAAACTGGTATCCAATCGCACGATCTCTTTGTTTGTGAATTTGCGCCGATTTCACTTGGACACGCATGAAGTCTTGACCACTCCAAGCCACCAGATCAACCGAATCCTGCTGAGACATAGAGACACGCCAGCCAAGGCCAAGCAACGCGGCTGCTGTAATGTATTCTCCGGTCAAGCCGGTTGTGGTGGAAGTGATTTTTATATTTGGCCCCTCATCCACAAACCCCAAGCAATCAGGGCTGCGACAACACTGGCAAGCAATGCGACGACAATGCCGACACCTATTTTTTCCTGTAGTTTTGCCCTGCGCTTTGCGGCACGTTTTGCTGCGTCTGCCCGGCCTGTTTTTGCTTCTTTGCAGAAACGCTCATAATCTCGCCACATTCCGGCACGACCAGCATATATCATTAGTTCCTTGAGTTGCTTTTCTTTTTCCCTGATTTGCTCAAGAGCCATAAACTCTTCAAGGTCAGAGCCGCCAACGCCACGCGCACGTTTTTTGTTGCCTTCGCGCTGCAACTCTTCCTTGCAAGACATAAACTTATTGATGGCCTTACCAGCCTTCGCAATATCGTGGCCGTTATTGACGACCTGTTTGATAACCGCGAAAGCGGCGTTTGCTGCGGCGAGTTCAGCTAACATCAATCATACACCTTTTGGTCTGGTCCAACGATGACGGGGATGCAGACGGAAGTTACATCGCCGCCCTGCTTGTGCAGCCGCTGGGCAAAATAAACGCAGCGGTCCACTGATCTGAAATACATATCGCTTGAGACTTTGCGCTTGTCCTCACCAACACCAAGCCAAACGGTCAACAGGAAAGCGTGAAAAATATCCACATCAGTCGCGCCCCGTGATCCGCTTGACAGTCTCGGTTTCCCATATTCGGATCAGCACCCAAATACCAGTGATGATAGCTACAGCGTTTGGTGCCATATCCATAAACGCAGCGGCAGTCCCCGTACCCGCCGCGACATCAACAAATATTTTCTGATCTTCTGGCATTAGGCTCACCTATTAATATGGGCTATCGCCACATACTGAGGGCCAAGCAGACTTCAGTTCGGCAATTGTTGTCGCGCTGTTACCAGCCGTAGGAGCATCACGCAGGGCTTGCTTTGCTGCCACGATTGATGTTGTGTCTGCGCTTGTCTCAAGGGCTTTCATATAGTCAGTGTCGAGAGCCTCAAGCAATGGGCCTCTGGCCTCACGGACCTTGTCAGCAAAGATTTCCTTTGCTTTGGTCAAATCCTCTGAGATGACTGTGCCGTTAAGCACCCACGCACCACGAAAGTTGCGGTCTGATGGAACGGTTGCGGTGGACGCATCAATCTGATTACCGTCCTTATCTACGATGTAAGTTGTAACAGCCATTATAATCTCCTAAGCGGCTAAGTTAAGGTCGTCAGAAATGCGCCACGAATTACGCCATTCTCTCGTTTGCGGCAATTGCTCTTTACGGCAAATCACCATCTTCGGGCGGTTGCCCTCGTCCCAAGTCTCGACCACATGCTGTGGACAGTCCTTGAGAATTAAATATTCGATTGCTTGCTCCTCAGTCATAGCCTCGACTGGTTCAGTCTCATGCAGCAAGTAGCCTCTGGTGTGCTTCTTAAAGTCAGGCTGCGCTTCGTCCTTTGCCAGTTCGTGGTACACCCAGACAGGTGGTAGGATACCGCCCTGCAATGCACACGCCATCCAGTTAGGGTCAGGCACAAGTATCTTAGCGCACTCGTCTAGGCTGTCCTCGTATACGACGCGGTAGTCTGACTGATGACCTTCTAGGTTTTCCTTTGCCCAGCATAGTCTGTCAAATAGGTGTGTGCCTTGAAATTCTGGGGTCACTGTCATGCGAGGTCTCCCATAATATGTGGGCAAGTATGGTCAAAATCATTAGTACTGCCGCCAGCGCCAATTTGACCAACATATCTAATAGAACCAGTAGCAAATGTTTTTAATTCAACGGTTCTTGCGGCATATGATGGGTTAGCACCACTGTCATAACGTATTCCAACGCTAACACTGTAGTCATCGTTGTTCATATTACTTGTAAAAGAATTAGTGTAATCGCCTGTTCCGTTATCTGTTGCAGACGCACAGTTAAAACTGTCTCTAAATGTTGTTCCAGAACCCGAATAGTTAGACCAAGCCTTCGCACTACCATTCACCACATAAGACGTATCAAGTGACCCTGCGGTTGAGTGGGTCAAAGTATCCGCCGCAATTGTTCCAGCCATTATGCGAGGTCTCCCAAATGTATTTGCGTCATATGTCTTTGTTCACGCAAATATCCGTTGTTACTTGCACTCGAACCGCCACATGAAATCCACCTATACGCTGATGTTGTAGTGCTAGTTCCGCTATAAGTATAAAAACCGCCCGGACCACGTTGATAGTTTGTTCCATCATTGTCAGAACAACCAGCGTGAGAATAAAAAGCGTTGTTAAAATTATTTGTCATGTTTGCAGATGTGTCTCCCGCTGCATTGTCTGTAAGACTGCTCACAGCAAAACTGTCATCTAAAATCTGGTCTGCTTCGTCTACACAATACCAACTTTTCGCCAACCCCTGCTGTAAGTTAGTGGTCGTGCTATTACCTTCACCTGTTACAAGGATAGACCCAGCAGTGCTTGTGCCAGTGAGTTTGTTTGTCTTTACTTCACTCATGCTAGGTCTCCGTGTACGGAACAGTAACACCGCGCACTATCAACATTAGTACCCGAAGAGTTGGCTGTTGTTATTGGCATTTTGTTCGCCGCCCCACTACTACCATCAAAGGTACTGGGGCTGTTACTTGTCCTAAAATGCACACCTTCATTTGCGGCTAGTGCATTTGTTAAAATCGCTTCGTAATTTCCTGTGCCAAAATCCGTTATTGATGTGACGTTTAGTGAGTATCCAGAAATAGCCACTGTACCAGTACCATTAAACCTAACGTGCGCCTTCACCGCACTCTGCTTAGTCAGCGTAACAGGGCTAGTGCCGTCTGCCGCAACGATTGTATCTGCTTTTACCGTACTCATTACACCACCGTCCAAGTCTCTCCAGTGCCAACCGTTACGGTCACACCTGTGTTAATTGTGATTGGCCCAGCCGACATAGCGTTCTTGCCATCTGTGACAGTGTAGTTAGTCGTTACGCTTTGACCGTTTTCATAGAATATCTGGTCGCTGCCGCCGCCTGTTGCACCAGCCGAAATCCCTGTCAAAGATGAACCGTCACCAGTGTATGACGTTGCCGCTACTGTGCCTGTGATTGTGCAACCTGTGGCGTTGGTTTCAAACTTTTTGCTGTTGTCGTGGTAAAGGTCAACAGCACCGTTCGATGTAAACTCTGCTTTCTTTTCATTTGTTGCGGCATTATAGAAAACAAGTTCATCGGCAGAGATGTTCAGGTTGCCTGTTCCATTGTCTTTAATGTTAGACGATGCACCTGAGTGCCATATCTGCAAGTCAGACCCAGCACCGAAGATGGCCTTGTCTGAATCTGCAAATAGAATATCGTTGCCGTTGCTTTGTAAATCGCCGCCAAGCTGGGGCGAGGTATCGCCAGACAATTCAGTAGCCGCAGCAATGCTAAGTGTCTCGTTGCCGCCATCACTGCCCTCTGTCAGCGTGACGTTTGTACCTGCTGTCAGCTTGCCATTAAGATAACCGGCGGTGGTGTCGTTT
>Ga0208162_1001478_pt1 | contig 12169 bp, 9 predicted proteins | sample CB_VirMetaG_4_FD_184539 | JGI IMG/M metagenome (GOLD analysis project Ga0208162, IMG submission 184539) | Freshwater to marine saline gradient viral communities from Chesapeake Bay - CB_1508_1M Viral MetaG (SPAdes) (version 4) | ecosystem: Environmental > Aquatic > Marine > Coastal | place: USA... | reverse complement strand
TCTTCTGTGACTGGTGTGAGTATAAGGATGCTTGCCCTAAGTTCAACTCAGAAGATACTGTCTGCAAGAGGATTGACGAGCAGAAAGAACTTAAGAAGAAAATAAGGTCTTAAGCATAAAGAATCCTGCTACGATCACAATTGCGTAGGTGACCCAATCGTCACCACCACCACCGACAAACTCTACATTCGTTATTTTGGGTTTCTTGTTCATAGTTCGTTAATCCTTCCTTTGATTATAGGAAAGTAAATCTCGTAGTCAATATCTTCTAAGAAAGATTTTATAACTTCTTCGTTAAATCCAGAGTCAACGACTAAGAACTTATATACTGTAGTAAGTTTTAATGGCTTACGAGTATCAAGAGACTTTAAAAGTCTAAGTTGATAAAGACTAGGTAATCTCTTTCCATACTTAAAACTCCACTTATCTACAAAGTCACTTGAGAAAGTGAAGTTTAATAAATCAATAGTTTCAACTAAATCCTCTTCTAATGTAGTCATATCTTATAAATAGTTATAGAGAATCGTGCCCCAGGAAAAGCACTAAATATCTTAAATTTACTAAATTATTACAATGAGGAGACAGGTAAGCCAGGAACTACGAAGATCTCTGTCGGAGTATTCTTATAAACTTTCAGAGACATCATATCTGAGCCTAAGACCTGGGGATCTAGTTCAAGTATCATACGCAGGGTCAGTAAGATATGGGCTAATCGTATCCTCTAGAAGGACCTCTGACGGTATGTTCTTATCTTCCAGAAACAATACATTGGTTAATTTTGTAGGTGTTCAAGGCTTATCTGATGCTATGTTTTCGTTGATGGTAAATAACTTATACAACAACAGAAATGCTTGCAACTACTATTCACCAGCAATTATTGGTGCTTTCTTAGGTAAGCGGAACTTTAGAACTTTAAATGTGGCTAAACTTAGAGACATACTGAAGGTGAGCATTAATGACTAGCACTAATGTACCTCCAAACAATGACGACGAACAGCTTCGTATTAATCAATTACGCGCTCAAATTGATTTAGCGACGGCCACTCGTCAACTTAATGGAAGCCTGCTCCAGGCGGGTCGTCAATTAGCAGGACGTGTTGCCGGGTTTGTTAACCCCTTAAATAGGCTTGAAGATTCTATCATGAGGTTAGACAAGACCAATAGGTCCGCTCTTGCCTTAGGAACGACTAATGAAAAACTAACAAATTCTATCAACAAGAACTCCGATATTTTAGGCCGTAATAGAGTAAGTACTCAAAAACTATTAGACGCTATTGTCAACAACTTTGGGCAAGGTGTTAGAGTTCAGAGCGGTGCTATCATGGATCTGACGGAGGAGATGATTGCTACCGGACAAGACATTAATGGTCTGACCACAATGAACTCCGATTTGCTCCTGTTTACAGGAGAAAACATCAAAGCAGTCCAGCAGACAAATAAAGCAAATAAGGATATTAGTGACAAGTATGGAGTTTCAAATGAGAAGCTGATTGCATCTGTTAACTCTCTCAGAGATGTTTTTGAGGAATCCTCTTTCTTTGGTGGTGAGACTACCGCGTCTCTCGAAATATTAACGAAGGAATTAAAGGCAAGGACTGGTGGTAAGAATGTTGAAGGAGCTATTAGAACCTTATTCGGTTTAGGTACCGGAGGCATCGAGACTTTAGGTGCTGCTTTACGAACGGGCGCAGGTGGACTCAGAGCAAGGATTTCTGGAGGCCAAGCTATTGGTATGCAAGACATCATGCCAATACTTCAAGAGGTATCTCGGATAGCTTCTGAGTCCGGTGGGGGTAACCTTGCTTTAGGGGCTGATATTGCTGCTATGAGGACCGGACTTACGAGGCAGCAGGTCAATCAACTGCTTCAGCTTAACGAAGCTCTAAAGGTAAACAATGAACTTTCTGCCGATCAAAAGAAGACAACTGACGAGACCTTCAATACCATACAGAATATTAATGAAAGAGCTAGAAACTTCTACGATAACACTGCTATTGCTAGTTTAGCTGCTCTAGGAACCATTAGTACTAGTGTGGTAACTATGGCCACACAATTTGGTATGGCAGGAGGGGCTGTAAGATCCCTGCGAGGTTTGCAGGGTGGTGAACCTATCTCAATGAAAGCAGGTAGGAGGGCTGGTCTGTTTGCTGATTTCCTCAGGACCAGAGGAGTTTCAGCAGGAAAGATTGGGCTTGGGGCTGGTTTGGCTTATGGAACACAAGCTTTGGCTGGTGAAGACAGTGCTTTGGGCACTCTTGGTGGGGTATTAGGCTCAACCCTTACTGGAGCATCTATAGGCACCTTAGGTGGAGGACCTATAGGGGCTTTAATTGGCGGCGCAGGGGGACTCATTGTCGGCATCATGCAAGCTGTGGCTGATAATACGGCAAAGACAGCAAAAGCAACCCAAACGCAGGCTGATATTGAAGCCCAAAAGATGAGGCAAGAGAGAGCCCAGGAGGCGGCGAGAGAAGTTGCTCGCATAACCTTCCTTGCAAACTACCTCAGATCTAGAACTGACTTAACGTTTGGTAAGGAGATCATTCCTTTTATCAATCAGTTAATTGATGAGACTGCTAAATTGCCTGATAGGATTGCTAAGAAGCGCGGTGTTAGTGTTTCAAGGAACGGAGATTAATTAATGGTTACATTTTTAAAAGACTTTGCTAAGGGGTATGACGGTCGTTTAGACAAGAAGAAAAGACTGCTTCACGAAAGATCCCATTTGGCGATTGAGTTTCCCCAACCAGCAGAGCGAGTTATTAGAACTTATATCCCTTTCTTGGAAAATCCACAGATAGCTGAGAGAGGTAGAGCACGTTTAAATACTTACAACTTAGTTGGTCGTGCTGGACAGTTATTTTCTTATGCCGGTGCTGAGTCTAGGAAACTGAGCTTAACTTTTAATATTAGTCTCTTGCATGTGCTGGAGACTAATATTAGTGAAGGTATATCTGAAAAATTTAAAAGACAATTTAGATTGTTCTTCTCCGAAAGAGAAGCAGCAAAGGTGGCTTTTGCTTTGAGAAAAACAATCCCAATACCAAATATGGGGTTCGGTAATGCGCTGCCTCAAGCAGCACTTCAATCTAGTTTAACAGGGCTTCAATCTGCTCCCGGCTATGGCTTAGTGCCAGACTCTAAAAACAGTCTAGTTAACATTCAAGACCCTAACGGTAATGGTAGAGATCATGCTAGCATCCACAGAGAATACTACAGACGTATTATTGGAGATATCACTGGTCAAGAGTTAGAGCAGCAGGAAAGCGAAAGTTTCTTAGCTCCTATTTATAAGGATCTAGATATTACTACCCTTAGCCAAGGTTATAAAGAATTGAATGATGTTTTAGATCTGATTTACGTTTGGATTAATCTTGTAAGATCAACTATTCTGAATAACTCCAAAAATACTCTCTACGGTCCCCCTATAGTCAGATTGACACACGGCCCTATGTATAATAATGTCCCTTGTCTAGTAGAGGATTACTCAATTCGTATTCTAGATGAGTCTGGGTATGAAGCTCAAACTTTAACTCCTAAAAGATTAGAGGTGACCATGAATTTAATTGAGTCTCGGACTGGTAACTTTGGTGGTTATGAAGCAACAGATCTAGAGGATGGCGACAACCTCACCGGTTGGGAATCTATAATAAGTAACAACGATATAGACCCGTATAATGGTTTAATTGGAGCAGAGTTAGATTCTTCTAAATCATCTAGAGGTTAATAATGGAATACAGAAATCATTTAAAGGTTGGCTTCGAAGAAGTTATTCACAAAAACAAGAAGGTTGTGTCTAGCCTTAATTCCTTGGACTTTAACAGGTTCATTAGTTCTATTGAAGAAAGCAATTTTCAGGTTGGCACTATCCCTCCTGGGTATGAACATCGAGCAGATAAGATAGCAGATTTATTCTACGACACTCCTGAATTAGATTGGCTGGTATGTTGGACTAATAACATTTCTGACCCATTTCAACAGCTAAATGTAGGAGACAGAATTAAAATTCTAGTAACATGATTACTAAATCTTTTACATATAACTTAGTTGTTAGCAAATCAAGCGAAGCCATTAATCGTTTGTTTTTCGACAGTAAGACTTCCGAGACAGATTTTACATCTAGAAAGAGATTATTAACTTTTTCTAAGATACAGGAGTTAGGTGAGTATGCCGAGGATCTGATAGTAACCCCATTTAATAATGATGAGTTTTTAGGATTTGAAACTCAATTAAATACAGGTGGTGGAGTTCCGTTTACCACATTGAGATTGCAGGAGTCGTCCAGAATTCTTGAAAAATTCATTATACCCACCAACGGTATTGATGAGCAAGTGATAAGTAGGTTCAGGAAAAAAGTAAAAGATCTCAAAAAACTAAACTCTGACCTATTAGAGCAGCTTAGGGCTATTAGGCCGAGATATTATATTTCTTTTGGTGTAGGTTATGACATCAGTAAATGGGCGGGTCCATTCTGTGTTGATCTTATTGACGCAAACCTCAGTATTACTGAGGATGGTATTCGAGAGCTAGAGTTGGGATTTACACCGACTCAAGAGACTTTAAAGGTTTTTACAAATAAAGTTTTTTTTGATAAAGAGACAACTCAAGGTAGGAGTGTGTTTGACACTGCAAACACTACAGCAGATCAATTAGAAATTAAAAGTTCTGAAATATTTGAAACTGATAAACTAGGCACTAACTTAGCAAAGACCATAGCCAAACAGAATACAAAGGGTGATAGGTGGAATTATGCTATTCGTAAGTTGATTAAGAGATACATTTCAGATCGTTTTGAATCTGTTCCGCAAGGGAATGTCTTAGTTCTGCTCCCTTATGATCTTGACGAGCCTGCGGGAGCTAATAAGGAAGCAGCTTTAATTAATGTTCCAATCATGGGAAGAGTTAGTGGTAGGAAAGATATTATTTCCCTATACAGAAGTAAATTAGCAGGTTATGGTATAGACATATCTAGGGTAGATGCACCCACAGATCCTGAACTTGTAACGAGTCGCCTAACTGAAAAATCTGAGATTTACAACAGGAAGTTGAATGAAAGACTGGCTAACTCTCGTAATGAAGAAGATAAAGAAAAGTTAAGAAAACGCAAGGCAGTGGTTGCTGGTCTCTCCAAGGAACAGAGAAGGCAAGAGGAACTCGCTGCTGAGGGAAGTCCATTTGCCGCGATGGCTGCTACTTATCCAAAGGATGCAAGTGTTGAGATTAGAAGATCTGAGGCTGTAAATGCAGACTATAAAGTCTCATCTGACAAGAAAAGCCCTATGGACTTTATTAGACTTTCTTTAGTATCAGATATCAAGCTGGATAGTGCTGACGGTAACATTCTTGAAATGCTTAAGCCTCTTTACACTTTTGTTAGAAATCTCAGGGGTAAGTTAAAGAGTGCTGACTTTGAACCCGTCGCTTTCGAGGAAAACAACATTCAGATAACAAAGAGACTTGCCAAGAGTGGGTTGATTGAAGATGGTGACTCTTCAATCATTGTATTTGGAAATCTAAGCACAATTCAAAAGTTGCTTTATGGTAATGGTAGAAATTTAATTTCTAATAACTTAGGATCAACATTTAGTTATGCTGATGACCCTGAAGAGATCGAAGAGTTTTGGACTGAATATTTAACTTCTTATAGGGAGTTTGCAAATAAAAAAGATCGGGATGGACCTCTTACATCTTCTTTTGAAGAGGAGATTGATCTCGGTCCTTTTGCTAATTTACCGATTGCTGATATAACTAATGATTCATTAGTTTTTATGCACAATTTGAAAAATTCAAATGTGTTGGACATTAACTTTGATAGTAGTCCGTATAAGGCACAGCTTTTGAATTTTGCAAACGAATCAACGTATACGTTAATTGACGAAGCATTCGACTTTCAAACGTCTCAAGAAGTTTTCAATAATAGTCTAGATATAGATATAGTTAAGTATGTTGCTGATAAGCTCGCCAATGAAGAACGTGAGAGAGGCAAGGTAAGTCCTCAAAGAATATTCGATGTTGTCAAGGGAGATACTTACTTTTACAAGCTTATAAAAGATACTGATGCCTCAAGTATTAAGGTTGCTGACTTCTTTGATTTAGTATTATTTAAATTCCTTGCAACGTCGTCTACATCAACTGGTGACATACCTGAAGGTAATGGCGTCACTCTGAAGATACCCCCAGGCATTAAAGGTAAATCTGACGCCGACGTTATAAAGAGAATAAATCAACACTTGTTAAAAGTTGATATCAAAACATTACCTTTCTTTAATACAAGCTATTATATAAACAGACCTTGCGTTTTAGTGGGCTCTCCTAATAGGGTATTAGGTTCTAGGCTCTTTGAAGACAGGAATCCTGTTCCTGCACTATACACAAACAACTATCGAATATTCTCTTATAGACATGTCATCACTGCTGACGATGCTTATTCTGAGTTTACCTTGTATCCTGAGGGTATGACTCCTACGGGCAATCTCAACCTCACGTTGGGTGAATACTTCTTTGAAGAACTTGAAAAATTGAAAGATGAAAATCGAGATACTGGTTTTAAAGGTGATGAATTCGTTAAATCGTATAAAGCATCATGAAGCCTTATTTCTAAAAGATAAGTTATGGAATTTTATGTAGGACAAGTACAATCTAATGTAGACGAGAGCAAGTCGGGTGAGCTTTTAGTTTCTTTTCCAAAGAAGTTTGATAATCAGCCTCAACTTGTTACCTACACATCTCCTTTCTGTAAGGCCAACGCTGGGGGCTTTATAGCAATCCCTGATAAGGGAGATCAGATTATTGCCTTATATAACGACGACCCCGCGCAGGGTGAATCGGCATTTTATTACATATCAACAGTAATTAAAGATAATGTTGATCCTCAGGGAGAATTAAATCCTGATTATAAAGCTATTAGAAGTAATGACCCGAAAGCTGACATCTACGGAGATTCTAATAAACCTACAACACAAACCTTTACAAACACAGCAGGTGCTGGAATTTATATTCAAAGGGAGTTCACAGCCTCTAGAATCAGCAACAATGTCACTCTGAAAGCTGAGAGTGGTGAGGAAGTAAACGTGGGCTCCATTGGTATACAGATAACAAACTCAGAGGGAGACTCAGTTGTTCTCAATGGTTCTGAGCCTAATGACGCATATGCCGCAAGATCCCTCATGGTCAATACTAGAGGACCTCAGGAGTATAAGTGTACTTCTTCAGATATCAACATGCGAATCATTGACGGAGGTGATATAAATATAGAGAATAACTCTACAGGTCTGATGTCCTTGGGTCGATGGTTTGGCAATATACGTCTTAAGAGTAGATTTCGTAATATTGATTTAGCAGCCCTTGGTCCGACAAGTCATGTAAATATCTATACACTTGGAGCTACTATTCAGGTGGATGCTACGGGTAATATAAAAGTTTTAACTGCGGGTAGTATAGATTTCAATGCGGCTCTGGATATTAATATGACAGCGGGAGGTAGTGTAAATATAACGGGAGGGTTAGGGGCTCAGATAGGGTCTCAAACAGGAGCAGCACAAGTAAATGCTCCTACTGTATTTGTCAACAATCAAGCACTCGCGTTTAATGCGGGACCACCGGGCGTGGGAGTTCCGAGTGACGCAGGAAACGCTTGTACTTCTGTCCCTATAGTGGGGCAAGCAGCCACTCCATCACTCCCACCCGTAATAGTTCCAAACGATTATCTTGACCCTGGAGGCTCAGTCTAATGGCATTTGACGCAAAAACATTTCTTCAGTCTGGAGGCAGTGTAGCTAACATCGCAACTAACTTTGGAGTTCCTAGCTGCATGTTGGGCTTGGCTTCAGATGTCTTGGGTCTTATACCAAGTCCTATACTCCTTGCGATGCGTGCCTCCATGGTGGCAGGACGAGCGATTGCTGATGCTGTTGTAAAGAGGATTAACTCTTATATTAGAGACTTACTAGGTATTTCTTTGTTTCCCGACAGAGATGGATTTTTTGGATTCTTTTCAGATTTTTCTAGATTCGGTTTAGATTTAATAAGTGGAGTTACGGGAGCCTTAGGAGCTTTTATTGGGTTTGCTCAAGGAGCCGCTCAAGCTGCTAATGAGCTTTCAAACAGGTTCGCTGCGGCAAAGGATTGTTTGGAGAAATATAAGCAATATCTGGATTATCAAAATGGAAATGCCTCAGCCCGTAGAGAAGAGTTAGCGGCTTTAGACCCTGCCGGGTTTGATGATTTAATTAACTCTCAGTTTGTAGTTTTGCTTGACCAGCAGCAGCAGGCTCAAGCCTTTATTGATGCGGTAGATGCTCAAATAAGGGATATTGATACCATACTATTGGAACAGGCCCTTAACCCTGTCATCGAGACTCCAGAAATTTCAGAATCGGTGTTCCGTCTTGAGGCTGGTCCTCCAAAATCTAGGTCTGGTAAGTTTGTGTTATCTGTTGATGGTTTATACTACGATTCCCAAGTTAGCGGTATAGAGCCTGCTCTTCTTGAGTTGGCTCAACGTGATGAGGATCTTAAGTTTGAAGAGGGTGGTTTCTACAACGGTGATCTTTGGAAGTTAGAATTCGATCCGAGTCTTGGTGGTCGGGGTATCCCAACCACTACAAAGGATCTTAAGTATTACTTTGATAATATTCTTGATCCTAATATCTTAGACAATTCGCCTGCGATTACAAAGTTCTATGACCAGGATGAACTTCTCCTAACACTTGAAGGTCAGAAGGACAGGAGAGTCTTTGATGTATCCTCTGAGCTTCAAGAGTTGATTGACGATGAAGCTTCGCAAGCTGTCATTGATAACATGCGCCAAGTCATGATTTCTGAGACTGCTCAGTTTCAGGACAGGATTAACAAGCGTAAAAAGCAAATAGAGTTGGCAGTTAAGGTTCCTGCCTTCTTAGGTAAAGGGCCACAATACACTTACGGGAATGTCCCAATCAATGACTTCTCTTACATGGCAGGGTCGAACTTCCTTTTAGATTTAGAAGCTCAGAGAAGTATTGTCCTTGATCAAGCTGATGTGACGGGTGTTGTTCTTCCATTGGAAGTTAAGTACACTGAAAAGATTGAGACCAATGATTCAGTATTCCTTGATCACATTTTACTTGCGAATGTAGCAAAGGGTGAGACTGTTGCGAGTCCTATTGAACCATCTGCTCAGAGTCTCCAAATCAATACTCGTATATTAGAAGATGGTTTGTTTGCTCTTTATAATTATCTGACAGTAGAGACTGAATCTGATCCGTCTGGACCTAAGTTTGGTGTTCACAACTCTAGTAAGCTTGGAGTAGGGACGAACTCTCAGATGGTCGGAGTGGCCTCTAGCGTCTTCGATAAGGGCTTAGGCATACCTTTCCTTAGTGGAGTTGCTTTCCCGGCCTCAGGGTCGTCTGAGATCGAATCTATGGGAAGCTACGTCAAGCTTCCTGAAACCAGGGAGTTTCAAGATTTCCTCTACAACACAGCGGGCGGCACATTTGAAACTTGGATTCATATGCCTGATTTAGACGGTGTTACTACCGGCTATAACCTTCACGATAACAGCACTCTTGGATTATACAGGCTTATACTTGCAAATGAGAACGTAGGTATCTCTGACTCTAGAAGTCCTCAGGCAGATATTAACAACATGCGGTTAGACTCTGGGACAGGATTAGTGAGGGGTGCCATCTTAGGGTTTACTAGAGATAGGAGATTTACTCTTGGCCTCGATCCTAGCAATAACGAAGTGGATAACTCTGTTGATGATCTTGTCTTAGTCCTTGCTCCGACACAGTCTTACGATTCTTCTAGTGCAGGCTTCATTGCCAACAGGCAAGTTAACTGTAATAAAGACTCGTATTACGGGATGGCAGTTCCTGTGTTTGAAACACTAAACGGTAAATCATTATCCTCTTGTGGAAATTCATTTGCTCAGTTGTCTGTAGCCATTGACCCACAAAAAGATCAGGTTAGAGTATACCTTGATGGTGTTAAACTTTCTACATCGAGTTACCAAAACACTTTCGGAACCACACGCATAGGGGAGACATACAAGGCTCCTTCAATTAAACAAAACAATTCTTTTGAGTATTCTGGTGGTCCTTCGCTTGATACTTATTTCACTCCTTGGATTCTCGGAGGTGGATATACTGACGGCTTCTCTGGCGGTAACTTCATGGGTGGTGAGTATGGTGGTAAGGTTAGTGGTCTTCGAGGTTACTTAGGTTGCACTAGATTCTATTCAAAGCCGCTTAGTGATGCTGAAGTACTAAATAACTATAAAGCAACTCAGAACTTCTTTGATAATGTTGAAGTTCCCAATTCTCTCTGGGAGCCAATTAGTATACCATAATGTCTTACACAAATCCCCCAATTCCTGAAGGATCTATACAATACTTCTCTAACGCTAGAGGTGTTTATTACCTTCCTAGCCTAAAGAGTGAATGGGAGAAGTCTGGATACTTTCCCAGATTAGAAGCGGGCACTGCTGCTCTTCTGTATCTAGCAGGGGTTCAAGATGGTCTGACAACAGCGACCTATGATGATATAGTATTCACGGGATCAGGCATCTTTACAGGAAGTAACAGTGCTTCAATTTGGATGTTTTACAATGAGCGTGATCATGAAGATTCTATAGTTAAGTTAAAAAAACTAGGAATTAATTGTGTTAGAACACCTTTAAATTTTGAAGCTTACTCACAAGATCCTAGTCGTTTTTTAACTAATGTCAAAAGTTTTTTAAATATTTGCTCAAAACATAAAATAAGAGTTCAGTTTATACTGTGGGATGCTGAGTATAACCCAGCTACCTATTTCTATGAATCTGCACTTTATCAAGAAAAGACTGACTGGACTCAATCTGATCTTGATAGAGAATTAGTTGTTGAGCATCCTAGAAATCCGTTTTTAGCTAGAGTGGGCTCATGGGGTGGGGCTAATAGCTTTGTACAAGCTTCGGCCATTCCTTACTTAGAAGCACTCGCTGGTTCAGTATCCTCTTACGACTCTATGTGGTGTTTTGATTTGTGTAACAAGCCAGTGATGCCAACATACAAGAATTTAGTGCTATCGTCACACAATACATTAAATCAAAATTTATCTTCAACTGATATTAAATACACTATTTCTTTTAAGAATGGTATCAACATATTCAATGATACAGGCTACCTAGACAATGGTAAAGGGGCTGGCCCTAGTGGATCCTACGAAATTAGAGATATTCAAGAATTTTCTAGTATAATTGATTTTGCCTCAGTCCCTTTCATTGCAAATAATGACTATGCTTTTAAGAGATATTTAAACGGAGCAATCAGTGGCGCGTCAGAAAGCGGTATATCTAAACCATTTATGGTTTACGCGACCTATGATCCAGAGCTAGGACAAAACTTTAATGAGACAATGAGTTCTTTAAAAGCTAGCTCGGTAGGTTACTTCGGTGATTTAGGTATAATCGACAGCGTATTTAGTTTTGGTAAATCTAGAATTAAGAATGGTAATGTTTTTTGGGATGGTCAGGTAAAAGATAAACAAGTAGCTAGTTCAATTGCTGATCAAGCTTTAAATTCAAACTGGTATACGAGAAATCAAATTACTAAATTAAGTAGTATTAAGGAAAAGCAAGACGATCCTAATAATGTATCTGGAGGTTACTTCTCTGGGATCCCAGACACAATAAGGATCTACAAAGAAGATATATTTACCAAAATTAATAAGAAAGGATGGACATTTCTAAAAGATTGTTTCACCGATCCCGGCACTAATATTCAGTCTAGAATGTCTCGTGTTAAGGGTGGATCTAAGACATACAGGGCACCTTTTAATTCTCAATATGCTGACTTTGATAAGTATAGTATATTAACCTCCTCAATACACACAAATACTCTAGAGCAAAATCTAAAAATACTATACGATTTTGATAATTATTTTCCTCCACTATCTTCTTTTTCTTTTAGTGTGAATGGTGATGAGTGGCAAGTTATAAATAAAACAATGACTATTAGGAATGAATTCCTAAGAGCATTATCTAAATTTATTATTGATTATGACTCAAACTCAGTTGGGTATGCCGAGTTAAGAAATAGTGTATACGACCCTAACCCGATACCTCACTATGAACGTGAAGAGTTAATAGATCTGATTAGCGATATAGATGATACTTATCGTTATGTAAAGAGAAATCCAACGACTG
>Ga0208162_1001476_pt1 | contig 12179 bp, 9 predicted proteins | sample CB_VirMetaG_4_FD_184539 | JGI IMG/M metagenome (GOLD analysis project Ga0208162, IMG submission 184539) | Freshwater to marine saline gradient viral communities from Chesapeake Bay - CB_1508_1M Viral MetaG (SPAdes) (version 4) | ecosystem: Environmental > Aquatic > Marine > Coastal | place: USA... | reverse complement strand
ATCTTATAAGACATAGTGGATGCTTTTGTCTTATTTATTTTATACCCGTGGTCGGATTCGAACCGACCCTGGAACGATTTTAAGTCGTTTGTCTCTGCCGCTGGACTACACGGGCGTAGGTGCAGGTTGTGGGGATCGAACCCACCTTAGGCGAATTATGAGTTCGCTGCTTTCAACCAGAGAGCTAAACCTGCTCGTTTAGGAATTCTTCCCAACTATCACCATAGTGTAACATATGATGGCAGTTATGGCAAAGAAGGTCGCATTTATCAACTTCTTCCTTAACAGAATCCCATTTTCTATTAGCAAAAGTTCTCCCATCAAGATTAAACGATTTTTCTGATGGGTCTCTATGATGAAAACATAGAGTTGCTGGTCTACTTTCGCCGCAAGTTTGGCACTTACTACCTTTGTATTGAAGTGCTTTCCATTTATTGGAATAACCTCTTGCTTTTTGTTCGGTATAAGTGTTCCTATCTTTAATTATAGGATCGTTTTCATATCTCCATTTTGCCCTACAAGATTCACTACACCATTTTTTTAGTCGCCCTTTCGTCATTCTCTCATTTAGAATGTCGCATCCGCAACTCTGACAGGTAGTGATAGTAGTATACATTATGGTGTTATGAAGTTATACATATACCTATTTATAAAATGATATATGTAAGTAGAAGTGGGTGGATTCGAACCACCTCAAAGGCGCTAATCTGGCGCAAATCGTTTATAAGACGACTCTGACTACCAAGTCTCACTTCCAGATGATGAACTTACTGAGCTTCGTTATTATTCTCCGTGTATATTCGGAGAAGTTCATCATCTGCTGGTATCATAACTGCTGCCTTACCATCATCTCCCATAATACCTATATGCTCTCCATTTTCTACCCTCTCAAGGAGGGAATCAAAGTTGTCTTCCCATTCCTTAATCGTAAATACTTCCATCAATACTCTTCTCCCTGAATAGCAAGGTCAGCATACTCAATCTGGTCTTCATTAAGGTTGGCAGTCACAACTTCCAGGACATTCATAAACTCTTGGACAGTATCACAGTTTACCATCTTTTCATTACCCTCATCGCTGAGCAGAAGGAAGGAGCGAGTGCAAACGTCAATAACGATGCCGAGAACAGATTCTTGTGCGGTGCCCATTGGGTGTTCCGTTGATTACCTTAGTATTATAGGGCATCTGGGGTCAGGTGTCAACTGTGCCAGTGCCAAAAGTGTCTACCAATAAATTACGACTAAACCATTCTCACCTCTTCCTCCCCATCTTATTTGATCCTGATTGGTATAATTGACAGTTTGTCCAGTTTCTGGATTGTATACCGATTTCCAAAAAGTATAATCTCTACCATAATTAGGTGCTCCTTGTCCAGGCTTTCCCTGGTGTACTCCACCCTGTCCACCAAAACCAGCACCACCCTGCTTAAATCTGTTATATGGAGCATTTCCAAGATGTCTTGCTGAAGATTTAATATAATATGGAGAGTTTTGTGCGTTATTAGAGGGCGTTCTATAATTTGCTTGCTCATTATTATATACGGTAGCGGCACCACCAGTATAGTTGGAACCACCGCCTCCACCGCCGCCTCCAAAGCTATTATAAGCGCTATCAAAAATAGATCCGTGCTGTCCTGTACTTCCACCACCCCCACCATAATATCCTCCTCCACCTCCTCCACCACAAGCGTTTGCATTTCTTAATACCCCTAGTTGATATTGCATATATAAATCGCTAACTGGAGCAGTATCAAAACAACCATCGGAGTCAACTCTTGATCCTCCACCACCATTGGCACCACCATTTAATCCAGGATTTTCTGCTACTCCATATGGTTCATCCAAGGTATTGACTGGTGGACTATTGGTTCCTTGACCTCCTTGAAGATATGAACCATTTTCACCATCATATCCATAACAAGATGTCGCTGAGATTGGAGTATTCGAATTATTTGAACCTGGAGCAGTTCCTGCACCACCAGTTCCTCCAGCAGACTGAGTTCCTCCTCCACCACCTTTTCCAGCCATAATACTATTTCTACTATGAGATGATTGAGATACTCCATAATACTCATAAATTGCTATCTTAGAAGAACCACCATTTTGTCCAGTCTGACCAGTGTTTCCGCCACCACCGCCACCATGTCCACCAATACATATCTGTGGAGTATCATCATAAGTATTGAATGCATTAACGTATCCACTAAAGTTTCCTGCGCCACCACCACCGCCGCCACCGCCGCCAGCTACGGATAACATTGTTTCTCCCCTTTCAATAGCAGAAAATCCTCCGCCAGCACCTCCTATACCACCCCAAAATCTATTATTACTTATAGAAACGCTATCGACACTGCCTGATAGTCCACTCCTAGTTAGACCTTTCCACCAAACATGTTGACACCTGTAGAGTTCTGCAAGTGTATGAATACTGGTTCTTCCCATCAAATCCCGAACTGATGGATCATTAGTTATTTTCCATTCCCATTCATTAGTGGATAGTGAGGAACCAGCAAGGTAATCGACGGTAGTCTCATAAAATTCTGGAAAACCATCATTATAATACTGTGACTCACCCAAAACTTGATGATTCATTTGATGACCTCCACCACCTACATAAATCTTTAAAGTTTCTCCAGGAGTAACATTTATAGATACCTTCACATATCCACCACCACCGCCATCGCCAGCGGCAAATGGAACTTCAGCTTCAATATCCCGCCAATCAGTCCATGGTGAAGTTATAAATGCATCTACACCAGAACCAGAGCCAGTCTGTACTAGTTTATATGGTATCGCTTGAGTTCCACCAGCACCACCAGCACCCCACATTTCTACGGTGATTGATGTAACACCATCGGGAACTACAAAGTTTTGATGGACATATTTTGGTGTACCAGTAGAATAATATCTGTACCAATGATATTCTTCTGTGTGATATGGTGTAAAGAAATATTGAACTCTAGGTCTGTGTACAACGTTCCACTGACCACCAGTGTATAGTTTTGCCTCTTGAACCCAATAAAAATCATTAAAAGTACCCTTTGGAGCCTGATCATCAGGATCACCAGAGAGGGAAACTCCATTATTATAGTCGGTATCTGAATTATACGTTTCCTTAACGCCAAAATTTCTTAAATCTGACCAAGCATAACTAACAGTTGGGGAATCAATTCGATACGCAGATTGATACTGATTTGGTAGTGCATTCACAAAAACTGATGTAGATGCTTGAGTATCAATGATACCACCATTACTAGTTGCTTCTTCTTCTTTATAAGTAACCACATCATATCTTCCAGATGTCGTTGAAGTTCCTGAAGAATTTGTTGATGTTAAATTCTTTATCTGAACATCTATTCTTTCTGGATCATTTTCATAAAATTTTAAACTATAATCAATTATTTCTGTATTACTATAGTTATTCTGGGTCAATCTCGTTACTCTATTTGAATAATCTGGTCCATCTAAAAATCCAGCTAAGGGAAATGTCATATTCGAAGTAGGAGAAGCATAACCCTCAACGGTTGAGTCATTTAATACACCGCCAGTATAAATTCCAGCTATACACTTTTCCAATCCACCATTTACATTATAAATCTCTGATTGATTTGAATCTACATCACCCATTACAACTTCTAATTTTTGCTTTTCATTTTCAAAGAATCTCAATTCTCGATAATGTTCATATGGTGGTTGATTACTTGTGTATTTAAGTCTTATTTTGAAAATTCTATTTGGTTCCGTACCAACATATGAAGTATAAATTTTGACTAAGTTATAATCAAAAGTAGTATTTTGCCCAAAACATATAAATCCTAGTTGGGTTGGAGGTACAATCCTTTCTTTTGAGTCTTGGAAAAAAAAACGATAATATGGAAAATAATTAGTGCTCACCATGGCAAATGATGCACCATGTCTAATATCATCAAAAAATAGTGCATTTACACATACATGAGAATCTAAACCAAGACTAAAATTCCAAGGTAATTCTACTACCTCTCCAAGGGACGATATTGAATCACTATATAAAGTAAATTCCTCTGGATTAGAAAATCCTTCCGTTTCAAAATCCAACTCTTGAAAAGACAACCCAGTTGGAGTTTCCGAAATACCACCAGTTTGTCTTATAGTAAAAACGCGATTTGGAGTGCTTCCTGTTGTTTCAGAATAACTGCCAGTATTAAATATACTAAATTCATCTACGTCAGAATCTAGTAAAATATATTGCTGAACCTTCTCAATATCATCTTGAATACTAATTGAAAAATTCGCTGTAGATGAAACAAGAGGTAATGGATAATTTTGCCTAGAAATGATTGGAGCATCGACACTAATTATATTTTTTGAAGAAAGATATATTTTATTAGTTACTGTTTCGTTCAGATTAAAATCCCATGGAACTTCATATTCATAATATCCAAACTCAAAATTTAAAATTTTAGATCCAAATACTCTTGGGTTGCTAGTAATTAGATTATAACTGTAAGATGTAGAACTTACAGTTATATTTCCAGTTATCGTTTTTGCATATACTTTTATCGACATATTTTAACCTTTCACCATTTATTGACAGGACATTTTGAACTACCAATTCTCACTTTTACTGGCATTAAACATCCACATTTTTTACATTGTCTAGTTGGTTTAAAAAAATGTTCACATTGTAAACATACTTTCATCCGCTCAACCGCAGGTTTAATTCTCTCATCCATTGTTCAGTTCCTCTTCAGCAAGTTGCATAATTAAATCATCATTTTCATATAACAAACTATTGATAGCATCCTCTACAGTAATATTGTTTTCTGTAATGTATTCTTCAAGTTTTTTATCTAATTCTACTTGCAACCTATTATCATTATTGGTTTTATAAAAGTAGTCTGCTAAAGCATATGATATGATAAGTTGATCTTTATGTATTTTTGGTAATGGAAGTCCACCATATAATTCTGTTTTTACAGGTTCTTCACTTCCATTTAAAATAGTTTCGGTTCTTACGACAGTATTTGAAGGATCTTTAGAATCATCTTTTCTTTTAGATGTTCTTTCTGATCCTGTGGTTATATTTTGATTTGCAGGTCTTGTTCTAAATTCTGGATCGTAGTATGATACAGCATCATCAATATCTTCCAGAGAATAGGTTTCTTCAATAGGAACCTCTGCCCACGATCCATCCTCAAATTTAACCTTCACTATTCCAGGAAGTGTATCTAAAACTGTATACTTCATTCTATAAAATTTATATCTGAATTTATTTATTAGAAAGATATAGCGTTAGGATGTGTGATGCTACCATAAACTGCACCACTACCATAATTGCTCCACTTAACAGATTGTTCAACATTTGTTTGAGTTCCAGATCCAGACACATCAGTACCTTGTTCTAACCAACTACCAACAGAACCTCCAGAATCACCAGATGAACCATTAGTGTAGTTTCCGTTAGATCCAACATCTCCGTTATCACCAGATTGTCCTAGTGCTCCACCATCACCACCATCACCACCTTTTCCAGCATTAGTTCCACCATTTGCACCAGTACCACCAGTTCCTGCAGATTGATTATATTGTGCACCATTTGCACCATTTCCACCAGTACCACCATTATAATAAGTATAAGTGGTATAGCAATATTTACATTTCTTTTCCCATAAAGTGTAGTTAACACCATCACCACAAGATCTTATACTATTACATTCATCCTGACAGTTGCATGGGTGTGGTGGATTTAGTTGATAACATGGCATACTATTTCCACTACATGTGGTATTTGCCCAGTAAGATTCATTGTATTGACTTGTTCTTCCTTGTCCACCAGTCCCACCTTTTCCACCAGCACCAGCACCACCATAAATGTTTCCGTAATTATAAATGTCTACAAAAGGTGCAGGTCTGACAGATGAACCATCATTGAAGTTTTTGACGGTAATTGTTGGTCCACCATTAATAGTACTAGTACTTGCACCCAAACCTCCACCTGCAATTATGTCTCCATAGTTTATAATTATAATTTTATTATTTGGTCCAGCACCTAAAGATGTACTGATATGAGGTATAGTTAATGCTGGAATAGTTCTATCCAATGAATATATTGTAACTGAAGGTTGGATTATAAAAATTTTTGGAATTGCGGTATCCCAAAATCCACTCCCCTCAGATGCATTTGCCCAAGTTTTCAAGTTAAGATTTTGCTGATTTGAAGTTATCTTCAAAGTTTTAGCATTTTGTGTAATAAATTGACCGAATGTCGAAAATGTGGACATACTCTATCTTATGATACACCAGATCCTGAAAATAGGAATTTATTGTTAGCGACGCACAATAAAGAACCTAATCCATTAGGACCTAATATTCTGTTTCCCTGAATTAAACTTCCAGTAAGATATATTACAACTGATTGATTTGACTCAATAATGTCAATATCATTGGATAATGATGAATTGTATATCATCAAACTATCACCAGGAGAAAATACACTCAAAGGAACTGTTATATCATAACTTGATGATACAAGATGCCCAATCTCATTTGTTGTAAGAGTATATGCTGCAGTAGTTGTATATACTGGAAACGCTCCCAACAAAGTCGCTGGAGCATTTACTGTGAATGATGCTGGATTGTACCAAATATCACCTTCACATGGAGATGCAGGACCAGAAGAAGATACATATTTTACTCCGTGTGCATTACTATTAGTTCCAATATTGATATTTAATACCCGAGTATTTGAATTATAAGAACTACTAATTGGTTCAGTACAACTACCCCTACTAGTCTGTCCAATCTCGATGTCTGTAGTACCAGATAATCCCTGAATACCTTGATTTGTTGTACCCTGAGCACCTTGATATCCCTGGAGACCCTGAGCACCTTGAAGTCCTTGATTACTTAAACCTTGTGTTCCCTGAGCACCTTGTCCAGCAAATAATCCACCCAATCCCTGATTACCTTGAATACCTTGAAGTCCTTGAAGACCTTGTGCACCTTGATTTCCTTGTGTATTCTGAACACCTTGAGCACCTTGAGTTCCTTGGAAATCTGATACGGGTCCTTGAAGACCTTGAGTACCTTGGCGTCCTTGAGCATTCTGAACACCTTGAGCACCTTGAGTTCCTTGGAAATCTGATATAGGTCCTTGAAGACCTTGAAGACCTTGAAGACCCTGAAGACCTTGGCGACCTTGAAGTCCTTGGAAATTAGATAATGTTCCTTGAGAACCCTGGTTAGCAGCCTCTCCATCTCGTCCTTGGAGTCCCTGACTACCTTGAAGACCTTGAATACCTTGTGGTCCTATTATTGTAGCAGAAGAAAATCTTTCCCAGATTTCACCATTCCAACGGAAAGACGCTCCATTTAAGGTATATTCATCACCAATTATAGGACTATTCGGAAAATCGAATTCTGCCATTATCTACTTTTTTGATTATTTATTATTTAATCTACTATCTCTTACATAATACCAAGTCACTGCAACTCTCTTCTTTCCACTAATGACTGGTTCTGATTGGTGTGGGAAACACCAGTTCGATGGAAAGAATAATGCATGTCCTGCTGGTGGTTTATATGCTTTATGTGGAAATTTAGTACATCCACCTTCAAATCCATCTGAGAGGTACAATACAATCGATACTTGTCTGTGATAAAACTTACTCTCTGGATCTGTAGAAGTATCAAAGTGTTGTTCATACTTTTGTCCTTCAACATAATCTAAAATTTGAATTCCTTCTCTCCAAGATGTAGATGAAATACCACCAGGAACTGGATAACTATCAATTGTAATGTCTTTTATTTTATCCTTATAAGTCCACAAAGCGGCATTCAGTTTATCAGTTATCAATCTTGCAACATCACAATTGTCATCTAGTGTTGTTCCAGTGCTTGTGCGAATACTATTGTCTACTCTACTATTTTCTTTTGAACCAAGAACAGTGGATCCTGCAAATTGTAGAGTATCAATATATTGATTAATTGTTACTAATTCTTCTTGTGTCAATACTTCAATTGATTGAATAAAATTTTCCATAATCTAATATTTTTGAATATTTATTATATGTCATAGACATAAGCAGAACCTGGCGAACCAGAATTTTCTTGACCAGCTGGTACAATCAATTTATTTAAGTCATGTAAAATATGATAATTAAAACTACCACCATAATCGTGATTGGCTGTTGATGGATATGCTGGATTTGCTCCAAGAGCATACTTTGGATACACATCGGTAATATAATTACCATCAATATCTAAAATAAAAGTATCAGCACCTGCTGCATTAGCAATGGTGCCATTTACAGAGTACATATATCCACCGCCACCATATACAATTCTTCCACACCCCATAGCTCTTGGTAGATATTTAAACGTCTGACTGCTATGATACGTATCTTGTGATGGAGTATTAGCTACTGTTTTTATAAACGTACCATCAGCTTGGTAAAGTCTAGGAAGAATATCGGCTGAATCTTGAACTAAAACAATTTCGTTAATTGGATCAAAACGAATATTATATCCCCATTGAGTTGCTCCTGATGGTGCGGATATAGTTGTCAAAAGAGTTCCGCTAGTATTGTAGATATAAACTTCATTATACAGGGATGCTGCTGCCCATATGTATCCATTCATAATGAAAGGTGCGCCGTCGCCTGGAAACCTATCAAATACATTGCCATTGGGAGATGTAATTTCTAGATCCAGATTTAAAGTTGTATCATCATATAATCTAATATATCCTGGAGAATCTGGAAAACCAAATCCTCTACCTTGTGAAGAACTGACTATATATCCTTCAGCAATCTGTCGATGAGACCAACCAAAGTGTGGGTAATCAATGGTTCCAATACTATTGAGACTATAATCCAAAATAGTGGATCTAGACTTTGTAGGAAAAGAACCAAAAGTAGAATAGGTTGCTATCCTGTTATTATTTACTACAGGCGCTCTTCCTGATATGCTAGCAGCTGGAGAAGTTGCTGCCGAACCATCTTCATCAAAAATATATGTAGTAAATGCACCATTCGCAGAAATAAAGTACTTTATATCACCATTGATACGATCTCCATCTGCAGACGCTCCAAAAGTTTGAGATCCTGTTGTGGGGCAAGGAATTCTTACAGACTTCCTCATCATCTCTTCTCCAATAGTTTCATATGGATGAAACAAGTATTGTTGTGGATGTGCCATTATGATAAACCTGCTCCACTAATAAGGAATGTATTTGATGCTATGCAAATTATAGTGCAAAGACCATTTTGAACTAAAGTTCTATTACCAGTATTCGTAGTTCCTGCTATTGTCATTGTGACACTGGCACCTTGTACAATAGTTCTGTTTGCTGCCGTCTTGTTGACTATTGTTATAGTATCACCTGCAGAAAATACTCCAGAAGGAACTGTGATAGTTATTGCGGCGTTAAATGTAATAATTCTACTGTCATCTGCGGCGACCAATGTGTAATTTGATGTTTTGTCTTCAAGAGTTAAATTTCCTGTAGGACCTGGTGGACCTGGTGGACCTGGTGGACCTGCTACTGTTGAATCTGCACCTGGTGGACCAGTAGGACCTGGTGGACCAGTAGGACCTGGTGGACCTGGTGGACCTGCTACTGTTGAATCTGCACCTGCTGGACCTGGTGGACCAGTAGGACCTGGTGGACCTGCTACTGTTGAATCTGCACCTGGTGGACCTGGTGGACCATCTGCACCTGGTGGACCTGCTACTGTTGAATCTGCACCTACAGGTCCTTGATTGCCTTGGAGACCCTGAAGACCCTGAAGTCCTTGATTGCTTTGTGTTCCCTGAAGACCCTGAGTTCCTTGAGCGTTTTGAACACCTTGAAGACCATATGCTCCTGAGTTTGCGGCAACCCATTGTTGACTAGTTCCATCATCAAAGTAGATGAACAAATCACCTACGCTACTATCCCACCATAAGTCTCCGTTAACAGGATTTGATGGAATAGTTGAAGATATTGTTGGATTTCCTTTAATACCAATTTCACCCTGCAATCCTTGAGCATTCTGAACACCTTGAGGACCTTGAGTACCCTGAATACCCTGAGGACCTGCAGAAACTTCAACCCATTGATTACTATTACCATCTTCGTAATAAACTGAGAATAGACCAGTTCCACTATCCCACCATAAATCACCATTAACTGGTGACGGTGGTGGATTTTCGCTTATGTCAACGTTTGCTCCGCCAGTATCCCCCTTAAATCCTTGAGCACCTTGGGTATTTTGTATACCCTGAGCACCCTGCAATCCTTGAGAATTCTGAACACCTTGAGGACCTTGAGTACCCTGCCGTCCCTGAATACCTTGAAGACCTTGAAGACCTTGGGAATTTTGAATACCCTGACCACCTTGTGCACCTTGGTTTGATTGAATGCCTTGAGAACCTTGGAAATCTGATAAGGGTCCTTGAAGACCTTGCATTCCTTGTGAAGCCTGAGAACCTTGTGCACCTTGACGACCTTGGGCATTTTGTGTGCCTTGAGATCCTTGACGACCTTGAGTACCCTGTGCACCTTGATTTCCTCTAGCATAAAAGACTACAAAATATTCTTCATTAACTGATGGAGTATGGCTCTCAGATATGATTGTAGCGTCAAACTCTTTATATCCTGGAGTGTTGAGAGATCCTGTTACGGATACGATGAAGAAGTCTACACCATTCCAAGAACTTCCATCCGTTGTTAGATAGAAATAAAATTCTCCTAAAGGCGAATTACCAATGCTCGTAATATAGTCGAACCATTCTGATAAATCATTATTTTCATCTGTTGTTTCATTAATATGGAGTTTAGTTACTGAAGATAGATTGGCATTATTAAATGTGAAGTTCCCTGTTCCTGGATTATTTGTGCCTGGAAGTCCGTTTTCAATTGCAGAAAATGAATAAAAGAATCCTTGGAATCTTCCCTTTAGTCCTAAGACACCTTGAGTTCCTTGGAAATCTGATAATGTACCTTGATTACCCTGAGCATTCTGATTACCTTGAGATCCTTGACGACCTTGACGACCTTGACGACCTTGAATACCTTGAGTTCCTTGGAAATCTGATAAAGGTCCTTGGAGACCTTGGCGTCCTTGTGCACCTTGGCGTCCTTGAGCATTCTGAACACCTTGAGCACCTTGAGTTCCTTGGAAATCTGATATAGGTCCTTGAAGACCTTGGTTTCCTTGGTTGCCTATACCTTGGTTCCCTTGAGCACCTTGAGTTCCTTGGAAATCTGATAAGGGTCCTTGAAGACCTTGAGATCCAATGCCTTGAAGACCCTGAAGTCCTTGGTTTCCTTGATTGCCTTGAAGACCCTGAAGTCCCTGAAGACCTTGGGTACCCTGTGCATTCTGAACACCTTGTAGTCCTTGAGATCCTTGTGTTCCTTGGAAATCTGATATAGGTCCTTGAAGACCTTGTAAACCTTGAGTTCCCTGAACACCTTGAGTTCCTTGGAAATCTGATAAGGGTCCTTGAAGACCTTGATTGCCTTGAAGACCTTGATTGCCTTGAAGACCTTGATTGCCTTGAAGACCTTGGAGACCCTGAGCACCTTGGTTTCCCTGAGCATTTTGATTCCCCTGAAGACCTTGGAGACCCTGCAGTCCTTGATTTCCTTGGTTGCCTTGAAGACCTTGTAGTCCTTGATTACCTTGAAGACCTTGATTCCCTTGAAGTCCTTGGTTTCCTTGAAGACCCTGAAGTCCTTGGTTTCCCTGAGCATTTTGATTCCCCTGAAGACCTTGGAGACCCTGAAGTCCTTGGTTTCCTTGATTGCCTTGAAGTCCCTGATTGCCTTGAGTACCCTGAAGTCCTTGGTTCCCTTGGTTCCCTTGAAGACCCTGATTTCCTTGAACTCCTTGGAAATTACTTAAAGGACCTTGAAGTCCTTGGTTGCCTTGGTTCCCTTGGTTCCCTTGAACTCCTTGGAAATTACTTAAATCACCTTGAAGACCTTGATTCCCTTGAAGTCCTTGGTTTCCTTGATTGCCTTGAAGTCCTTGAAGTCCTTGGTTTCCTTGGTTGCCTATACCTTGGTTCCCTTGAAGTCCTTGGTTTCCTTGAGCGTTCTGAACACCTTGCGATCCTTGGTTTCCTTGAAGACCCTGAAGACCTTGGTTGCCTTGAAGTCCTTGGTTTCCTTGAGCGTTCTGAACACCTTGAGATCCTTGGTTTCCTTGAAGAC
>Ga0208162_1001475_pt1 | contig 12184 bp, 35 predicted proteins | sample CB_VirMetaG_4_FD_184539 | JGI IMG/M metagenome (GOLD analysis project Ga0208162, IMG submission 184539) | Freshwater to marine saline gradient viral communities from Chesapeake Bay - CB_1508_1M Viral MetaG (SPAdes) (version 4) | ecosystem: Environmental > Aquatic > Marine > Coastal | place: USA... | reverse complement strand
GGGTTTCAACCTGATTTGGTATGGTTAAAAAGAAGAAATGCAGATGGTCATCATCATATGTGGCACGATAGTTCACGACCACTTTATGGTTATATTAGGTCTAGTCTTACTAATGTAGAAAACACTAATTCAGGCTATAATTGGTTTAAATCATTTGATACTAATGGATTTACAGTTTCATATAGTTCAACTGGAGGAGGCAATACTAGTGAATATAGCACTTCAGGTGGAACATATGTAGCTTGGAACTGGAAAGCAAATGGCGGCACAACTGTAACAAATGAATCTGGTTCAATAGATAGTACAGTACAAGCAAACACTACAGCAGGGTTTAGCATTGTTACTTGGACTGGAACTGGAGCAACAGTAACTCTTGGACATTCATTAGGTAAAAAACCTGACGTTATGATAGTGAAAAATCGTGATGCTACAAATTCTTGGGTAGTGTATCATAGTGCTAATACGTCTGAACCTGCAACAGAATATCTTTTGTTAAACGATACAGCAGGGACTGCTGACAATAATACTTTATGGAATGACACAGAGCCTACTGATTCTGTTTTTACTGTTTATGGTCAAGGTGCAATGAATGGTAATACAAATCAAATGATAGCTTATCTTTTCACAGAGATAGAGGGTTACTCAAAGTTTGGCAGTTATACTGCAAATAATTCCACAGATGGTAGCTTTGTTTTTACAAATTTTACTCCTGCTTTTGTTATGATAAAATCAACATCACAAACTGAAAGTTGGGATATGCATGATAATGCAAGAAATCCATTTAACGTAAATGATAAAAGTTTAATAGCAAATGGTTCTAATACAGAAAATGTAGTTGTAGTTGCTAGACAGCAGTTAGATTTTTTAAGCAATGGTTTTAAATTAAGAAATGCAGGAGATGGTAACGCATCTATAAACAATGAATCAGGCACATACATCTATATGGCATTTGCAAAAAATCCTTTTAAATATTCTACGGCTCAATAATAGGAGAAGATAATGGCTTATAAATATAAAGACAGATACCTCAAGGTTGGTAAGGCATGGCAAGATGATGATGGGTTTAAGCATCCTTATAACTGGTCATCTTCATGGTCAAGTGATGACTTATCTAAGTGGGGTGTATCTGTAGAAGCTGATGTTGATACAAGTTATGACGATAGATTTTATTGGGCAAAAGGTATTGAAAGGAAACTAGCAGATGAGAATGTAGTTGATGAAGATGGCAAGGCAGTAAACGATCCTATTACTGGTAAACAAATGGTGCAGTTAGGTCTTAAATCAAATTGGATTGCACAAACAAAAACAACTGCTAACAGTAAACTTGCTAGGTCTGATTGGTATGTCACTCGTAAAGCAGAAGCATCAACTGCAATACCCTCTGATATTAGTACATATAGATCAGCAGTAAGAACAGCCACAGCAACAATAGAAAAAAAGATAACTGATTGTGCAGATTTAGATGCTTTTAAGGCATTGTTTGTAGTACCAGTTGATAGTGATGGTGACCCTACTGGCAATGCACCTATCTATGATTTTCCAGACGAGGTGTAAATGGTAAAAGCAAGTGAAGTAAAAGCACAAATAGATACACATGAAGCAGTATGTTCTGAGAGGTGGAAAGAAACTATACTTCGCATCAAACGTATTGAACACATAATGATTGGTACTAGTGGCACTGCTATTGTTTTACTCATAGGTTTACTAGTGAGGTAGCCCATGCTTGAAATGCTAATGGTTGCGAATAGTGCCTTTGCTGTCATCAAACAAACTATAGAAAATGGTCGTGATATAAGTTCAGCAGGTGCTGCAATCGGTAAGTTTGTAGGTGCTGAAGACCAACTCCAACAAGATTTAAACAAGAGAAAGAATAGTATATGGACTAACTTTCTTGGTAAGACAGACAATGACCTTGAAGAGTTCATGGCACTGGAACAGATACGAGTTAAGAAAGATCAGTTGCGAGAGTTTATGCAACTATATGGCAGAGCTAACCTTTACAATGACTACATACAATACTGTGCTGATGCCAGGAAAGCTAGAAAAGAATCTAGAATAAAAGCAGCTAAACGTAAACAACATATACAAGATACTATAATGAAAGTTATATTAGCCATATTGATTACTGCTGTATTGTCAGGAGCAGTGGCAGTATTATATATTATAGCTAAAAAGAAAGGTTTGATATGACTGCATTTGTTTTGGCTTGTTATCTAGGCACTGTTTCTTCTGGGTCTATATATTTTAAAAACGTAAACGATTGTACGTATTATGCTGACAATTTATCTGGTCAAGTATTAGAGACTGAAGATGGTTCTAAACGATATGAATGCATGTGCAAACTTGTTCCTCAAGTGAATCCAAAAAAAGTTAAGGTATATTAATGACAGAAGATAAAAAGAAAATTATTAATTTAGATGTAGGTCAAAATAGTTTTGAGTTATCATTGAGAATATTAGGTAATGAATTTGTTGCTATCAAGATAGGATCTACTAACTTTAGTGGCAAGCTAATAGCTGGTGGTATTTTATTATTATTTTTTACTTTAGTTTTACTAGAAGGCTTTGGTTTGAATGAGGTGCTAAAACAATGAATGTAGAAACATTTTTAAAATGGAAGATACTACCAAGATTTATGATGCTTGCTAGTACAATAATGTCCTGGAGATGTGCCGAATGGTTTATGGATTTAGATGCACCAACTGCTAGTCAGTCTGCATTTGTATCTGTGGTTATGGGTGTAATGACTGGAGTATTTGGTATATGGATGGGTCACGAACATAAGGGAGACAACAATGTTAACAGCGTTAATAGGTCCAGTAAGTAACTTACTCGGTAAGTTTATAGAGGACAAAGACATGAAGAATAAGTTGGCACATCAGGTGGCAACTATGGCAGAGAACCATGCACAAGAATTAGCTAAAGGACAAATAGAAATAAACAAGGCAGAAGCTACGCATAAATCTATATTTGTTGCAGGTTGGAGACCCTTTATCGGTTGGACATGTGGAATTGCTCTTTGTTGGCACTTTGTCCTAGCACCTGTTACTATGTTTGTATGTGCCTACTTAGATGTTATTATACCTGAATTGCCTACATTTGATATGGGTTCATTGATGACTGTGTTGATGGGTATGCTCGGATTAGGTGGACTTAGAACGTATGAAAAGCAAAAAGGACTAACAAAATGAGTAAGTTTTACATGCATTTATATGATTTCTTTAAAGCTATATCTGATTATTTTTGGTTTAAATCTGTCAAGTATAATAAAAGGATAAGAAAATGATGTGGTTTTGGTTGAGTTTAGCTAAATTTTTTAATAAGATTGGTAATTATTTCTACCATCTTCATGTGAAGGCATTAAAAGTTAGACAAGGGAGACGTTAATGAAAAAAGGTTTATATGCAAACATTCACGCAAAAAGAAAAAGAATCAAAGCTGGTTCCAAGGAAAAGATGAGAAATCCTGGAACTAAAGGTGCTCCTACAGCAAAAAACTTTAAGCGTGCAGCAAAGACAGCAAAGAAAAAGTAATGGAACTTACAAAAAACTTTACAATAGGTGAGTTAACAAAAAGTCAGACAGCAGAACGTAGAGGTATAACAAACGTACCTAATGCAGATGCTGTGTATAATTTAAAGCTATTAGCAGAAAATATATTACAGCCAATCCGTAATGAGTATGGGTCCTTTATGGTTTCTTCTGGTTACAGATGTCCTGAGTTGTCTGTTGCTATTGGCAGTTCTAAAGATAGTCAGCATTGTAAAGGGCAAGCTGCAGACTTTGAGGTAGCCAATGTGGATAACTATGATCTTGCTGTGTGGATAAGAGAAAACTTAGACTTCGATCAGCTTATATTAGAATGTTATACTGGTGGAAACAGTGGCTGGGTACATTGTAGTTATGCAGAGAATGGTAGAAAAGAAGTGCTTACATACGATAAACTTAACGGCTATAGGCATGGGTTAATAAATGGCTAAGAAGAAAAGTGTAAATCTTTCTGTTGGTCGTGGAGAAAAACGATCAGTTAAACAGGGTGGTGGACTAACTGCAAAGGGCAGAGCTAAGTATAATCGTGCAACAGGCAGTAAATTAAAAGCACCTGTAACAGGTAAGGTCAAAGCTGGAAGTAAAGATGCTAAGAGAAGAAAGAGTTTTTGTGCTAGGTCTAAGAGTTGGACAGGTCCTAGAGGGAAAGCTGCAAGACGTAGGTGGAAGTGTTAGAAGAAAAGTTTGGTCAAGAGTTTATTGACTGTGTGTTAGGGCAATGTAAGCCTGATTGTTATTTATGTATTAACGACAACAAAAGAGAGGAAGAAACTATGCCAATGGGTAAAGGAACTTATGGTAGTAAAAAGGGTAGACCAGCTAAGAAGAAAGGTCTAACTGCAAAGCAAAAGACATTGCCTAGTGCTTTGCAAAAAAAGATTATGAAAAAGAAATCAAAGAAGTGATTTTTGCAAGGGTTTTATTTCCCATTTAACAGGGCATTGCACACTATCTATTTTTCTAGCCATTTCTTCAGGGTTTGCTCCTGAATCTTTGTAGTTTCTAGCTACATTCACAGAGTCAGCAGATGCAAAAGGGTAATGTTTACCAGCTTGTGCTAAGCCTCTAAGCATATGTATGTGTGGTAAATGCCTATGTTTTTTTGACAATATATTAAATGCTTCGTTAATTCTGTCACACCATTTGTTAGAACCTACTTGCCAATAATCTCCTGAGCTACCAAAACAAATCTTTGGGTATCTGTCAGTTAAAAATAAAAGATAATCTAAATCTAAGTTTAAATGCCAAACAGGTGCAGACAAAAAATCAGGAAAAGGAAACTGTAATAACAATTCTTTTTGTTGTTTGATTGTGCCACCTATAACATCAGGTATAATTGCCCAATGAGGGTGACCAAGTTTAGGCTCAAGCCAAGCATACAATTTGTTATAATCGATCTGCTTGCCCTGAGTAAAAGATGTAAAAGCACCATTATCCCACATAATAGATTGCCCTATTTGTAAACAAACATCTGCATCTCTTGCATCTGCAAAACTTACACAGAAATGTTTACCAGCCATATTATATAGCTGTTCTTTAGGAGTTAGTGGTGTTCCATGATAATGAATCATTGTGATGATATGACCTTTACACCTAAATGAGTGCCAATCAATTCAACATTGTCATAGGCTGCTTGTAAGATTTCATATATTTCTTCCTGATAATATTTTTCATGGTATATTTTTCTCTGAAATTTGCTGAAATCTTCAACTTGTATTTGATCTTCAGATTTTATTTGAACATCATAAATATTTACCGAGTCATCATTAGGACAACGACAAACTAATTTAAAGTTGTATGTATGTATCATTTTTTCTTCCTAAGTAGTACCAAATAGACAAAGCAGCTAACATTTTGCTTGCGAACATAGCTAATGTAGCAACGAAACTAAATTGGTTAATGATTATTAAAAAGATTGCACTATCTATTGGAGTGGACAACAAAGAAGATATAAGTATTCTTTGTCTTAATGACTTCTTGCTCCATGTATAGTATGCCCAATCAATTATTTCGCTGACTAAAAAAGCAGTCACAGATGCAACTGCAACAAATGGACTTGCCATAAAGTAACTTAATATACCACCTATAGCCATAGCTCCTAGAACCTTATGACCTATTTCCTTTTGTGCATAATCTCTCAAAACAAAAACAAGACCAACAATTAAAGCCATTGGTGGGTACATCTCTCCTGTGCCAAACAATGGTAACATTGGAACATGTACGAATCCTATGTTAATTAAAACTATTGATATTATGTAAATTAAAGTAAATTTTATTACGCTCATGTTTATCTCCTATTTTTTCTTCTTGTAAGTAAATCTAGTGCCATCTCTAGCAGAGCCATGTTTGTGTCTGTATGGACCTGAGTCAAGCATAATAGCTGATAAGTCTGATACTCCGTAGTTCATAACTGTTGGTTGCCTAGAAACTTTGCCATATTCTATTTCATTTATGGCTCTTGGATCGTCTTGGGTGCTCCAATCTTCATCATCTGTAACTTTTGTGTTTTTGCTAGTGTTCAATCCTAAACCTAGAAAGACACATTCACGACAACGTATAACTTTGTTTCTTGGGTGTCCTACTTCTTTTAGTTTTACACCACAGTAGCCACAACAATCAAAACTTTTACCAGCCTTATTGTAATTCATTATCCTCTCCCTTTATTTCACTAGAATATACAAACCATCTCTTACCAAACTTTTTACCTTTGACCTCTCCGTTCTGTAACAAACGAAGAAGTCTTTTTCTATTACTTGGAGTATCTCCAAACATCAGTTCGGTTGCTTCCTGTGTGGAATAGTATGATTTAGAATGGTATTTCATCATCAAGCTCATCTTTTAAAGCAGCAATAGGACTAGGTTTTGGTGGGTCTATTGTCTGTGCAAGTGATCTCATTCCAGGTTGTGACACTCCATCTGATATACTGTCTGTGTAGTTGCCTACAACAACCTCTGATATTGACAGACCAAATGTACCATCATCATTACCAAATAGTTTTACAGAATACTTAGCATCTTTTCTAAGATGTATATCTGCTGGTGAGCCATCTTTAAATGGTTTCCAATTAGAGTTACCATGTGTAGCCTTGCCCTCTGAATTAGGGTACAAGGTTATGTTTGCAGTCTTAATATATTTATTAGCCATTAGTTTTCCTTTCAAATTTATCTAAATATTTAACAAATATCTGAATTGCTTTTTTATACAAGTCAGGGTTGTGTTCTTTAATCTCGTTAAGTGTTGACTGTGAATCATTGTAATAAGCATCTAATTGATCTTTAGTTCTTTGTTGCTGACACCAATGCTCAAAGTCAGGTATCTTTTCTTCGTGTCTTTCTCTCCTTTCTTCAGTAGTAAGCACACGATTTTGCGTGATAGGTTTAGGTATAACTTTAACTTCTTCTTGTACAGGAGTAGGAGTTACTACTTTTTTTGGCTCCTCTTTCAAAGCATCTGTCTTTCTCTCAACTGCATCAAGTTCATTTGCACTTGCATACTCTCCACCAGCAAGACCTAGACTAGCCAAAGCTCTACCTATTGCAGATGTTTCAGCGTTCTCCAAGGCAGATGTTGTGTTGACCATGCCCTGTCCTCTGATTTCTTCTGCCATACCAGCACCAACTTTGCGATTATCTTTGTCTGTGATAATAGCTTTGACAACAACTTTCTGTCCATCATTGACTAGTATCTCAGTATCAAGACCAAAGTCTGTGCCATGTATACGTCTAAAGGCTTCCATTCTATGCACAACCTGTGTATAAAGTTTGCCACCTTTTTGTTTAACACCATGCGACTTGTGTAAGTCTGCGATAGTGTCCATTGTTTTAGCTAGATTACTCATTGTTTCCTCTCATTGTTTTACTTAGTAAATTCATAAGCACTTCGTTTTGCTCCGTAACAACTTTGTGCTTATCCTCTAGTTTTGCTATACGTTTCTCTAATAGATCTATAGCTTGTGCATGATACTGCTCAGTATCAGTCATTTCTTTTGTCCATTTATTGACTAATTCGTTAATCATATCCCAGCTCTTTCTTCTGCCATGTGTTGAATTATATCTTCGTCAGTTACAGACTCATGGAAGTAATGTCTTGAACTCCACATCTTCATCTGTTTTCTGCCACTCTCGCCCTTAACTGCACTTCCATCTACAATCACTAGTCCTTTATCTTTTAGTGCCTTGTAGCGTGCTGTAATCGTGCTGTATCGGTACTCAGGCAATGCATACTGCACCTGATCTGATATACAACCTGTTTCTCCAAAAGAATCTATAACTCCAAGGACTATTTTCTCCATCTGTGATGCCTGTATTTTGTAAGCACTATCATGGCTAGTTCTAGGACCATCATTTCTTCTTAATGTTTTTGGATCTGTCATGTTAAATCTCCCATAGTTGTTTTGCTAGTTGTGTTATTTTAGGTCCATGTCTAGCTGATAGTTGCACCATGTCAGGCTGAACTAATCCAGCTAATGTTTTCCATGAACCTCGACTTGCTTTGAGTAAGTTCTGTGTAACTAACCAAGAACGTACTACATCATCATAAGCTCTTTGCAGATTATCTTCTGTCATAAGCTCACAATTCGTTTCGTCTACTATGTTAAAGCCTGATGCCGTAACAAATAACAAAGCTGGTTTCTCTCCTGTAGCTTTCCAATAGACTGCTTGTTGCATAACTTGTTGTGCAGATGGTTCTGTCTTAGGTTTAGGTATACGCCAAGACCTAGTACCATCTTTCTTTGGTGGGTTCCTCATAGGTAGAGAGCATTTTAGATCAATCTGTCTGCCACCTCCTGAGTAATCCTGATATAAAACTATTGGTACATCTATCTTAGGTTCAATAAATTGTTTCATTGATTCTCCCTCGATACGATTGACACCCTCAAAATATTTGTGCAATCCATCAACTGCATGTTTAATCATCTCAGGTAAATGCTCACGAAACTCCTCGTATTCTTCTGCATCTTTACCATTATCCCACGTTCTAGGTGTGTAGCCTTGGTACTCTGTAAGAGCAAACCTAACAGACTCATTGATTTCCATAGGGTCTTGTTGTCCTCTGATTGGACTAAAGTTATGTAATCCCATAGCACAATCAACACCTGTCTGTGCTTTGATGCCTGAGATTGGTCGTGATGCCATAGGAAAAGACATCTTATGTTCTTTTCTCAGGTAATGTTTCAGCACCATTTCATCTTTAGGTATGGTTGCATTACTAGAACTCTCGTGTTTCATGCCAAAGTTTATTCTGTAATCAGGTATCTCTGCCATTAGTCTATCTCCTGTACCATGTAGCCATTTCCTCGACTATCAACAAAAGTAATACCTCTTAAATCATCTAAAAATTGGTACCAATCGTCTCCATCATAGTCAAAATCATCTATGTCAAAGAGTAACCTTGCACCATACTTTTTGACCATATCTTCTTTGTGCATAAATTTTAAATCAGCCATAATAAACCTCCATTCCTTTGCTATTGATTACTAGATTATGCTTTATAATCTTTACTGTCAACATATTATTTAATTATAATTGACAGATTGTCAACAACTAAATATTATAACAGTATGAAATTAATTGATTACATAAAACAGAATAGACTTACACAAAATAAGTTTGCCATCAAATCAGGGTTAACTCGTTCAGCTATTTGTAGGATATTAAAGTCAGAAAGATTTCCTAGTCCTGATACAATGAATAAGATAGAGCTTGCAACAACAGGTCAAGTAAAAGCAAATGACTTTCTCAAACAAATGCAAGAGAGAATGATAGATGGCAGATAGTCGTAACAAGGGTGCATCTTTTGAAAGAAAGATATGCACCATGATAAAAGATAACTTAAATATAGATGCCAAGAGAAACCTAGATCAGTATCAAGCTAAAGGACAAGCTGATATTATTATTCCTAGGTGGTCTATCGAGTGTAAAGCTTACCAAAAAGGAACAACTTATAAGAAAGCGTGGCTTGAACAGACAAGAGAAGCTGCAAAGCGTTTGAACTTAACACCTGTATTGATATATAAGTTTAACAACTGTCCAATAAAGTGTGTTATTTCTCTTGATGTGTTGTCTAGGAACTTTAGTGCTGGACATGATTTAGTGTGTGAGGTTGATATAGAAACATGGTTTTACATAGTGAGGGAGAGAGATGTTATTAGCTGATGGGTTTGAAAAAGCATTTATAGGTATAACAATACCTTGTCCAAATGCAGATGAGGTTGCCGTCTATGATAGTACAATATGTTTAGATGTGCTGATGAAAAGAGATGGCATGACAGAAGAAGAAGCGTTAGAGTATTTTCATTTCAATGTAGTTGGTGCTTATGTGGGTAAGTTTACGCCTGTGTTTATTACTAGAGCTACGATAGAAGAAGCTAAAGAAAGTTGTGATTATTATGGATAAGTTTGAGTTACTTAAAAAGACGGCTGATGTTGTGAAAGATAGAGGAGAGAGTTACGGCTCCATCTTAGACAATCATACTCGCATTGCTCGTCTATGGTCTGTCCTGTTAAAGATTGATGTTACACCTGAGCAAGTCGCTCTTTGTATGATAGCAGTCAAACAAGCTAGGTTGATGGAAACACCTGACCATGAAGATTCCATACAAGATATTTTAGGCTATGCCCTTACCTACCATGAGTGTATCAATGCCAAAAAATGATTTCCAAGTATTTAAAAAGCAAGCTCGTCTTTGCAAAACAAAAGAAAGATATATAGAAGTTCTTCTTGCTTTTAAAGTGTTGCCCAATGTGAATGAGCCTATGGCAAGAATGACGTTAGAAGCTTATTGGATATACTACACAGAGCTTGATGATAGTGAAAGACGTATGAGAGATGTTTCTCGTTTTGTGCATGGTTATGTAAGTACAAATATCCAAAATAAATTATTTTCTTGACAGGTTTTTTCTCTTTTGTATAATCAGCTTTGCTGTCCTAAGCAAATCCGTATGGCAATAAGCAAAACATAGTTTATGTATCTAAGCTTTGATTAATGTAAACTATAAAATTAAATAAAAATATTAGAGTCTATAATATATCTATGCACTGCTATATCAGTGCATAGATAGAGATAGGCTCTCTTTTTTTTATTTAATTATTTCTTCTGCATCTGATATTTCTTGAAAGTGTCTAACAAGCATATCTAAGCCATTACATACACCATCATATTCTGATTTAGTATGGCTATCATTTACCCATTCATTTTCACTTTCTTTAATATCTTGAACTGCATTTTTTAATTGTTCTATTGTTATGTTTATCATATTTCTCTCCTATTTCTCATCTTGATAAATTCTATGCAGTAAAATAGAAATTGTTTTACTGATTTCTATGTTGCCTGTTTCATATCTTGATACAGTCATGTTATCTACTCCAAGTAATTTTGCTAACTCGTTCTGAGTATATTGTAATTCTGTTCTGACTTTTTTGAATTGCTCTTTTGTTAGTTGCATGGTAATTTCTCCTTTACCTTTGCTAGGTTAGGGAGTTGCATTGTCATGTATGCAACTCCTTTTTATTTTTAGTCGTTGGCTCTGTGATAAATTTCTTCCTCACTTATCTGAACCCAACAATCAGTACTCATTGATGAAGTTCTTACTAATACTTCTACAACGTCTTCTTTTACGTTTCTGCAATCTATGCCTTTTTCTTGAAAAAAAGCTATACAGTCTTTTATGGTTTGTTTGTCCATCTTTACTCCTCCAAATTAAATTGATGATTGATAGACCAAAAAGCATCATTGAGCTTGTTAATGTCTGACAAGTACAAATCATGGCAGTCTGTAAGCATACTTAAAGCATCACTCAAAGCTTTATGAGTTTGCTTTATTGCTTGCATCTGTTCTGACGTTAAACTTGCCATTGCTTTTTTATTTATAGATTGTTGTCTTTCTCTTTCTATTTCCCATTCATTTTTCTTTGTCATGTTATTGTCTTTCTCTTTTGCTAGTTATGGCATTAGTGCCGTTTTAAGCCTGTTACAGGCTTGTTAATGTAAAGACTAGTGTAATCTAGCCTTTACAATCTTATGTGTTGTTATTATTTGCAAAATCTATTGCTGATAATTGATTGTTAAAATCATAACTAAATGATCTTTCATTTACAGGAGAATCACTAACTTGAAATTCTTCTTGCTTATTATCAATAGTTTTAGATTTATAAATATACCAATTATTTATTATTGCGATTAATTCCATTGCTTAACCTCCAAAATTATTGTGATAGCAACTATCATTGAGTAAACATAAAAACCATATTGAATAGTAAATTATATAAACTGTTATGATAGCTGATATTATTAGACCTAAAAACTTTAGATAACCTTTTATTATGCTTGCCATGTTTAATTATCCTTGTATAAATATAATCTTTTCATCTAAAAACTTTTTACTTGCTCCAAGTTCTTTTGATGCTTTTGTTGTAATGATTTCTTTAACTAGTCTTTCATGTATGGCTCTACATTCTTCAATTAGCTTTTCAGCTTGCTCAATGCTAATACCATAATCAGAAGAAAACCTCTCATATGTAAGATAGTTATTAAACCAATCTAAAAAGATTGATTGCTTTTCTTTGTCTGTTTTATTGTTGTAGTTCATGTTATAGCCTTTCTTTAGTTGCTAGGTTGTGAGCCTTGTAGCTCTTGAA
>Ga0208162_1001474_pt1 | contig 12186 bp, 17 predicted proteins | sample CB_VirMetaG_4_FD_184539 | JGI IMG/M metagenome (GOLD analysis project Ga0208162, IMG submission 184539) | Freshwater to marine saline gradient viral communities from Chesapeake Bay - CB_1508_1M Viral MetaG (SPAdes) (version 4) | ecosystem: Environmental > Aquatic > Marine > Coastal | place: USA... | reverse complement strand
TCAAGGATGTACTGATCCTCCTCACATTGAATGACGGTCTCGGAGCCGTCGGGAGTGCGGAGAGTAACATTGTATGCCATTAGTAAGTTTCGGATAATTGGTTTACTGAGTGCGCCAATAAAACAAAAAAGGCGACACTAGTTATTGTAAACAAAAGTGAAGTCATTGTCAAGTCTCAAAAGATACCGAAGAAGAGTTTTCCAGTGGCGGCATAGGAGATGAAACCAGCGATGATACCCATCATTGCCCAACGACCATTGGTGCGCTCCTTAACCATATTAGGAGTCAGCATCCCATAGTTCTCATAGTACATCACAGGTTCTTTGGCAAACATATTTTGTTGCCCATACTCATTAGTTGTTACAGTCATTGTACATTCGTTAAGAATTGTTACACAATTATATAGCAAATATAAAGAGGCGTCAAGCCTCCCTTGTTACGGTTTCCACACCTTATGAGTATAAATGCTTACTGAACCACCTTTTTATAGGGTCTTCCTTGCTCATCAAACCCATCAATATCAATGTAGTTTGGAGTTCCACTGAAATTATCTACGGGAGCGACTAGAAGATATGGTCCAGGAACTCTATCATCTTTCGGACTATATGTTCTAAAGTTAGTTGGATGAAAGTGTATAGTTATGACTTTCTTTCCAGGATTTCTGCAGGTATATCCTAGTTCTCGCATATTGTAGGTAATCTTATTATCACAACCAGGTTTACCCATAGTGTAGTTCATCTCATCAGATGTTGGAATAGGTGTCTTAAAAATCCAAGAGTCCTGTGATGCGGCATTATCAAAAGGCTCAATCTCCCAGTTCTTTCCATCACCAGTAGAAATCTCCCAGCGACTCAGTGCATAGAAGTTCTTTTCCATCTTAATACTCTTAAAGTATCTCAGAGTATCATCAAAGATGATATCGGCATTGGCAACGACACAAATCTGGTCTTTCAGATTCTCATTGCAGAAATCAAAAATGTCTTTATAAGTTGGTCTACTATCTCTAATGACTTTTTTAATTTTAGGAGAATCAAAATAAAGTTCCGCATCTTCTTCCATAAAAAGATACACATTCTCAATCAAATCATTTCCAAGATTTTGATGAAGGCAATAGAGGAACTCTCCATTCCTCATATGATTGAGAGAGTTAAAGTATTCTATAATAAGGTTCATATTTTTAAATCGCAATAATTCTGCAAATCAATTACCATGTCATTAATAGGATGATCATTCATAATCAAATTATATATCCTGTCAAAAAATGTTTCATACCAGAATCCAGAAAATTTACTTTCGTCCGATGTATAATGCGACATGTTCAAAAAGTGAATGTGTTTCAGTTGTTCAAGATTCACATTTGATCTGATACACCAATTATATTTCTTTATGCCAAAAGTTTTCAGATACTCCATACCTTCTTTTAGAGAAGAAAATTGTGAATAATATATTCTATTCATAATGACTTCATATAAATTACCAGTCATTTTTATAGAATCATATCTATCAACATCATCAATAAAATTCCAAAGATTTTCATCCATGTTAGATGGATAGTAAACCAATCCACCATTTAAGTAAAAATCTTTTGTAAAGGATGGATCTATATTCGAATCCTCCTCACACTTGGAGAACATCATAAATTTCTCAATCAAAAATATCTCAGAAAACTCTTTGGTAAAAATAGTATCTGCTTCAGAAAATAAAATATTATTGTGTTCAAGAAGTTTTTTTATAGAATAAAGAACATCAACAATCATTTCGGACCAAGAATTAACTTCTTTTTCCAAAATGATCACATTGTCTACACAGTTTAGTTTTTCAACTACTTGAACATTTTTGTCTACAAATTTTTTATGTTTATAATATTCTTTTTCCTTACCTTTAATTTTATATAATGGATAAACCAATATATTTTTAGGAGAAGAATTCTTTATCTGTAACAGCTTTGTCATCTATGTAGTAATCTGCACTTGGTTTTCCTAGCATAAGTTGGTGAAATTTACATCCCCAATCATTCAATTGTTGTAATGTAATATCATACCACATTTTATAAGCGGCAGAAACATCTCCATCACAAGTGAGCATTCCCCTAGCAGTAAGATAGACGATGTAATTGCCCTCATCATATAATTGATTGATTTTTTCAATCCTATCCATGTATGGAGTAGTTTCTGCATATTCGCCCAATCCAGCCTGAGCACAGATTGTTCCATCAATATCAAAACAGTATCTTTTCATTTTGCAATTAATCTCATGTTATAGTTGTGTCCATCATTTTGATATATTTCATACTCATAATTTTCTGAAACTATATCTATTAAGTCTTGCCTATTATGATAAAAAGCATAGGTAGGCATCACATCAAATGCCATATACTCAGAATACCTAGAAGGTTGATCATCAATATTCATTCTATGGAGAAGAATGTTTTTAAATCCCAATGAACAAATCTTTTTAAGAACTTTATTGGCATTGGGGAGAACATCTAACACGGCAGCCATATAAAATATTTCATTGTCTCCTTTAATAAAATTTTCATCTAGATCATTGAGATCAAAAACAAAAAAACTATCTTTTGAGTAATTTTCTTTTGCAAGTTCTATGGCATACTCCGATCTATCGTATCCATAATAATTGCCGCCCTCCAATCCGTCAGAAACTACTTGATAAAGAGCTCCTGTACCACATCCCAAATCACGAATAGTGTCGATGTTTTCATTTTGTCCAACAAAGAAACCAACATCATTTATCAAATTGTCCCAGTGTGGTGGTCTTCTTGCAGTGTAACTCAACTCTTTCTTGTTGAGAAGAAGTTGACGATCAAAATAACTTTTTTCTTGTTCGATAGTATGTACCATTTTAAACCTCAATCTTTTAATTTCATGTAACACATCCAAGTGTAATCATAGCAGTCAGTATAATAACTTTCATCTACAATTTCATCAGAAGTGAATATTGGATCTGGTGTTTTATATACATCTCTATCCCACTTATCACCCCATCTAGTGTTTTCAAGTATATAGAGAGGAGGAAATTCCATATATGACTCCACCTTTTCATTAAATTTTTTCTTCACTACATCGTCAAGTTCATATTCAGTTCTAGTTCCAAATTTATCAATAATATATTTTTTTGCTTCTTTAATTTTTTTAGGAGAAACAATGTCTCCTTGATTTGGTGGATAGTTGTCCTCCACCACAACATGTTTGAATGGTGCATCATCAAGAAAATACAATCTATCAGAAAAATCTTGGTGATCATCTAAGAACAAGAGAGTTTTATCTGGTGTCTTATCTGGATAATCTTCAAAAAACTCTTTCCAATTAACAGTATTAATGTCTCTTTTCAGGTATTGAACCTCCTCATCTTTGTATTTCAAGGGAGAGAAATCAACATCAAATGACATAATATCAGCGTCAGGCAATGCCTTTCTAATAAACCAAGTTCCTTGACCTTTCCATACTCCACTCTCAACTACAAGATTTGGTTGGAGTTCCTTCAATGCACAGTAAAAGGCAAACAAATGAGCAGACTTCATACCACCAGTATTGTCTTGAATAGGTCTGTTCTCATACAACTCTTTAAATTCGGAAAAATATTTTTTAAGATTTTTAGTGTCCATCAAATGTCTCCAACAAGATTTTTAAATTTTTTTACAGTATCAAAATACAATCCGATTTTCTTTTTAAGGAAAGGAATTCCAACATCTTGAACAAGATGTCTTCTGGCAAGAATATAAGTTCCATTATCAAAATTTGGAACAAAATTAGAAAAATGCCAATAAACTAATTTTTGTCTATTGCCTTCCCAAACAATCATTTCATTATTGTCATCATACTGATGGAAGGGAAGATTCCATGGAGCAAGATGACCACATGTATCACCTATTATTATAGCATCTTCATCCGAACCTTCATAGACAAGTTCAAGATATTTTTGATCTCCATACGCACCATACTCTGCGGCAAATTCATTGTTGGGATCTTTCAGACAAGACAACCAGAAATCAGAAGCACCAAGACCAGTAATATCATTATTAAAATAAACGATCCCAACGTTAAATTGTCCGGCAGGATGTGGATTTGGATGAAGAATTCTGTGCTCTACAACACCAACACTCTTATCACCAACATCATTAAATGCATACATGAAATCTTCAAAGAAGAAAATATCAGCATCAACATACATGATGTGATCAAGATTTAAATCTTTCAAACAATAGTTGATTGAAAAAGTAGAAAGACTATAAAGAAATTGCCACTGATTTGGATCATTTACATCATCACCATTTCTTTTTTCAATGTTAGAAACATTCTTCGCCTCAAAAGATGCTTCTACTGTTTTGAGTTTTTTGAGATGTTCATTAGTTTTGCACAACTGAGTGATAGAAATAGGAACCACTCTGGAATCATATCCAGATAAAAACTCAAAACTTTCTTCATCAACACAAAAATAGTAAAGAGTATAATCGGTATCAGACTTACTCAAAGATTCATGCATCGACAATCCAAGATGCAAATAATTTTTATCAGATACTGTACAAAAATTTTTCATCACTGATACTTTTCAATTAGCATTGCCGTAAGTTTTGCAGAACCTTCTGGTGAAGCATTTCGCTCATACCAACTACGGCAGGCATTATGCATATATTGCCACTCAGATTGAGAAACCTTAGAAATTTTTTCTTTAACTTCTTCGGGAGAATCGACAGAAATATAATGAACTCCTTCGATCCAAGGTTCATGATAATTTATAACATCACAACCAGGAGCAACTACGGGAACTGTTCCATGAGCCATACACTCAATATCTCTATTACACTTAGGACCATATCCTGGCAGGAGAAGACCAAACTTAGATGATGCTAGTTTGTCTTGATACTGTTCTTGTGTATATGGATAAGATGATTGAAGACCACTGTCACCGATTCTGATCGGCATACTAAACTCTTCAACACTCTTTGTCCAATCTTGATTCACCCTTCCACTACCTTGAATATGATTTTCAATCTTTCCCATAAAGATTGATTCAACAGGTCGTTCATCATATGAGAGAATACCTTTCAGAACCCTAGCATGAAGTTTTTTGGGATGACGAGAGAAGAAAGTCCAGGGATGAACCTGTGGATGACTAGGAACAGTATTACAAAAAAGTGAAACTCTAAATGGTGGTATTGACCTATCGTCTATCCTAGGCCAATCATAAAGCAAAAACTCTTTCTTTCCATCCGCCCAACAAAAATCATCACTACTATAAGAGAAGGTAGCAAGATCTAAGTCTCCCCACAACTCAAGCATTTCTCTGAATGCATCGTTGTGAGCATCATTGTCTGGTTTCCAAATGTGTGGTTTGTTCATTTTATAAGTTCCAAAAATTCATCATGGTCTCTTATGTATTCATCCTCATCATACTCCTCAGATCCGAAAACAATCAGTTCAGTATTTTCTTTTGTGAACTTGAATATTGTCCAAGTAAATGGGAGGACTTGAAGATAATCGTTCTCTCTTAAAATTTTAGTTTCTTTGCCTCCTGAGGTTTCTATCTCAACTTCTATTTCTCCTCGCATGATATAAAAAAGTTGAATCTCTCTCCTATGTCCATGATTTCCTCTTACAGAATTTAAGGGAGAATTTTTAAAAATCATAATCCTTTTGATTGGATTCAACCCAAATTCCAAAGGATAGATGGGGACTAGATCCCCTCGTTCTTTATCAGATTTAACTTCGATCATCATAGAAAATTAAATAGTGTTTCCTTTTCTGGTTTCCAACCCAACTTCCATCTTATCTTTTTAGATGAGATTGAATAACGCATGTCTTGCCCCAATCTATTTTCTACAAACTTCACATTAGCATCTTTTCCAACCCACGAAGAAACTTGTTTCACAACTTCATTATTACTTAAACAGTTATTTGCAGATATGTTCCAGATTTGGTTCTTATCTTGGGAAAAACAAACTTTATAGATTCCTTCTACATTGTCTTTAACATAAGTCCAGTCTCTAACATAAGATCCGTCACCATGAAGAGGAATGGGTTTATCTTCATTGAGACACTCAATAATTTTTGGAATCAACTTTTCTGGATATTGTCTTGGACCATAGTTATTAGAACTTCTACAAATCTGATAGTCTATTCCATAAGTTCTTCCATATGAAAACAAAATCATTTCTGCAGCAGCTTTTGATGCAGAATATGGGTTGGAAGGATTTAAGATAGATGTTTCAAGCATATCTCCTTCGGATATGTCTCCATAAACTTCATCCGTGCTTATGTGTACAAACAAAGGTCTTTCGTAAACCTTCCCTCTCAAAAGATTTAAAATATTTTGTGTTCCTAGAATATTTGTTTTGGCAAAAACATCAGGTTCATTAATAGAGTTATCTACATGACTCTCAGCGGCAAAATTAACAATGATGTCACATAAAGGAAGATGAGTTAGATTTCCAATATCCTCCTTTATCAAGGTATAATTTTCATCATTATCCCATGGTAGTTCTTGATTAGAAGCATAGGTCATTTTGTCGATGTCTATTACCTTGTGACCTTTCGACAAACAAAGTTCAACAAAATGACTTCCTATAAATCCTCTACCACCCGTAACTAAAAATTTCATAACTAACAACCATAAAATGTTTTGATACTGCTACAAATATATTCGATTTCAGAATCGCTCAGATACTGATGCATCGGCAAACTCAGTATTCTATTAGAATTTATATCAGTTTTTGTAGTGTCAAATTTACCGTCAAGGTAATCAAAAGGTTTTGATTTTGCAATAGGAACTGGCCAATGAATTATCGTTGGGATATTTTTAGATGCCAAAAACTTTTGCAAGTTTTCCCTATCATCTACCATTATACAGTAGATATGATAAACATGCAAATCAACATGAGAATCTACCTTTGGTGTTTCAACCACACCATCCAAAAGACTATTATATTTTTCTACCACCTTTTGTTTTTTATTGTTCCATCCGTCAAGTCTTTTTAATTTTTCATCTAAGAACAATGCTTGTATGGGATCCATTCTATGATTCCACCCAACATCATCATAGTAATATTTCTTTGATGACCCATAGTTTCTAAGAGATTTAAGTCTCTGATTATATTCATCGCTGTCAGTGGTAATTATTCCCGCATCACCAATGGCACCAAGATTCTTTCCTGGATACAGAGAATAAACTGTCATGTCAGCATACTTACCAATCATCTCACCATTCGTAACTGCACCATGAGCATGAGATGCATCTTCTATAATTTTACAATTATATTTTTGCGAAATCTCATACAACCTCTTCATGTTGGTTGGATGCCCATACATGTGAATGGGAAGAATAATGCAGTTATCATAAAGATGACGATTACATTCTAAGTGATCTTTCAACAAATCAAGATCCATTTGAAAATAATCGTCGTGATCCACTAATGAAATATTATATTTTCCTTTTAGTTGAGATTTTACTGCAAGAACATCAGCGATGTAACCATTGGCGGGGAGAACAACATCAGTTGTAGTATCATAGAATTCAAACGCCTGAATAGCAAGTTTCAATCCATCAGTTCCATTTGATACTCCTATGGAATGTTTTCTACCAGACCACTCAGAAAAGTTATTTTCAAATCTTTCTAAGTAAGGTCCCATAACATAGGCAGAACTTTCAAAAAAAGAATCTAAGTTTTTATAAACATCTTCTTTTATTTCATTCCACTGAGCAGATAAATCAAGAAATTTCATAATCAAATTTTTATAAAGGAACCAAAATCAATAATTTTTAATTCGAGGAAGATTACACCTATAAATTTTTATCATTTTTTAGTAAAAATGCAAAAACCTTTACCATCTTTATTCCATTCTTCCTTATCTACAATATTTTTATTTTCTTCATAAAAGTCATCACATGCTTTTGTCACAACAGGAATACTACAACCATTTGGAGGACCTGATTTATAATCATCGATTAAAATTAATCCTCCACTATTAACATGAGGAACAATTTTATTAAGATCAAATAAACAACCACTATAAGTGTGATCTCCATCTATAAAAGAGTAATCAATTCCTTCCGGATAATTCTTATCAAAGAACTTGGTAGTCAACTCTTTTTGGGAGTTAGATTCAATAGCAGAAAAAGTATCAAAATTTTCTTTTAGAGTTTGTACCATTTTCCTACCTCCCATTCCCCCATAGTCAAAATCAATGTCTATAGAAATCATTTTCTTTAGATTAGAACAATTGTTCAATACTGCTAAAGCAGATCTACCAGTACAAAATCCTGTCTCCAAAACATATTTGATTTCTATTTTCTCTAAAAGAGATGCTATAAAATTATATTGATCTAAATTAAGATGTCCATTTTCAGGCCAAAAATTTGGAGTTTTCATAACTATTTTACAAATAAAAAAAATTAAATTTACAATTTAAGAAAAGATCCAGAATCATCAATCTGGAGGTTTTTTATTTTCTTAATGATATTTATTGATGCATCAGAAGGATCTCTCAACATATTATTGTTATGTAAATCAAAGAATTTTTTCATGTCTGGGTAATCTTCGACAGAAGAATCTCTAATTTGCTTTTGCATTTTGGTGGCAATAGCACCAGGAGACACAGACACAAATATTTTATCAGAAATTTCTTTGGCATATACTCTGAACATCATATCAGAAAAAGCCTTAGTTGAGCAGTATTCCAACCATCCAGTATAAGGACTAGAAGCGGCACCACTACTAATGTAGACAAACTTATTACACTTAGAATTTTTAAGTAGAAAGTCTACAATTACTTTACTGGACAAACAATTTATTTGAAATGAATCTAAAAGATTGGAAGAGTTAATATCAATAGCATTTTCAATTTGTCCCAATGTTCCAGCATTCAATATACAAACGTCCACATCCTCAATAACCGATAAGTTATTTGATAGTGATGAAATAATTTCGGTGGTGTTTTTCAGATCACTAATTTGTATTTCACTGATGTTTTCGATGCCAAGTTTTTTTCTGTTTAATACAACAATCTCATCAGAAGAATTTAAAATTTGTTGTTGCAAACTCAGTCCCAAACCAGACGTAGTTCCGGTGATAAAAAATTTCATTATATCAGAGCCTCCTTAGAATAATTGTCTTTATCCATTCCTTCGATTGCTTTTGCCTTTTCATAAAAAGTACTAGGATCTAAACCCAATCGAATTGCTTGAAGTGCATAGTAATCGGTAATTGAGAAGTGGGAAGAAATGATTCCATAAGAACTTGGTTTCATTTGTAAAATGGATCGATACTGCTCAAGGTGATCAAAGACTTTTGGACTTTCAGAAACTGGAACAACATACTCCAGTTTCAAGTTACCATCACCTTTCCCCATACCTGCCAAAGATAAATCAGTGGATCCAAATCCACACTTCAAAAGATTTCTGTAATTAAAATATGCTTTTCCAGAATGATCATGCAAATGAAAACCAGGAGTAATACCATATGAATTAATCAGTGCTGCCATATCAGAATACTTTTCATATTCCTTTTCCAAATCAAGAGTTCCATGAGTATCGGCAAAGTATATAAAATCAGCACCAGAATTAGAAGCCAATTTTACACATTTCTCCAAGTCCTTCATTGTATAATTTGTAATATTGAAAAAGTTCATACTGAGTTTTGAACCTGTTCTTTTTTTAATATTTTCACCCAACTTGACTGCTCTATCAATATCTTCGGACCTAGAACAAACCCTAACTAACCCTAAACCAAAACTTTCATCTGGATATTCATGTGCATCATGTTTACAATAATGGCAATCAACCATTATAGAAAACTTATTAAAATTTTCTAATCCAACCCTCTCAGAAATATCTTGAAGATGAGATTCATTTAGTTGATAAAATTTATTCGTTGATTTTGCAGTCTGCTTCCAATAACCCAACTCAATAAAATTTATCGTTGGTGCTTCGGTTATTGTTCTAATATGCGAATCAACAAAATCATCAGACCAATCAAATTTGACCTGATGACCTCCATCTCTCAAAGTAACGTCTATGAAATTCATTTTCACCTATATCTTAAATTGATTTTAGCATACTATCGGCAACATATCTAGTTAACTGCAAATCACCTGGATAGTCAATCTCAATAGAACTTACAGAATCAAGTTCATAATTAAATACTTTTCCTGGCAACCTCTTTTTTTCTTCCAATATCTTTGCTTTTGTGGATATAAAAAATGCCCCTAGTGACATAAAGACTGGAGAAATATCTTGTGTTCTTTGAACACGAGAGGGATCATAATTAATCGGAATTACTTTTTCTTCTTCCAGCATAAAAGTGAAATCTTGTATACGCTTAACAGATTGCACAGAATCATATCCTTTATCTAAGTATTCAGATGCCTTTTCAATTTCCGATAACGTGATAAACGGTGAAGTTACATGGAACAGACAAATCTTTTCTGTGGGTAAAATTTCCTCTCTTTCACAAAACTCAATTAGCATTGATTCTACTGGCGATCCAAGTTTCTCAGAATTCTGTTCCCAAACAATATGTCTTTCGTTTCTTACAATTCCTTCCACATTGTTTAGATCTTTTATTTCATTAAGAACTGAGTCCGAGTCACTATTCACATAAGTTTTGTACTTATCACTAAGTAAACGATTTACAGTCCACTTCCATAAAGGAATATTGTCAGAAATGATCTGAAAGTTTTTAGACTTTACTCTAGATGAATTTTGTTTGACAATCGTAAAAAGTCTCATTTTACTCAATAGTTGGTATTAAACTTAAATAAAATTTTCTATCTCTCAACGGATCAAGTTCAACAAAAAATAATGACTTCCAATCACCTGTCAAGAGTTTACCGTTACTAAAAGGAATAATTTCTGCACTATTAAAAAACAAAGATCTGATGTGAGAATGTCCATTAACTCTTTCATCGACTGGTGTGTCATTTCTCAAAGAAATAAGATCATGTAAATATTTTACATTCTTTTGATCTCCCTCAGGTTCTTTATGATGAGGAGCGACTTTATCCAAGAAAAATCTAACATCAACTAAATGAAGAAGTTCATCTTCAAGTGTAGTTATGCATGAAGTCGTATGTGGTGTATAGATATGGGCAAGACCTTCGCCATCCTCAGGAAGATTGTCGTTCACCAACTGTGTAATGTTGGTGAACATCTTATCAGTATTAATAGAAAAAGTTTTCATAATTTAGTTTTAGTTTGGATAAAATTTTGCATTGGGAATGTTTCTTGATTCTTTATAGGCCCATTCATGATCATGAGTTGTAAAATCAATAATAGGTTTCTCAAAATAATGATCTTTCGATTTTGTCCAGAAATCAAAACAAAAACAACTTATATTTTCAAATAACTTTGCTGCTAACATTATCGCATACATTCCTGTTCCTATATACCCATCATTATATCCAAACTCGGATAAAGAATAAATCTCATTATTACTCAATTTTGATTTAACAGTATTAAGATAAGAATTTCCCATAGGATGTAATATTACAACCTCATCTTTAATAATATCCTCTATTTTTAGACTTGACCATGAAGGAAAAACCTCATTAAAATGAGGATCTTTTGAGACATTTTTATAGTCACATATTAGTCTCGCCAAATGTGGGGTGATTAACTTAATATCCGTTCTTTTCCCCACATGTTTTTCATAACCGTCTATCAGACACCAGTTACATCTAATGACAACATCATGACTATCAATGAGTTCACCATATTCGTGGTTCATTAATTCGCCAGAATTACTCACAACAGCGCAAGTTTTTCCTTTAAGAATATCCGATAGTTTTTTCATACGACCAATATTGTTCTTTGTATTATACCAAAAAAGGACGGTTTATGCAACCGTCCCACTAGGTCTTTACATGCACGCCAAGTTATTTTTTTAACCAGGTAATAACTAAATCCTAGGCGGGGTTGCCCCATCCGCACCAACGGCATTTTAGAGATGCCGTAAACTCCGAGGGTCAATGACCATCCCGACCAGGGTTTTTTACATGTCTCCATCATGGGCATATTGGGGATGACTCCACCAGTTCTTTTAGAGACTCTCCGTGTCTTCATCATCGTCCTTGATGTAACAAGGAACCATATCAGGGTCCAACCACTTGGTGTACTCAAAATCTTCCATAGCAGTCATGAGTTGCATCTCATTATCACAGAGATACATATCACGGT